>OGDN01004465.1_pt1 | contig 12478 bp, 10 predicted proteins | sample 1570271 | NCBI WGS metagenome assembly OGDN01 (sample SAMEA4384481, study PRJEB24528) | human gut metagenome | reverse complement strand
TTGCCGCCATGCGGGCACCCCGTTCATTTCCATAGGTAGTCATTCCGGCAAGGATAGCTTCTTTGCCGGCGTCACCGCATAATTCAATTGCATGTTTGGCGAGAAATGCGAATATCATAGCGTGATGTTCAATCTTGCAGGTAACAGGACAGGCCTGATTCATATTTTCACTCATAATTAAAAACGTCTTCCTTCAATATCTATAAATCGTAATCTATTTATTACAATACTACATTATTTTGAAAAAGTCTCAAAAACAGAAAAAAATATAAAAATATTGCAATATATGAATCTGATAATACTCAAGTTATGCCGAATAGAATAATGGAAGATCCGGGGGAAAGCATGTAAATATAAAGAAGAAAAATGCAGTTACTACCCAAAGTGAGATGACAAATGCAGAATCCGTTTCATGGGAAGTGCATGAGCGGCCGGTAAAATATTCAGATATTCTAAATGAAACGATCACACTGGAATAGAAGAGCAGAATATCTAATATCAGAAAATTCCGGCCAAGGATTCCGGAATAGGTATAAAAAACAGAAACAGTAAACAGTATTCCAAAGATTACACCCAGATACCGGCAATAAAAGAAATGCAGAATCTCCGGGCGCAGAGAAAGATATTCCCATATGCTTACAAATAGGAATGGAAAATATAAAAGCTTCAGGTGTTCCCATACAGATTCATTGATTGGGCAGAAGAGTGAAATGAATGCAGACTGTCCGGATAAAAAATACAGGAAATGATTCAGTGTTCCGAGGACGGCAGTGGTCAGGATGAAACGGAATGCTGTGTTGCGGATACAGGATGAAATCTTACGGCAGACATCCTGTAAAATAGTTTTTAAGTTAGTTGTTATATAATGAATTATATGGTTCATAAATTCAACCCCCATATCAATATATGAGAGCTGTGAAAAAAATATGAAAAAAATAAAAAAAGTACTTGCATTTTTAAAAACCTTATTATATAATAAATCTTGTCGTTACGGGAAACGTAACACAGACAATTGAAAATGCGCGATTAGCTCAGTTGGTAGAGCACCTGACTCTTAATCAGGGTGTCCAGGGTTCGAACCCCTGATCGCGCACTACTAAATCACTGTTTTTAGAGGCTTAGAGCTCTGGGGACGGTGATTTTTTTGTTGTACTTTTGACATGTCGATATAAACAGCCGGACAGCTTATAGCATCAAAAAATGCTGATAATAAAATATCATCAGCATTTTGAAAGAATTCTTACATTACCAGGGGATCAGCCGTTTTCTAATAAGATATATTTAATAATTTTTCAAAATCTTCCTGGCACATCGGTTTGTAATAAAGAAAGCCCTGGATTTCATTACACCCTTCATTTTTCAGAAAATCAGCAATTTCCGGAGTCTCTACTCCTTCGCATACAATCGATTTCCCCATACGTTTTAACATATGAAAGACTTCCTGAAGAACGATCTTAGCATTTTCCGTCAAAGTATCACCGAGAAATTTGCGGTCAATCTTAACTTCGTCGAATAGCAGGTCTTTCAATGTATTAAGAGATGAATAACCGGAACCGAAATCATCCATGGAGATACGGATGTTCTGGCTTTTGAAGCTCCGGATGACCTGATTGACGGCGGAAGTATTATTTACATAAGTCGATTCGGTGATCTCAAAAGTCAGGTGAGAGGTGTCTACCTGATAGGTTCTGAGTAATTCCTGGATTTTCTCGATAAATACCAGCGGCTGTTCAAAATGCAGTGGCGAGACATTCAGCGAAATCTGAAAATGTTCCGGAAGTGATGCAGAATGTTTCTGAAGCCATGCAAATGTTTTCTCGTAAATATAATAATCCAGAGAAAGGACGAATCCATTTTGTTCAAACAGAGGTATATAAATCGCTGGTGACCAGAGCATCTTGCCGTCTCGGATCCAGCGTACCAGAACTTCAGCACTGGAGATAATTCCGGTGTAAGGAATGACTTTTGGCTGGAAATAAATTTCGAATTCCTCATGTGTAAGTGCCGGATGGAAGGAATGAAGGATCTCTGCCTGCATTTTTTCCCGGTGATCAATTTCGTCCGAATAGATACAGCAGTGGGAGATCATCTTCTTTGCAAGCCGTCTTGCAACATTGGCACAGGAAATGATGGTTTCCGGAGGGGTGGAGGTATCAGGGATGCAGTAGATACCGGTGTTGGTCCGGAAAAAACTGATATGATAAGTATCCTGAATGCGGCGGCAGATCCGGTTATCTAAAAGCTGGATCTGGTTTAACAGTGCATTTTGCGATAGTTTTTCCATATTAGCGATGCTGATAAAGACATCGGAAAAGACGCGGGTTGTAAATAAGGTAAAGGAACTGGAAGCCAGTTCTTCGTATATAATGTTCAGAATCTCATTTCCAAGAGGATATCCGTATTTATCATTGATATAATGAAAGTTTTCCACATCTGTGGATACAAGGGCAATGTCGTGTCTGGCAGAGGTACTCTGTTGAAGCTGGTGGATTTTTTCTGCAACGAACTCGGAGGAGGCGGTCGGAATGACAGCATTTACCGGAGGGATGGTTGCAGAATTCTGCTTAATAGCAGCAAGTTTTTTCTGTGATTTATCCTGATACATTTTTTTGTCGGCGGCATTGATCAGATCTTCCATCATAAAATAATGATTTGGGCGGCTGATCTCACATCCGATTGCGTAACTGAGAGGAAGAGCGGCCTGATTATTGTACTCCTGAACAAGGTTGGCGAGCCGGCGTTCCATCTGCTGCAGATGCCCGGTATCCGTATTGGTCTGGATGATGATAAATTCATCCCCGCCATAGCGGGCAAGAAAGCTGTTGGAATCAAGTATTCTTGTCAGACAGTAGGTAAATGTCTGGATGAATTCATCTCCTTTTTCGTGTCCATAGGTATCATTGACATGTTTTAAATTATTCAGATCGAACATCATAACGCCTACGCCGAAAGTACTTGGAAGTTCACCAAGTTCGGTAATTTTATTTTCCAGAGAAGTCTTGTTGTGGATGCCGGTAATATCCCGGAATGCATTGACTAACAATCTGGATAATAATTCACGCTGGATCAGTGTCAGGGCAAGCGTGAATACGACAAGCGCCAGTATCAGCTGGATCAGATGCAGCATGGGGACATACGAGATGTCGGGGGTCTGCAGGTATTTCAGCAGATACAAGGCAGATGCCAGTATCAGCAGAAGCATCAGAAAGGTAGCTTCGCAAAGATGTAATATGCTTTTTTTCTTTTTCATGTAATTCTCCTCAAAGTGATCGTGTAAATTATAATTTGGACTGGACAATGATCATCTTGGCGAGATCTTTTCCAATTCCAATCTTGCTGTCTTTGATATGGACAATGTAGTAACCAAAAAATGCGGATAGAATACAGACAGGTGCGCCTTCTACGAATCCGAGAGATTCCAGATGATGACGTTCATCTTCACTTCCGCAGATTTTTTGTATTATATAATCAGTGCCGATGTCGGCTAAGTTCAGTGGCATATTCCCTCCAATATAATAAAAACCAACATGGATTAGTTTCAACTAACATTATAATACATAGGAAAATTCTGTCAATCATTTATAGTCGGTATTTTGTAGAAGAGAAATCGGAAGTTTTATTGAAAAATGTAAAAAGAAGAAAAGCAAAACAGGAGTTAAGACTTGAGGCGGAAAGTAGTTCGTGTTAGTATAATCATAATTTATCATAAATAGCATAAAAGAAAAGAGTGAAAAAATGAGCAGTTATACACTGGAAGGAAAGAAAAAGACACAGAATGGCGTGAAAAGGCTGATGTTTTCAGTGCTTTCAATTTTGCTGGAAGTTTTGTTCCTGATTGTAATATTCAAAGGACTGAATGAATACGCGGTATTCATAGACAATCTGACCAGAATATTTGCCGTCATACTGGTTTTGAAAATATATGGAAGGAATGAGACTTCCTCGATGAAGACACCGTGGATCATCCTGATCCTGACATTTCCGATCCTTGGAGTAGCGCTCTATCTTCTGATCGGTATGAACGGCGGAACCAAGAAGATGCGGATGCGTTATAAAAAGATTGATGAGAAGCTTCTGCCACTTTTGCCGGAAAATAAGGAAGTGCTGGAACGTCTGAATGTGTCAGATCCGAAGGCTGGAAATGTTTCTAATTATATAGAAAGAAATGCGTGTTATCCGGTGTATCAGAATACGGATGTGACTTATTTTGATGAAGCGGTCAAAGGACTGGAGGCGCAGCTTACGGATCTTGCAAAGGCGGAGCAATTCATTTTCATGGAGTATCATGCAATTGAGGATGAATATGCATGGAGCAGGATACAGACGGTGCTGGAAGAACGGGTGAAAGCAGGAGTAGAGGTCCGGGTGTTCTATGATGACATGGGCTCGATCGGATTCGTAAATCTGAGCTTTGCGAGAAAACTGGAAGCGAAAGGAATTGCCTGCCGGGTATTCAATCCGCTGCTTCCGGGACTTAATATGTTCCTGAATAACCGTGACCACAGGAAGATTACGGTGATTGACGGAAAGGTTGGGTACACAGGCGGTTATAACCTGGCAAATGAGTATTTCAACTATACACATCCATACGGGGAATGGAAGGATACGGGAATCCGGCTGGAAGGAGATGCGGTGGCTTCGCTTACGGCAGCATTTTTGGAAATGTGGGAAGCATCCGGGAAGACTCCGGCCGATGTGGATGTTCTGGATATAGAGGCACAGAAAAAATATCTGGTACAGCATCCGTATCAGGCAAAGCAGACGGGATATATCCAGCCGTATGCGGACTGCCCATTAGACGGAATCCAGGTTGGAGAGGATGTCTATATCAGTATCGTCAACAAAGCGGACAGATACTGCTGGTTCATGACTCCTTATCTGATCATCACAGATGAGATGACACATGCACTTTCGCTGGCGGCCAGGCGTGGCGTGGATGTGCGGATCATCACGCCGGGAATCCCGGATAAGAAGCTGATCTACAGTATCACCAGATCGTTCTATCACAATCTGGTACAGGATGGTGTAAGGATCTATGAGTGGACGCCGGGGTTCTGTCATGCGAAGATGAGCGTAGCAGATGATTGCATGGCGACTTGCGGCACGATCAATCTGGATTACCGGAGCCTTTATCATCATTTTGAAAATGGGTGTTTTATGGCAGATTGTGATGCGGTGCTGGATATCCGGCGGGATATGGAGCAGACATTGGAACAGTGCAGGGAAGTGACGGAGAAGTATAAGTCCGGCCGGAGCGCGACTCTGCGGCTGGGACAGTTGTTCCTGCGATTGTTTGCGGAGCTGTTGTAGGAAAGAAGAAGGTAAAGGGACTGGGAATGCAGGTTTGCATTTCTGGTTCTTTTTATTCTTGCATATTGACATATATCGAGATGCGATATATAATAAAACCAAGAAGAAAGCAAATTTTTTTACACTCAACTATCGAAAGTCGATATATAATGAAAGTAAATATAAGAAAGGAGCAATCACTATGAAAGTAAACAAAAATATGGTCTCAGGAAATACCGCAATGTTAATTCTCAAATTGATCTCAGAAAAGGATATGTACGGATATGAAATGATCGATACACTCTCAAAGAGATCGGACAATGTATTCGAATTAAAGGTAGGAACATTGTATCCGCTGCTTCACAGCATGGTACAGTCCGGATATTTGGAAAGTTATAACCAGGAGGCGAACGGGAAACTCAGAAAGTATTACCGGATCACACCTAACGGGAAGAAATATCTGGAGAAAATGATCGAAGAATGGAATGCTTATGCCAATGCAGTTACGAGCATGATCCAGTATTCCGTATAGCACAGGTAAGGCAGTGAAGGTGGCAGAAAAGGAGGGTGTTAGATATGAAGGAAAGAGAATATCTGAAAGAACTTGGGAAGAAGATTACCGATTCGTCTGTAAGAAAAGAGATTGTAAATGAATATGAAGCGCATATAGAAGACTGCAAAGCCGCATTAATGGAATCAGGGATGACGGAAGTTGAAGCAGAGGAAGAAGCAGTCCGCCAGATGGGCGATCCGCAGGAAGCAGGTGAAGCAATGGATAAGATCTATCATAAAGTATTTGATTCCAATATGTTTCTGTGGATGCTGGCACTGGGATGTGTACCGATTGTATGTGTGTGCATTTCTTATCTTATCGCAAGAGATCCGAACGCATTTTTATGGTTGTGGAATGATGCGCTTGGCCTGAATAAAATCCCAGCAGTTATACACCGGAATATCGGAATCGGATTAGCTGTCTATGGAATTGGATTGAGCTTCTGGGAGAAATACACGGGCAAAGCTTTATTCTATGCAGTCGGAAGAGACTGGGGGCAGGGATGTTACGTTGCAAACAGCGGGCTGGTACTTTTTATCTCGGCATTATGTTTTGCTCCGAGCTTCCCGGTGAAGGGATATGCAGGAATCCTCTGCTGTGTATTGATAGCATGTCTGCTGAATATGGTACTGAGAGGATTTATGAATCTTTTGCAGAGCAGAAGAGAGACCAGACTTTTATGGGAGATTGGAACGGCAGATACCAGAATCAACTGGAAGGGAAAAGGATATCTGTGTGGACATCATATGAAAGTAAGAGTACAGGGATCTGAGAAAGGAACGGAGATCCCGGCAGGAGCACCGGTGATGGTTGTCGGAATGGAGGGATTTAAGCCGGTGGTGGCGCAGGTATAAAGAGAGAGACGTTAGATCTTGGATAGTAAGCGTATATGAAGAGAGACGTTAGATCTCGGATAATAAGCGTGTATGAAAAATGAGAGGCAAAAGTTATGAATAAGACGGAAAAGCGAATGAAGATATTCACGCTGATCATGCAGGTGATCATCCAGGCAGTGCTATTATTTCCGTGGATGAACATGGGGACATGGAAATGCAATGTGCCGGGATATCTGATAAAATTGGCTGCTTCGGGCGATGGGATGAGTTACATAAAGAAAAGTCTGAAGCCTCTGGGAGTACTGGACGGTGCAGATGAACAGATGATGGTTCAGATACTGATGCTATTCATCTGTGAACTGGTAATGGTACTGGTAATCCAGGTGATAGGAATTGTGAATCTGATACTGGCTTTAAGCAATCACCATAAACTGCTTCTGGATATCATGTCACTGATCGCAGGATGTATGATATCATTTCTTGGGGCAGATGGGGCAGTATTTTCAGATCCGCTGTCACAGGTGTATCCATTTTTACTGGTAGTGCTTCTGGTGATCAATTTGATCGGTGCGAAGCTGATTGATTCGTGGCAGGAAGAGAAAAAGATACAGGAAGAAGTTAAAGCCAGAGAGAAAAATTACAAAGAAGAAAAGAAAAAGCATCTGGAATTTTCGGGGAAGTATCCGAAAGGATTCTATACGGCCCTGTGGAAGAATTTTAAAAGTTCAAAAAGAGATTTTATTGTTTACGTAAGTATGAACCTGCTTCCGGCGACGCTGATATTTTCCGGAGTCGGAATGGCACAGATGCTGGCACCATTTAATAAAGAAGGAAATATACTGACGGGGCATGGAATCACGGCAATTCTGCTGGAATTCCTGATCGTGAGTCTGATCGCATCGCTGATGCTGATGATCACGAATCTGTTGTCATATTTCAGAAAACGGATGAGAAATTACAGTATATTTTCGACTCTGGGAATGCGGAAGTCTACACTTTATGAAGTGCTTGGAGCAGAGATTGTGGCTGGAATTCTGGGAATGCTGATCGGGGGAGCCTGCATCGGAAGTGTGATCCTGTGTATCATCCGCAGAATCTTCATGGCAAGATCCGGAGTGGGAGCACAGCCGGCGAAGATTACAGGATTCACATATTTGATCGCAAGTCTTATCCTGATCGGAATATCCGGGATTGGACTGATGATCCTGCGGGATTTCTTCCTGTACAGGGAACTAAAAAAAATGCAGCTGGGCGATGTGGAAAAGGAGAAGATGCCGGAAAAACGGATCGGTCTGTGGCTTACAATTGGCCTGGTCATTGTGGTATTTGGAATCGTGAATTTCGGAATGCGGAAGAATGTCGAAGGGTTACGGATACTTTTATTTATCTTCCTGGGCATTTATCTGGCGGAAAAGTTTGGATTTGGATTGTTCCTGAAAGTGCGGAAGCATAAAAAGAGTTATTATGCAAAGTTGATCCCATATAATTCGTTTTATTACCGTTTCAAGAGTACATTCCGTTATGTGTACGTGATCAGTCTTATACCGGTACTGATATTGTTCTTATTTGGAAAAGATATGATCTCAGCGAAGATCGCGCAAAAGCCGGAAGGACTGTTCCCGTATGATTTTGTATGTATGGCAACGGAAGCGGATGAGACATTCTGGAAACAGCTGCAGGAAAAATATGACGTGAAATTCCAGGAGTATCCGATGGTACGCGTGACGAATGTGGATAATTCGGAAAAGCTGGATGATGCCAGAGCAGTGATCATGCCGCAGGGACAGCATATAGGCATCTCGGAGACGACGTATAAAGAACTGAATAAGGCGCTTGGAAAGAAAAGTGAAAAAATGAATCTATCTGCTGACGGAAAGGAAATCTATATTATTTACCAACAGGACAAGAGTACGAAGGCACATCCACTGGATTACCTGAATTCGAGAAAAGAGCCGTACCTGCACATCGGACAGCCGATAGAATCTTATGGATTTCTTGATCGGGAAAAGATCTATCCGACACGAACTGTAAAGGGGGAAAAGATGGATATCCTGACAGGTGCATTCCGGCAGGGAAGTGAGGAGAATCTGGTTGTATTTTCGGATGAATATTTTGAAAAGGTTCAGGACGACTGGAAGAAATATAATTGGATCACCGGAGATCCGGTTGAGGAGGGTGAAGCAGAAGAAGGAGTGACGATCCATCACTGGCCGACAAAGCTTGTCCTTTTGAATGTGAAAAATGTAGATTATCAGAAGATAGAAAAAGAGCTCCAGGCTTTTCGGAAGGTACATAAAGAGGATGAAAGATTTGACAAGGATGTATTATCCTGCTATTCCAAACGTACAACGATGGAACAGATTGAAAGCGAACGCTTTATGACAACGGTAGTAGATATATTTATCATGGGAGCATTTCTGCTGGGAAGCGTTCTGGTCATTTACTTGAAATATGAATCTGAGATGACGGACAAGAAGAAGCGGAATCATTTCTTAACCTGTATTGGAATGAGCTCGAAAGAAAGAGAAAAGCTGATCCGGACAGAGACGGGAATCTTTTTCTGGATCCCGGCAGCAGTTGCGGTTGTTATGGTGCCGGTGTTAACCGGGGAGATATGGAACATGCGGGAATATACGAAGGCTGACTGTGTACATTATCTGCGATATCTGTTGATCTTTGCAGTTATATATCTTGTAGTGCAGGGCATCGGTGTAAAGGTGATTGAGCAGTATACAATAAGAAAGGTAGAAGGAAAGCATGAAAGAAATATTAAAGGTAAATAACCTGATCAAGAAATTTCCAAAAGCCGGTGGGGAGATTGATGATGCGGATGCGATTTCGGTACTGAAAGGCATTAACTTTGATGTAGAACAGGGAGAGTACGTCGGAATTATGGGAAAATCCGGCTGTGGAAAGACAACACTTCTGAAGATCCTGGGATTTATGGATCAGCAGACGGACGGAGATGTGATCTTTGACGGTGCGAATACGAATGAGCTGTGGAAAGAAGAACTTACGGATATCAGACGTAGAAAGATCGGATTTGTATTCCAGGATTTTAATCTGATGGACAGTCTTTCGGTAAAAGAAAATATCATGCTTCCGGTATTGCTGGATAAAAAGGAACAGAAAGAATGTGAAGAGAAAGCGGAAACATTGGAAAAGCAGTTTGGGATTGAACATCTTCAGGAAAAGAATCCTTATGAACTGTCCGGCGGTGAGCGGCAGAGAGTGGCAATCTGCAGGGCGCTGATCAATGATCCGAGTATCATATTTGCAGATGAGCCGACGGGAAACCTCGACTCAAAATCCGGAAAAGTTGTTGCGGAGGAATTCCGGAAAATCAATGAGGAGTTAGGGAAGACCCTTCTGATGGTAACGCATGATCCACAGATGGCAAGCCGGTGTAAGAGAGTGATATTTCTGAAAGACGGATATGTGATGAATGATGTGAGAAAAGAGGGCACGGAAGAAGAATTTTACAGAACGATCATTGGGGAGATGGAGAAGTTTTAAGATGAGATAATATATAGATGGTGATATGGGCTATGCGGCGGAAGATAATTCTGCCGCTTTTTTTACGAAAATTAATCTTGTAATCATATGAACAATATGCTATTCTGAATGCACTTCAAAGAGTGACTTCTACAAACTCTTAAGTATTTCTAGGCCAAAAGGCATCAAGTTTCGACCGTTTCACACCTAAAAATGTCTGAAACATATTTCCGACTTGAGAGAACACGAAAATTTTATAATCTATTCAGGAGGACGTGCCTATGACAAACAAACTTCAACAGTATTTCCCGATGATTCGGACAAGGGAGGAGGTGTTGAATGAGATTGAAAGTAAAAGCAGATTAAAAAATTTATTTTATGAGTGGACAGAGGAAAATCAAAATGAATTTCTGGATTTTTGTACCGGAGTGAAAGGTATAAAAATCATGTATGATTTCATGATAAAAGAAATTCTGAATCCGGAGAATACACCGGAGAGAGTAAATGAATTACTCACGTTACTTCTCGGACAAAGAGTGAGAATTGTAGACGTATTACCAAATGACGGAACAAGATTAGCAGATGAATCTACGTTTCTTATTACAGATATGGTAGTACAACTGGAAGATGGAAGTATTGCGAATCTGGAAATTCAGAAAATCGGATACTATTTTCCGGGAGAAAGAAGTGCCTGTTACTCAGCAGATCTGTTGCTTCGGCAGTATAAGAGAGTGAGAGGAATCAAAGGAAAACGATTCTCTTACAGAGATATCAAGCAGGTGTATACGATCGTGTTATTTGAAAAAAGTCCAACAGAATTCCAGAAATTTTCCAATAATTATATCCATCGTTTTATGCAAAAATCTGATACAGGAGTAAATATAAATTTATTACAAGAATATCTGTTCATACCTCTTGACATATTCAAAAAGAATCAGCAAAATGAAAATAGAAGTGTAAAAATAGAAAACCGGCTGGAAGCATGGCTTGCATTTTTCTGCATGGATGATCCGGAGACGATTATAGATATTATAGAGAAATATCCGGATTTTAAAGAAATGTATGAACAGGCTTATGATGTCTGCCGGAATATCGAAGAGGTGATGCAGATGTTTTCGAAAGAATTGCTGGAATTAGATCGGAATACAGTAAAGCTGATGATTGATGATATGCAGAAGGAGATAGACTGCCAGAGAGAGCAGTTGAGTCAGAAGGATAAGGAGATGTTAGAAATGAGGAAAGAAATACAACGATTACAGCAGCTATTGGATAAAAAATAGCATGAAAAATGTCAAAAGAATTGTTTTAGATACTTATAAAAATAACTAGTCAGTTGAAAGAGGTGATGTAGATGTTTTTGGAAGAATTGTTAGAATTAGATCGAAATACAGTAGAATTCATGATTGAAGATATGCGGAGGCAGATAGAAGAGAAAGATGAGCAGATAAAACAACTAGATGAGCAGATAAAACAGAAAGATGAGCAGTCAAGACAACTGGATGAACAGATAAGACAACGGAATAAACAAATAAAAGAAAGTGATAAGCAAATAAGACAACTGGATGAACAGATAAAAGAAAGCGATAGGCAGATAGGACAGTTGGATGAACAGATAAAAGAAAGCGATAGGCAGATAAGACAGTTGGATGAACAGATAAAACAATCAGAACAAGAAATACAAAAAATGGAGGAAGCAAAAGAGTAATACATAGCCTGGCTGTCTCAGGAACGTGAAACAGCCAGACCGCTTACCTCAAAGCATGTAATCCAGGGATATTCCATATAATTGATGCTGATATCCCCGTTTACAGTAACCCCATCAGGCAGATAATAGACATTACCGAGAGGACTGGCCACGCAGACATACCCCTGTGCGAGCATGTCCTCTTTTTCTTTATCGGTAAATCCTACCGATATCTCCAGACGCGGAGGGGCACATCAACTGGTGATTGTTTCGATGGAAAGTATGATGTTGCGGAATTCGCGTTTATTCATATAGGTAACAGCATTATCGTTCAGACGTACCATATATTCAGATCCTTTCAAAACTCAATATTATTAATCCAAGTAAAATGTTATCTGAAATATAGTGTAACATGAATGGTGAAAAATGTCCGTATTATCTATAATCTTTCAGAATTATCATGTAAATGAATATATTCTGCTACAGACCGGTCAAAAGTCTTGATATGCTGGAACAGCCAGTCTACGACATTGCGCTTTACCTGTTCGATAAACTGATCATCAGGTCCTTCGTTTTCATTAAGATAATCATATAATTCCTGAATGGATTTCTTGAATTCTT
>OGDN01004464.1_pt1 | contig 12479 bp, 8 predicted proteins | sample 1570271 | NCBI WGS metagenome assembly OGDN01 (sample SAMEA4384481, study PRJEB24528) | human gut metagenome | reverse complement strand
TCTTTCTAAGAGCTGAGTTAGGCTTCTTAGGTGTAGCTGTCTTAACAGCTGTACAAACACCTCTCTTCTGCGGTGCAGATGTGTCTGTTACTTTCTTTCTTAAAGAGTTGTAACCCTTCTGAAGTGCCGGAGCTGTAGATTTCTTTACAGAAGTCTGACGTCCTTTTCTAACTAACTGGTTAAATGTTGGCATTTCATTCACCTCCTACAATAAAATAAGTTACTGGTTAAACATCTAATGTTTGGCGCACAAAAAACAATGCATTTTTGTGCACACTTGAATATTTTAGTGGGTTTATCTGTAAATGTCAAGGGCTTTTATAAAGAATGTTTGAATCAGGTCAAAACAGGCAAGCTCTGATCTTATGCGATTTTATACATAAAAAGCCGTACAAAAGAACTCTGCTTCTGCACGGCTTGGATTATTTATACTCCAGGAATGATATTTATCAAATACTCCCATCATTCTTACACGTTTCATTATAACACATACCCCGGTAAATAAAAAGCTGTTTTACTTTTTTCTCGCAACTCTCTGTCGCACTCTGCCGACTCTGCACAATATCAGGATTCCAATCGCAGCCCCTGCGCTGTCCAGTATCACATCCCGGATCTGCCCGCTTCTTCCAGGTACAAAAAGCTGATGAAACTCATCGGTCGCGGCATAGAATGTAGCCCAAATCCAGGCATATCGTATTGCCTTCTTTCCACAGATACCATATGCATACGCTGTTCCCGATACGAGCATTCCAAGAATTGCATATTCTGTCGCATGTGCCATTTTACGGATTGGATATTCAATTTTTTCTGCAAAAGCATTTTGTTCTTCTGTAGTCCACGCATCAAAATCCGCCACTGCTATTTTACCGATCTGTAGTCCTACCGTATAACTCATCTCGGATGACTCTGGTGCCGGTGCAGCCGAGAACCAGAAAATCACCATCATCCAACATAAAGCAAGAACAGGAAGTAAGATTTTACTGATTTTTGACAACGTCTTATTCTCTTTACAATCCAAGGACATCTGCGATTGCTCCCATTTCTTCCAGAGCCACATCAATCAAGTCATCCAGACTGAGCCCGGTAAACTCAATTGCTTCCATATAATCTCTGTTGGCACCAGATGCAAATCGGAGTTCATTAAATCGTTTCATGACAGATTTATGTTTCACGCTTGCAATTTTCTTATCCGGATAGATCTGTGCAACTGCCTTAACAAACCCGCTCATCGGATCTGCCGCAAGCAGTGCATACTGCAGATTGGTCTTAGCTTTCATGCCACATTTCGGATTGTGCGCTTTTATAGCATCCCCAAGAACCGAATCATCTATTCCTTCTTTTTTCAAGATTTCTACTGATGTCGGTCCATGCACGGACATATTGTGCTGCCAGTCACACTGTTCTTCATCCAGATCATGTAAAAGTCCTGCAATTCCCCAGTACTCCACTTCGTCCGGTGCAAGTCTTTTGGCAAGTCCTTTCATAATCGCTTCCACTGCATAAGAGTGCTGAATGTAGCGTTCACCCTTCATATATTTCATCAAAATATCATGTGCCTGTTCTCTGGTAATTCTCTCTGCCATAATTCTGCCTCCTGATTCAGATGCCTGTCAGACTTTTGGCCCCTGGCATCTTTACTATATAGATGTTTTTTGATGCCTGATAGATGTTTTTTTGATGCCTGCGGATTGTTTCGTGCTTCGCACTCCCACAATCCTCCCAAATATTCGCATATCGCGGGATTACCATCCCACTTTTATGCTCATATTGGGGCGGGTCCCAAGGTCTTTCATCCACTTACAAGCAAGCTCATGTGGATTCAGACCTTTGGCCCCTGGCATCATATATAAAGAATACTCAGCGACAGTATCTGCCCCTGAGTATTCCATATCATTTATTGTTCTCTTTCAATCAGATGGATTTCCATATCCATTCCCATGCTGTCCGCAATACGGTTCAGCATATCCACAGTCGGACTGTGTTTACCGCTTTCCAGACGTGCGATATTTGGACGCTTTACACCAGATACGTCTGCGACTTCCTGCTGAGTCAATCCCATTTCCTTTCTGGCCTGCTTATACATTCTTCCAACCGCAACGCTCATCTTCTCCTGGTAAGCTTTGATCACATATACGTTGGTACCTTCGTCTTCCAGATCCACGATCATACCTTCAGCTGCCCGCATGGCTTTAATTTCCTCTACGGTCATCGGACCTTTTCTTACTCTTTCCGGTTCAACATTTTTATTGCTCATGTTCTACGCTCCTATTGTACATCATCCACTTCTTCTGAAAATACCAGATCGTCATCCAACGTGATCTCGTCATTCATCTCGAGTTCTGTACTCAGTTTGACATCACGATACTTTCTCATACCGGTACCAGCCGGAATTGGCTTACCGATAATTACATTTTCCTTCATACCACACAAATGGTCTACCTTACCCTTAATAGCTGCTTCGGTAAGAACCTTTGTGGTCTCCTGGAATGATGCTGCTGAAAGGAATGAGTTCGTTGCAAGAGATGCCTTAGTAATACCAAGCATGATCTGCTCACCAGTTGCCTGCTCAAGTCCTTCTGCTGCAAGCTCTTCGTTCTTATCCTCAAACTCAAGTACATCAACCATTGTTCCCGGAAGGAATCCGGATTCTCCTGCTTCCTCGATGCGGATCTTCTTCAGCATCTGACGAACCAGCACCTCGATATGCTTATCGTTGATTTCTACACCCTGCAGACGGTATACTCTCTGTACTTCCTGGATCATGTAATCCTGTACAGCACGAAGTCCCTTGATCTTCAGGATATCATGTGGGTTAACGCTACCTTCTGTCAGCTCATCACCGGCTTCCAGTACAGCTCCATCAGCGATCTTAATTCTTGATCCATAAGGAATCAGATAAGCCTTAGACTCGCCTGTTTCCTGATTGGTAACGATGATCTCACGTTTCTTCTTCGTATCGTTGATTGTGGCAACTCCGCCGAACTCTGTGATAATTGCAAGTCCCTTTGGCTTTCTTGCCTCAAAAAGCTCTTCGACACGAGGAAGACCCTGTGTGATATCGTCTCCGGCTACACCACCACTATGGAATGTACGCATGGTCAGCTGTGTACCAGGCTCTCCAATAGACTGTGCTGCGATGATTCCAACAGCCTCACCAACCTGTACCGGCTCTCCGGTTGCCATGTTGGCTCCGTAACACTTTGTGCAGACACCATTGTGTGCCTTACATGTCAGGATGGTACGGATCTTCACCTGCTTGAGTGATTCACCATTTTCATCAACACCGTATTTCATAATCTTCTCCGCACGTTTCGGTGTAACCATATGGTTCGCCTTTACGATTGGGTTACCATCTTTATCTACTACGTCCTCTGCAAGGTAACGTCCTGTAATACGCTCCTGCAAACTCTCGATTTCTTCTTTTCCATCCATGAATGCTTTTACATACATTCCCGGAATCGGCTTGCCTTCCTGAGCACAATCCACATCGTGGATGATCACGTGCTGGGAAACGTCTACCATTCGTCTGGTCAGGTAACCAGAGTCGGCAGTACGAAGTGCTGTATCTGACATACCTTTTCGAGCTCCATGCGCTGACATGAAGTACTCCAATACGTCCAGACCTTCACGGAAGTTTGACTTAATTGGAAGTTCGATGGTACGACCAGTTGTATCTGCCATCAAACCACGCATACCAGCAAGCTGTTTGATCTGTTTATCAGAACCACGGGCTCCGGAATCTGCCATCATAAAGATGTTGTTATACTTATCCAATCCGGAAAGCAGCGCCTCTGTTAACTCATCATCCGTCTTTTTCCAGGTTTCAACAACGTCTCTGTAACGTTCTTCTTCTGTCAAAAGACCTCTCTTATATTTCATTGTAATACGATCTACCGTCTTTTCTGTATCCGCAATCATCTGTGGTTTCTGTGGCGGTACGGTCATATCGGAAATGGAAACGGTCATAGCAGCTCTTGTAGAGTATTTATAACCCATTGCCTTAATTTCATCCAATACTTCTGCAGTCTTTGTTGCTCCATGTGTATTGATAACTTTTTCGAGGATCTGTTTCAGTCCCTTTTTACCTACATGGAATTCAATTTCATAACGAAGTACGTTTTCTGGGTTGCTACGATCTACAAATCCCAAATCCTGAGGAATGATCTCATTGAAGATCAAACGGCCCAATGTAGTCTTTACATTGCCCGATACAACAGTTCCATCCGCTAATGTAGCTGTCTTGTGCACATAAATAGCCTGATGTAATGTAATCTCTTTGTTTTCATATGCAAGCAATGCCTGATTTCCGCTTGGGAAATAATATCCTAAGATATCTCTTGGCTTGCAAATCACATGACGATTTCCATCTGTTACATCTTCAAAATGAATCATATCGTCAATATCGATTGCATTTGCGTTGATATCAGCCTTAATGTCTTCTACATCGGTATATACCTTATCAGAAACAGTTGTAATACCTTCTTCATGAGAATGATCTGCCAAACGATCCATGGTCAGATAGTAAATACCAAGTACCATATCCTGTGAAGGAACGGCTACAGGACCACCATCTGATGGCTTTAACAAGTTGTTTGGTGACAATAACATAAAGCGACACTCAGCCTGTGCTTCCGCCGTAAGTGGAAGATGCACAGCCATCTGGTCTCCATCGAAATCGGCATTAAATGCTGTACATACAAGTGGATGTAACTTGATTGCCTTACCTTCTACAAGGATTGGCTCAAATGCCTGGATACCAAGTCTATGCAGTGTAGGAGCACGGTTTAACATAACCGGATGCTCTTTGATTACTTCTTCAAGAACATCCCAGACTTCTGTCTGCAACTTCTCTACCATCTTCTTAGCACTCTTAATATTATGTGCAGTTCCGTTTGCAACCAATTCTTTCATAACGAATGGCTTAAACAATTCAATTGCCATCTCTTTTGGCAAACCGCACTGATAAATCTTAAGTTCTGGTCCTACGACGATAACGGAACGTCCTGAGTAGTCAACACGCTTTCCTAATAAATTCTGACGGAAACGTCCTGATTTACCCTTTAACATGTCAGAAAGGGACTTCAGTGCTCTGTTACCAGGTCCTGTTACTGGACGGCCTCTTCTACCATTATCGATTAATCCGTCAACAGCTTCCTGTAACATACGCTTTTCGTTACGAACGATGATATCTGGTGCGCCTAATTCTAACAATCTTCTCAAACGATTGTTTCGGTTGATGATACGACGATACAAATCGTTCAAATCAGATGTTGCAAAACGTCCACCATCGAGCTGTACCATTGGACGAAGATCTGGAGGAATTACCGGGATAACTGTCATAATCATCCATTCTGGCTTATTACCAGACTCGCGGAATGCCTCTACAACCTCTAATCTCTTAATTACTCTTGCACGCTTCTGGCCTGTAGCAGTCTTGAGATCTGCTTTCAGCTCTGCAGCGTCCTTTTCCAAATCAATATCGCGAAGCAGTGTCTGGATTGCTTCCGCACCCATGCCTACCTTAAAACCAGAGCCGTACTGCTCTCTCGCATCCTGATATTCCTGCTCAGACAATACCTGTTTGTACATAAGAGGTGTCTCTCCTGCATCAAGTACGATGTAAGATGCAAAATACAACACCTTTTCCAGTGTTCTTGGTGACAAGTCAAGGATAAGTCCCATACGAGATGGGATACCCTTGAAGTACCAAATATGAGATACAGGAGCTGCCAGTTCGATATGTCCCATACGCTCTCTACGAACACTAGCCTTTGTGATTTCAACACCACAACGGTCGCAGACTACGCCTTTATAGCGAATCTTTTTATATTTTCCACAATGACATTCCCAGTCCTTGCTCGGTCCAAAGATCTTCTCACAGAACAAACCATCCTTCTCTGGTTTTAATGTTCTGTAGTTGATTGTCTCAGGCTTTTTCACTTCGCCTCTAGACCATTCTCTGATCTTTTCCGGTGATGCCAAGCCAATCTGAATTGCATCAAATTCTATTGGCTGATTTGTTGCTTCTTTATTCATTGCTTCTGGCATTGCTAATCTCCCTTCTTACTATTCGTCGCCAAGATCGTCTCCATCGAAGTCGTCAGAAAAAACATCGATATCCGGTTCTTCTTCATCTTCAATGTTAACTAATTCTTCGCTGTCTGCATCGAATTCCTGCTTTGTGAATCCACTCTTTGCAAAGGATTCGTTGCTTTCAAATGCGAAATTCTTATCTCCGGCAATAATAGCATTGATATCTGTATTGCCATATTCGCTGGTTTCCATCAACTGAACTTCGTTTCTGTCTTCGTCTAAGACTTTGACATCCAGACCCAGAGACTGTAATTCCTTGAGGAGTACCTTGAATGACTCCGGAATACCCGGTTCAGGGATATTTTCACCCTTAATAATTGCTTCGTATGTCTTAACACGTCCAACAACATCATCGGATTTTACTGTCAGGATTTCCTGCAATGTATAAGAAGCACCATAAGCCTCGAGTGCCCAAACTTCCATTTCTCCGAAACGCTGTCCACCGAACTGCGCTTTACCACCCAGTGGCTGCTGTGTTACCAGTGAGTAAGGACCTGTAGAACGTGCATGGATCTTATCGTCTACCAAGTGGTGCAGCTTCAGATAATGCATGTGTCCAATGGTTACTGGGGAATCGAATTCTTCACCGGTACGACCATCACGCAACTGAACCTTACCATCGCGACCTAACTTAACACCCTTCCACAATTCTCTGTGCTCTCTGTTATCAGATAAGTACTGCATAACATCTTCACACAACTGATCTTTATATTTTGCTTCGAAATCATCCCAATCCATATTTACATAATCGTTGGAAAGTTCCAAAGTATCCTGAATATCAATTTCCTTTGCGCCATCAAATACTGGTGTTTCGATGTTAAATCCAAGTGCTTTTGCAGCAAGACTCAAGTGAATCTCAAGCACCTGACCAATATTCATACGTGAAGGTACACCCAATGGGTTAAGAACAATATCCAAAGGACGACCATTCGGCAGGAATGGCATATCTTCTACTGGAAGCACGCGGGAAACGACACCCTTGTTACCATGACGACCAGCCATCTTATCACCAACAGAAATCTTTCTCTTCTGTGCGATATAGATACGAACCGCCTTGTTTACTCCTGGTGATAACTCATCACCATTTTCACGTGTAAATACCTTAGCATCTACAATAATACCATATTCACCATGTGGCACCTTCAAAGAGGTATCACGTACTTCTCTTGCTTTTTCACCAAAGATTGCGCGAAGCAGTCTTTCTTCAGCCGTCAGTTCTGTTTCACCCTTCGGTGTTACTTTACCAACCAAAATATCTCCAGCACGAACTTCCGCACCAATACGGATGATACCATTCTCGTCCAAATCCTTGAGTGCATCATCACCAACACCAGGAACATCTCTTGTGATTTCTTCTGGTCCCAACTTGGTATCACGTGCTTCTACTTCATATTCTTCCATATGAATGGATGTATAAACATCATCCTGTACTAATCTTTCTGATAAAAGAACCGCATCCTCGTAGTTGTAACCTTCCCATGTCATAAAACCAATCAATGGGTTCTTTCCAAGTGCAAGTTCTCCCTGCGCGGTAGAAGGACCATCTGCAATCACTTCTCCCTTTTCTACATGGTCTCCCTTGAACACAATCGGTCTCTGGTTGTAGCAGTTAGACTGATTGCTTCGAGAGAATTTTGTGAGGATATACTCATCCTTGTCACCATCTTCTGTACGAACGATGATGCGATTAGACTCAGAACGTTCCACTACACCTGCGTGTTTTGCAACAACACAGACACCTGAATCGACTGCAGCCTTTGGTTCCATACCGGTTCCAACAACAGGAGCTTCTGTTGTAAGAAGTGGAACAGCCTGACGCTGCATGTTTGATCCCATCAGCGCACGGTTAGCATCGTCATTCTGCAAGAATGGAATCAATGCTGTAGCTACAGAGAATACCATCTTAGGAGATACGTCCATATAATCGAACATACTCTTATCATATTCCTGTGTCTCATCAAGGAAACGACCAGATACAGAATTACGTACGAAGTATCCCTGCTCATCTAATTTTTCGTTCGCCTGCGCTACATGATAATTATCTTCTTCATCTGCTGTCATATAAACAACCTCATTGGTAACGCGAGGATTCTTTGGATCGGTCTTATCAATCTTACGATATGGTGCCTCAATAAATCCGTACTCATTGATACGAGCATAACTAGCCAAAGAGTTGATCAAACCGATGTTTGGTCCTTCAGGAGTTTCAATAGGACACATTCTTCCATAATGAGAATAGTGTACATCTCGAACCTCAAATCCGGCACGATCTCTTGACAAACCACCTGGTCCAAGTGCTGACAAACGTCTCTTATGTGTCAACTCGCCAAGAGGGTTGTTCTGATCCATGAACTGTGACAACTGAGAAGAACCAAAGAACTCTTTCACAGCTGCTGTTACAGGCTTAATATTAATCAGACTTTGTGGAGAAATACCCTCCAAGTCCTGTGTTGTCATACGTTCACGTACAACTCTTTCCATACGGGAAAGACCAATACGATACTGGTTCTGCAACAATTCACCGACCGCACGGATACGACGATTGCCCAAATGATCGATATCATCTTCATGACCAATACCATATTCCAAATGCATATTGTAGTTGATTGATGCAAAAATATCTTCTCTGGTAATATGCTTTGGAATCAAGTCATGGATATTCTTCTTGATTGCATCAGCGATATCTTCTGCTGTCTCATTTTCTTCCAGAATCTGTGCTAATACCGGATAGTAAACGAGCTCGTTTACCCCAAGATCCTTTGTATCAAAATCAACATAACCATTGATATCTACCATCATGTTTGAAAGAACTTTAACGTTTCTTTCCTCTCCCTGAACCCATACATATGGAACGGCTGCATTCTGGATTGCATCTGCCAATTCACGATTTACAACCTTACCAGCTTCAGCGAGAATTTCTCCTGTTGTCTCATCCACAACATCTTCTGCCAAAACTTTTCCGCCAATACGATTACGTAAAGCAAGTTTTTTATTGAATTTATAGCGTCCAACCTTTGCAAGATCATAACGTCTTGGATCAAAGAACATGGCACTGATTAAGCTTTCTGCGCTCTCAACAGTAAGTGGTTCGCCCGGACGAATCTTACGATAAAGTTCAAGAAGACCCCCTTCGTAACTACCATTTGGTTCCTTTTCTGTAATAGCAGGATCCTTTGCAAAGGAAGCAAGAAGCTTTGGTTCCTCGCCAAACAAATCAATAATCTGCTGGTTTGTGCCAACTCCTAATGCACGAATCAATACAGAAATCGGAACTTTTCTGGTTCTATCAACACGAACATAGAAAACGTCATTGGAATCTGTCTCATACTCGAGCCATGCACCACGGTTTGGAATTACTGTACAAGAATATAACTCCTTACCTACCTTGTCGTGTCCGATTGCATAATAGATTCCTGGGGAACGAACCAACTGGCTGACGATAACACGTTCTGCACCATTGATTACGAATGTACCTGTCTCCGTCATCAAAGGAAGATCTCCCATAAAGATCTCATGTTCATTGATCTCGTCAGTCTCTTTGTTGTAAAGACGAACCTTTACCTTCAAAGGAGCAGCATATGTCGCATCTCTTTCCTTACACTGTGGAATTGTATATTTCACATCATCTTTGCATAATGTAAAATCAACAAACTCCAAGCTGAGCTGACCGCTGTAATCTGCGATCGGAGAGATATCGGCAAATACTTCCTTTAACCCCTCATCAAGGAACCACTGATAAGAATCTCTCTGGATCTCAATCAGGTTAGGCATCTCCAATACCTCTTTTTGTCTCGAGTAACTCATACGCATGCTTTTTCCAGCTTTAACTGGACGTATTCTGTTTTTCTCCATTGACGTTTCACCTCTCGTTTTTATTTTAAGTCTATTGAAAAACGGGCATAAAAATCCCATTGCACCACAATAAAGCACCCTATACTATACAACAATTCATCCAAGGATGCAAGAACTTTTTTATTTTTTGCTTGACAAATTACAGTTTTTTTGCTTCCGCTCGGACAAGTCAATGCGTTTTCCTCGTCGCTACAACAAAAAAACACCAGGATTACGAATAACCCTGGTGTCTCTACTCACAAAACTTTTGTCTCGTCAGGCAAAATTACTTTAATGTAACCTTAGCGCCTTCTGCTTCTAACTTAGTCTTGATGTCTTCTGCTGTAGCCTTGTCAGCTGCTTCCTTAACAAGCTTTGGAGCTCCGTCAACTAATTCCTTAGCTTCCTTTAATCCAAGACCAGTTGCTTCACGAACAACCTTGATAACCTTAACCTTGTTAGGACCTACTTCTGTAAGTTCTACGTCGAACTCGTCCTTTTCTTCAGCTGCTGCTGCGTCTCCGCCTGCTGCTGCAACTACAACGCCTGCTGCTGCAGATACGCCAAATTCTTCTTCACAAGCCTTTACTAAGTCATTTAACTCTAATACACTTAACTCTTTGATAGCTTCGATAAATTCTTCTGTTGTCATCTTTGCCATGATAATTTCCTCCGTTTTTAAATTTGATTTAATAATTTCTTTTAAAATGTAGTTCTGCTCGCTAAACTCAAACTTCGTTTACACTCGTTTTCGTCAATCTCACAGAACCGCCTCGCACTAGGCTCTGACTTCACCTACTGCTCGTCAGTCGCCAAGTTGCTTTCGGTGTCTGCTACTTCGCCACCCTGCTCTGCAATCTGGTTAAGAACTCTAGCCAGATTTGTAATAGGTGACTGTAAGCTTCCAAGTAACTTGGACAGTAATTCGTCTCTTGATGGAACGGCTGCTACTGCCTTCATTCCGTTTGCATCGTAGAATGTTCCTTCTACAACACCAGCCTTGATTTCAAGTGCAGGTGCATTCTTTGCAAACTTAGCAAGGATACGTGCAGGAGCTGTTGCATCTTCTGTTGAGATAGCAATTGCGCTAGGTCCCTCTAACACTGGAGCAAGGCTTTCATAGTCTGTTCCCTTGAAAGCGAAGTTCATCATTGTGTTCTTGTATACCTTGTAAGTAACGCCTGCTTCTCTTAATTCCTTACGTAACTGTGTGTCTTCTGCTACCGTTAATCCACGATAATCAACAACAACAACTGACTGTGCGTCCTTGATGCTTGCTGAAATCTCTTCAATAATCGGCTGCTTTAATTCAACTTTTGCCACGTTTCGTGTACCTCCTTATTTTATTTCATCTTGCTTAGACTTTGGAGATTTTATCTAATGCTTTGCCAACCAGCAAAACAAAAGCCCCTTTGCACTAGACAAAGAGGCTCAAAAAATCATAATCATATCGTCATAAAAACGATCGACTGTCCTCGGTAGGTTGTATACGTTATGCCTTGCGGCACCTACTGTCTTCGGCAACATGCTTTCGCATTATATCATTGTATTATACGAATGTCAATAACTACTGTGTAACTTTTGCAACATTTACCTTAACGCCAGGTCCCATTGTAGGAGCCAAAGAAATGCTCTTAATGTACTGGCCCTTAAGACTACTTGGCTTAGCCTTGTTAATGGCATCCATAAGGGTCTGGAAGTTGTCCGCTAATTTTTCCTCTGTAAAGGAAGCTTTTCCAATTGGCACATGGATAATATTGGTCTTATCCAATCTATACTCAATCTTACCAGCTTTGATATCGTTAACAGCCTTTGTTACATCCATTGTAACTGTTCCTGCCTTAGGGTTTGGCATTAAGCCTTTAGGTCCAAGTACACGTCCCAAACGACCTACAACACCCATCATGTCAGGTGTAGCAACAACAACATCAAAATCCAACCATCCATCATTCTGGATTCTTGGTATTAACTCTTCACCGCCTACGAAATCAGCGCCTGCTGCCTGAGCTTCATCAGCCTTAGCACCTTTAGCGAAAACTAAAACTTTAACAGTTTTACCTGTACCGTTAGGTAATACTACAGCACCACGGATCTGCTGATCTGCATGACGTCCATCACAACCTGTTCTGATGTGACATTCTATTGTTTCATCAAATTTTGCAACTGCTGCTTTCTTTACTAAAGAAATAGCTTCTTCTGTGTCATACTGTGCAGCTCTATCGATTAACTTTGCTGCCTCTGTATATTTCTTTCCTCTTTTCATTTAAACCTCCTAGTGGTAATAGCGGATATACCTCCCACTTTTTTCAATTCATTTTAAAATTAGTCTTCAACCTTAATTCCCATGCTTCTAGCTGTTCCTGCGATCATGCTCATAGCAGCTTCAATGCTTGCAGCATTTAAATCCTGCATCTTTGTTTCAGCGATCTGCTGTAAATCAGCCTTTGAGATTGTAGCAACTGTTTCTTTTAATGAATTGCCTGCACCCTTCTGGATCTTGCAAGCTTTCTTTAATAATACTGCTGCTGGAGGAGTTTTTGTTACGAAACTAAAAC
>OGDN01004458.1_pt1 | contig 12507 bp, 7 predicted proteins | sample 1570271 | NCBI WGS metagenome assembly OGDN01 (sample SAMEA4384481, study PRJEB24528) | human gut metagenome | reverse complement strand
ATTCCACACTGGAACGATCCCATCCTTCTCCGGAAAAACGACTCAGTACAACAAGCGCAATATCACCGAATGCTCTTGCTCCGTCCAGAAGTTCCTGTGGCAGTTCCGGTTCTTCGGTCATACCCGGTGCTCTTCCGATTGCATACTGTTCTTCTACATTTTTCTTATAGAATTCTGCTACCGGTTCGTATACCTGTACCTTATCTTCCAGGGTTTTGAAACCGTCGTACAGATTATGTACATAAGATACGGTTACATCACCGCTTCCGCCGCCACCTTTGACATAGTCAAAACTTCCGCGTCCGAACAGTGTGATCCTGGAACCGTTCTTTAACGGCAGGATATTGTTCTCATTTTTCAAAAGCACCATACCCTCTGTTGCTGCCTCCAGGGATAATGCAATATGTTCTTTGCTTGCTGTTACATATCTGCCTGCTTCCAGGGGAAGATTTGGCTGATACATGACTCTTGTCCATTTTTTCATCTCAAACCTCTTTTCCGGCCATCCCGCCGCACTCTCCGACGGACCGCCATGCCTGTTATTTTCGTTACTGTTCACTCTGTGACCAGTAACTATTTTCCTGCGGCGCAATCGCCGCCCACTACTTTTATTTTACTCAAAAAACAAGAGATTTTCCAGATAGGATTTCGGCTGATTTATAGGTCAATTCCGACTTTTTATTTTAAAAGTGCCAGGCACTCTTACAAAGTTCTTGCGAAGAAATGCCTGACACCTGTATACTTTTTGCTTTTTACGAGTCTTTCAACTCTTATGGATGAATCTTAATCACACCTTTTACAATGTCTGCCTTATTATGCACACTCTCATCCATCGCCCGCTGTACATCATCCAGATCGTAAATATTAGTAACGATTCCTTTTACGTTTACTTTTCCGGAAGCTACCGCATCGATTGCGATCGGATAGATATGGCGGTAACGGAAAACCGTTTTGAAAGTCAGTTCTTTGTCGAGAACCAGACTCATCGGCAGGGTCATCTCACCGCTCTTGCTGTAGCCGACCAGAACGATCGTGGAACCCTTCTTCGCCATATGGATCGCCTGTCTGGTGGTGATCTCTGTACCGGCGGTCTCGATGATCAGGTCCATACCGGCCCCGCCGGTCAGTTCCTGTGCTTTGGCGATCACATCCTCTTTTGCGCCGTTGATCACTCCGGTTGCTCCCAGTTCCAGGGCTTTTTCCAGACGTTTTTCCATGATATCTACCACATAAACCTCAGATACTCCACGGGCTTTCAGTGCCATCATGGAAACCAGACCGATACATCCGGCACCCATCACCACTGCTTTCTGTCCCAGATGAGCATCTCCCTGGATCGCTGCATGGAAACCGACAGCCAGAGGTTCGATCAGCGCACCCTCCAGTGTGCTTACATTCTCCGGGAGTTTGAAACAGAGATCTGCCTCATGCGCAACATACTCCTGAAATACACCATCTACCGGTGGAGTTGCGAAAAATACGACATCCGGACAGAGGTTGTATTTGCCCTGTTTGCAGAATTCGCAGTGTCCGCAAGTTTTTCCCGGCTCCAGAGCTACTTTATCACCGACTTTCAGGTGTTTGACATCTTTTCCCACTTCCACAACAACGCCACCCGGCTCATGACCGAGAACAAACGGCGGTTCTACCACATAATCGCCGATGGCTCCGCTCTCGTAATAATGCAGATCCGATCCACAGATTCCTACATAATCCAGCTTTACCAGAACTTCATCATCCTTCGGCGTCGGAATGTCACGCTCCGTAAATCCCATCTTGCCGATACCGTTCATCACTGCTACTTTCATCTTACCTTCCATGTGAAATGCCCTCCATATATGAGTTTTTGAAACTTAATAAAATAGTTTTATTATCTTTCTCAAAGATACCTCTTTTCTATGGAAATGTCAATTACAAAAGCAATATTTTTTATGTGCAATGCATTTTGGTCTGTGACCGGGAAGGTACTGAACACATCCGGTCAGAAAATAAACACTTTTATAGAGATTATCGATAACTGCTCAGTTTCTTCGCAGTTATGATTTTCTCTTATTTACTCTTCATCTTTTTTCTTTTCTTACCTGCAAGGAAGATACCTGCGCCTGCAGCTGTTTTTCCTGCTACGGCTGCTGTTCCTGCGGCTGCGCCACTGAAGTGTACGCCTGCGGCTACTGCAGCTGCCACTGCTGCCACACCGCCTCCAATCGTACCGTAGAATGCCGGTTTATTGTTGTAGAACTGTACCCATGTATTTGCAGATACCAGGACGTCTACGCTTGCGGTTGTTGCTTCGTTGTTTGCTTTGTCATAAGCTTTTACAGATACATTCCGGAATGTGTTGGAAGAATCCACACTCAGTTCCAGAGAACCGCCGTTTGCAGATACTTCGTCTGCATCGAAGGTCTGTTTCAGCTCATCGTCTACGTAATACTCAACTTTATCCAGAGCCATGTTATCATCTACGTTTGCTGTGAATTTCTGGCTTTCTACTTTGTATCTTCCACCGTCTTCGATGTTAGCCAGGGAGATAACCGGTGAAGTCTTATCCACTGCAAAGAGGATGTCTTTGGACTTAGCTGTGTTGGTTGTTACGTTGGTTGCACGGTCTTCGGAATAGATGGAAACGTTGTAGTCTCCTTCATTTTCGAAGTTGGATGCGTTGATGGTGTACTTGTATTCTTTCCAGCTTACATCGCTTCCGGACTCACTTACTTCAAAGTCTTTGTTCTGTTCCAGAGTCTTCTGTGTTCCGTTCTCGGATACCATCAGTTCCCAGAAGGTCAGGGTATCTACGTTGATCTCGGATACTACCAGATTCTTCGGATCGTTGGTGTAACCATTCTTGATCAGTTCTTCTGTATAATCGTCATACAGATAAGTAGAACCGTCACGGTTTACAGAAAAGATCTTGGATGTGCTATACTGATTTCCTGCTTTGTCAGTTGTCTCAGCAGTCAGAGTATAGATATCATCCATATTTTCTTTGAAGTTGTAGAAAGTAAGTGTCTGATCTTTATTGCTTGCTGTGGAAGTGTACATACCTGTGGTATCTACTTCTCCCTTGTTGGCTCCGGTCAGGTGCACAACTGTCTTGCCGCTGTCGAAGTTGATATCGTTCAGTGTGATAACAGGAGCTACTTCTCCGTTATTTGCGGAACGATCTTCGATATTGGTAATCTCTACTGTTGGTTTTGTCTGGTCAACGGTAAAGCTTTCTGTTGCATATGGATCGGATACATTGCTTGCCAGGTCTGTTGCACTGATGGTAAATGTATAATCTGCATCTGCAGAGTAAGAAACGGTTGCCACATGTGTATCCCCGGATCCTGACCATCCGCTTACGCCAGGTACGGAAGCTGCTGCACCATCCAGCTGTGCTGTTGTTGTAACTGTCACTTCACCAGGACTGAAGTTATGCTCGGTGATGGTGATGGTTGCTGTTCTTGCTTCTTTGTAATAGTTGTTGTTCAATGCACTGTTGTTGTCATAAGAAACCTGGATCACAGGTTTTGTCTTATCAACTGTGAACTCATCCAGTTTCTCAGTATTGGACTTGTTGCCTGCCAGGTCGAAGCAGTCATAAGTTACAGTGTAATCACTGTCACCGCTGAAAGTTACAGTGGCTGTATGGATCTCTCCGTTGTGAGACCATCCGCTGATGCTGTATCCGCCGCCTGCTGTAGATGTAACCTGTGGCTGGTAACTTTCATCAAAGTTACGCTCGTCTACTGTGATTGTCAGAGTTTTGTCATTGTTGTAGTATTTTCCGTTGTGTACATCGCTCTGATCGAAGGAGAATGTTGCGATCGGGGCTTTGTTATCCACTTTGATACTGATTTCTTCAGATGTTGCATCGTTGGTGGACCAGTCATCTGCGGTAACTTTCACACGAACATCGTTGGAGTAGAAGTTATCCGGGTTGATGGTTACATGTCCGGTCCAGCTCTGCAGGTGAGATGTTCTCTCCAGGTTTGCCAGTGTTCCGGATTCTACATAACCTGTGGTTCCGTTTGTGATTGTGTAGGAAATTGTCTTCAGTCCTGCATATGCATCGTTTACAACAGGATCGGTAACGCTGATGTCATATCCAGGATTATCCGTAGCACTGTATACACCTTTGCCCCATCCAGGATTGGTAGGAGTGATCTTCACTACCGGTGCCACATTATCAACGATGATTCCGTCAGTACTGATGTACTGGATATTTCCTGCTTTATCTGTGATCTTTTCATATACAACCAGGTTCTGGCTTGCTGCCAGGCTGATCTTGCTGCTGTAACCGGTCCATCCGGTTCTTGCTTCCAGTTCGCTTCTTGTCAGTGCTTTTGCAGAGGTCAGATACTGAGTAGCTGCCACACCTGCAGTCTCATCATCACTTGTCATAGAAGCTCTTACACTGTTCTTACCAAAGTGTCCAAATGTAATTGCACTCAGGAACTTGTTCCATGTCTCAGAAGCAGATCCGTTCACCAGATCTTCTACTGTTACAGTACCTTCCGGTTTTACACGGTCAAGGGTAACTGCCTGTTTGATGGTTTCATTGATCGGGTTACCAGCCAGATCGGTGTAGTCATAAGCGAAATCATAGTTGGCATCTACACTGATAGTCGACAGAGACAGTTCATATACAAAACGATTGTCTTCTGTGCTGACATTTCCTTTGTTGGTCCATTCTTCGCGGATCGCTGCGTCATAATCTGCAACTTTCACTGCTTTTCCTTTGCTGTTTACTGCTGTGTAAGCAACTTTTGCATCTTTTGCATCGAAATTTCTCTCTGTGATCACTGCAGTTACAGCTACATAAGCTACTTCTTCATTTGCATAAGCACGTCCCTGGGACGGATCCAGAACAAAGCTTGTTCCGTTCGGACGATATGCAGTGTAAGTAACCTGCATATCAGGTCTTACTGTGTCGATCACGAAGGAGAATTCCTTGTCTTCCCCTTTATTTCCGGCTGCATCGGCTACTTTAGTCTGTACGGTATATTCACCGTCTTTGTGGAATACGATAGTGAATCTATATACGGTACTGTCTTTTGTATCCGAAAAATTATTAACCGGATCCATGGAGATCTCTTTGATACCCAGAGCATCCTTCTGAGAATTCAGTTCGTCCAGTGTATAAGCGGTTCCGTTCAGTGTTACCTTCAGTTCATTTAAGAAACGCTCGGTTACGTTGACAGAATAGGTTACATCACTGTTTGCATATTTTGCATTCAGGAAAGCGCCATTGTTGTTTGCCTGTGCATAAGAGGATTCTACTGTCGGCGCGATAGAGTCCAGAACCAGTGTGTAATCTGCACGGGTTTCCATTGCATTTCCTGCGTTGTCATTGGCTGTTGCGGAAACTGTGATCACCTGAGATTTTTTCGGGTCGTTCTTCAGTTCCAGAAGTTTATCGATGGTGCAGTAGTCCTGAAGTTCTTTCAGTGTTACGTCTTTCGGAAATTCATTTTTCGGAGATTCGACTCCCTCGAAATTATGTTTCACATCAACTTCAGCTTCATTATCTGTTTTTCCATTTCCCCAGTATCTGGAGATTGTATATTGCATTTTTTCCAGTCCGGAGTAGAATTTACTTTCGCTTGCATTCTCTTTAGCTGTCAGATTCAGTTTTGCATCACCCGAGTAATAGGTTGTGCCACTTACTGTTCCCTGCTGAGCTGTTGTTTCAGCCGGGTCTTCTTTATAGGTAACGGTAATATCATGGAAGTTTTCCAGAACAATACCATTGGATCCGTAGATCTTTCTATTTCCTACATTATCCATTACTTTTACAAATACAATATAGTTGTTAGATTCCAGAGTCTGGCCATCCTTTAATTTTCCTACCGGAACAATATGATCATCTTTTCCAGCTACAAAATGTTCATTGACCAGTTTCTCTGCATAGTCGTCCTCAGTAAGTAATTTTGCAAAAGTACTGTCTTTGTCTGTGTTTGCCACAAAATAAGACCAGCCTTTTACTCCTGATATTGCATCATCAAAAGCTACGTTTGCTTTGATCTCTGTATTTTTGTAAATGCCAAAAGTAATAGTTTCTGCAAGTTCCGTTACTACCTTGTTCTCTTCACCGAATTTGATCGCGCTGCACTGTGGTGCATCCGGATCGTATATGAAGGTGATGTCGAACGGCTCGGTGCTATGATTTGTTGTTGCATTTTTCAGATATACACTTTTTGTTACTGCAGCTTTGGCTTCTAATGCAGAAAGATCTTTCCATTCTTTTGTAATATCCTCATTTGTATCAGCCAGACAAATCTGATCATATCCGCTTTGTGTGGTGAATTCGAATGTTACAGATGGGTCTTTTGCAAAATACCGCTCGTGTTTTTCATTCTCATATGCATGAATACTGCTATTATTGATGCTTACATAATGATCCGCATCAGATGTTTTTTCGGGTGTAACTGTCAGGCTTCCATGTGTATAATTATCAAAATCAAACTTGTAGTTACCTGTCGGCTCACCTGTTTTAACATCCAGCTCCAATGCATTGGCATGTTTATCGCAAGATGCCTTATCATTTACCTTGACATTTTCCGCATTCAGACCTGTAGCAGTGGTATCTACTACTGTAGGATAGGTAAATCCTTCCAGTTTATCGATTGCATCCGTTCCCGCAAATCCGGTATCACCGCTCTGAGGATTTACAGATACCAGCTGATCCAGAGCTGTTGTGTATCCCAGGCTTCTGTATGGACGTGTGGAATCTGCTACGGTAAGGTTCAGGGTTCTTTTCAGGATAGTTACTTTTGCTTCACTACTCTGATCCTCGATAACAAAATTATCGGTTATGTCTCTGCTATTTGCGTATTGTGTCAAAGAAAAATCTGTCGGTGCAAAAGTAAATTTCTGCTCTTTTTCATTGCCGTCTACGTTAACAATTCCACTTTGATAACCTTTGAAAACAATATTTTTGAACTTTTCTTCTACAATTGTCTTGGCAGCATCCGTCAGAGTATCATCACCTGTCAGAGTATCATCACCTGTCAGAGTAGCCTGTACGTCAATGCGATCCGTTGCATCATATATTTTTGTATTGTTGTACTCTGTCTTACCTGTACCTGCTACAGAAACAGACTCTTCCAATTTCAATTTATACGGATTTACTTTTACAAACAATTCTTTTTTAAATTCGTAGTTTGCTGTCCCTGCAGTTATTGTTACTTTTACACTTTTGTCAGATGCATTTACCGGTACAAGCGTAATCTCACGGGTATCCTTATTCACACTTACTCCAACAACTGTATCGTCATCTGATTCTGCTGAGAATTCTTGAAGCTCTTGATCTTCACTTCCTAAGTCTTTATCTTTATCTGTTGTAAGTTTTGTGATCTTCTCCACAACTGGCTGTGTTCCGTAAGTGATCTGTAACGGATTTTCCTTATCGTGATCTTCTTTCAAAGAAAGTTTTCCGTTTACTTTTCCAGGTTGATAGCCTTTACTAAATGTAGCAATAGCCCCCTTACAACTAACTGTCTCATCAAACACAGCTTTTACTGCCATTGATAGCTTAAAGTATTTCTTTAATTCGATAGTACCTTTATAATCGCCATTTCCATCCGTTTGAACATCTACCCACGTTTCTCCAACCCAGCAGCGAATGGTCTTGTTAGCAAGTCCATTTCCATTTACGGTCAATTTACCTGAAACCTCTACACTCTTATTCCATGGTGCATTTGAAGAACAGTTAATTGTAAGTGTCGGTTTTGCCTTTGTAACTGTAATTGGTTTTGATGCTACTAGCTTTCCAGCTATGGATGCCTGTAATGTTAAGTTCTGACCTCCGTTCTCCACATACACCTGACCGTTTCCATCTACAGATGCAGTTGTGCCTGCTGTAATTGCCCAATTGACTGATACATTTGCCCAGTCACCGGTCAGTCTATATGGTACTGTTGTGAGAGTTGTTATGGAATCAGCACCAGTGATTTCAGTTTTCGGTGTTAACCCGGTAATGTGAATCTCCCGATAGGTATCTGCATCTTTTGTCTCTGTTTTTTCGCTATATGTAACATTGTAATTATCAGATGCACAACTTTCGACTGTTAATCCATCCTCAATGATATTGTTTTCATTTAAATTAACACGCATGACATTTTCCAGCCCTGCAAATTTTAATGAAATCTGTCCTACTCGTACATCTTCGATAAGACCAGCATCACAAATAACTTTTAAATATGTCTTAGGTGTTGGTTTTGGTACTTCCGGTGCAGATGGTGTAGTCGTTCCTTCCGGTTCGCCGGATGGTGCTACCGTGCCTCCTTCACCGCTTTCCCCAGGTGTTCCTGTTTCTGTACCTGGAGTTGCTACTTCACTACCGCTTCCCTCTTCTGCAAGAGGTGTGATCGTTTCTCCTGCTTCCGTCGCCATAACGGTGTATGGACTGGAGGTTACGCAGGTTGACAATGTGAAGACAACGGCCATGGCGAACGCCAGGATTCTCTTTGTTTTTTGTTTCATGTCCTCAGACTCCTTCCTTCAGCTGAGTATTTTTCTCGGCTGATTCCTCTTTTACCTTTCGGTATCTTATAACTTTTCTTTTATGCAAAAACTTGTATACCCTTCCGTTCAGGACGAAGTGTCCGTAAAAGGATACCATGGTTATCCACATACAAACTAACATGACGGGATCCGGTATGTTGAACACGTAGGTTCCGAGTATGATCACCAGGAATCCCGGGATAAATGCAAGATCTGCAATCAATCCTTCTTTGGTGGATCCGGGTGCAAGTGCACCGATACGCTCCACCGAGCGATAATTTTGATAGCTTTTCAGATTTCTTATCTTCTGACAACTGAGGATGTAGAGGAAAATCCCCCATAACAATCCTACCCAGAAGATCCCCCCGGCAAGTACTGCTATTGCCGGGTGTTTTTCTCTGTCAGCTATCGGAAGAAATGCGACCACTGTAGATGATATAAGGAAGAAAGCCATCGACAGATCATTAAATATCCTTGCTGTTTTTCTCTTATTCATCAGATCACCTTCTCCGTATGTATCAGGATGATACTTCTTTCTATCTCAAAGGTACTGTTGGAATGCTGCAGCATGTTCGGATCCAGAACCATGGTTCCTTCCTGTTTCGGTGTAGATACATGCTGTCTTTCCTGTACCGGGTTGGCGATCATGGACGGATCCAGCACATCTGTGGCTTCCGATCCGTTGGCTGCTGTTTCCTGCATCATGCCATTGGCTTCGGAACTATTTGCCATATTCAGATTCATCTGACCGGTTGGTTCGCCAAATTCCTGGCTCATCCGGCCGCTGAGGTCATCGGTAAGATTGTCTGTATAGTAACGTCTCTGTACCAGCTGTCCGGTTCCTTTTTTCTTGTTTTTGGACTTTTTATCCATAGAAACGATACGTCCGGAGTCGCTGCTGTTAGCTGCCATCTCTTCCATGGCTTTCTGAGCACTCTTTCCCCGGTATTCATTAAATACCTGCGGGATATGCAGATAGAAGAAAAGGAATATCGCCAGTGCAAGGAACAACAATGCAGCAATCCCAAATCCCAGCTGCAGATTGCTCAGAAACCGGATCTGCTGTTCAATATTTTGTGTCTGCCCCATTACTGATCACCTCCGCTCTTCACGGCATCAGAATTCTGTGCATACAGAGATTCTACCAGTTTCTTTGTATTATCCACGGTTGTTATCGTATTATCACGGATCCGCTGTGCCGTCTGGTTGGAACCGGTATCAGCACCGGAAACTCTTGTCTCGATGGCTGCCAGGGCGCCCTGGAAGGTTGCCTTGTCCACACCGGCATCTGATACGAACTGTTTTGCATTTTCATACAGCTGATAAGATACATCGTTCAACAGTCTAAGCTGTGTCAGACGTTCTCGGCTTTCTGTACTGATGGTCTCCGGAAGTCCGCCTACCAGACCGTTTAATTCTACCCAGAAATCCGAGTAGGAATATTTGATCTCACCGGTTACGGTATCTTCCCGACCCACTTTTCCGTAATAACTACAGATACTCAAGAAGGTTTCCACCAGATTGGTGTCGATATCGTATTCCTGGATCTTGTCCGCAGATAATTTTTCTGTGGAATCCAAACCGAATGCTTTCAGCTGCTCATCGGATAATACAGCCTGTGCTACGATACCGAACCATTTTTTAGCAAGTTCTTTATCTCCTACCGGTTTTCCGGCACCACTCGGGAAGTAGTAAGCCATCCCCAGCTCATAGGCCAGTTCCGTGTAACCGTCCAGATTATCTTCCAGCACCTCTTCGTAGGTCTGTCTTCCTGCCGTCTGCTGCAGTAGAGCCTTGAAATCCTGACTGTCCTGACCGGAGAAGCCGTCCTCATCGTTTCGCAGGGCATCCAGATAAACCAGATAGGCCTCTTCCTTGCCCGGGTCGATGGCAACTGCTTTTTTCGCATAATTGACTTTGGCAGTTCCGTCACTTTTCTCTGCCTGGTCTACATAATAATCATAACCGCTCTGCTCTGTTTTATTTTCCATCAGCATACAGCCAAGGGAAATACCGCCGCACAGGACAGCTACAGCTGCGCTGACGCCAAAGCCAAGCAGCTTATTTCTTAATTTCTTTCGATATGGAAGACTCAGTTCCTCAATATGCTCCAGATCGTACAGCATTTCCAGACAGGATTCATATCGATTCTCCGGTTCATACTGTGTACAACGATCAATGATCATCTCCAGACCAAGCAACTTATTCATATCCTCTCTCGGGATCTCATCTACCAGACTCGGCCGGCACTGTGTGATCTTCGGGAAGTTAAATGGTGTAGGGGAAGGATTTCTTCCGGTGATCAGATGATGGAGGGTAGCTCCCAGACAGTAAATATCACTTCGGGGTGTGGACTGTCCGTTTCCTCCGTACTGTTCCGGTGATGCATATCCGGGTGTTCCCAGACATGTGGTATCCTCTCTGTTCCCCTGCTTAAAGGTACGGGCGGTACCAAAGTCGATCAGGGAGATCTCTCCGTCCGGCTTCAGCATGACGTTGCCCGGTTTCATATCTCGATAAATAATGGGATTCGGTCTGGTATGAAGGTAGTAGAACACTTCACACAGCTGTTTGCCCCAGGCGATCACATCATCCAGTGCGATGGGAAGCCCTTCTTTTTCCATACTTCCTTTCAAGATCTTATCCAGTGATTTTCCCTGGATATAATCCATAACGATCAGGAAGGAATCCACATCGTCGATCACATCGATGATACTTGGCAGGTATTTGTGATTCAGTTCTTTCAGGATGTTGGTCTCAGCGATCAGCCCCTGTTTGACTGTGGTAAAATCCTGCTGTCCATCTTTTCGGACTTCTTTGATGGCCCATGTTTTATTTGCTTTTTCATTCAATGCCAGGTAGACGACACTCATACCGCCCTGGCCGATCTTATTTAATACTTTGTATTTTCCGTCTACATAAGAACCTATCTGCAGCATGCTTATCCCTCCCGACATATCCGGATAACAGCTGCCGATATGTTATCCACTTCTTTTCTGGATTTGTTCAGTTCCACCAGTGAGACGATATTCTGAAGCATAATATCTTCGTTCTCCAGAAGTTCCGGACGAAACTTCTCATAGATCTCATCCGGCGAGATCACATGGCGGAACCCATCGGAGCAGAGAATAAAGGTGGTGTCCGGATTGGCATCTCCCACAAAATAATCCGGGTGGATCTCATCCGATGCTCCTACACACTGCAGCAATACATTCCTCTGTGGATGGGTCTGTGCCTGTTCCCAGGTCAGATGTCCCAGATCCATCTCGTACTGCACATAGGTCTGATCCTTTGTCAGCTGATAGATGGCATCGGAAACCATGTAAGCTCTCGAGTCGCCGATGTTCATGATGTAATATTTGTCATCCACAACCAGAAAAGCTACGACTGTTGTACCCATGCGTGTTCCTATTCCGGATGCATACTTTGCCAGTTTCTTGTTCTGCCGCATTACCAGGTCGTCCCACTGTACACGAAGTTCATCCATTGGAAATTCCGGTGTTTCCAGCAGTCCGGGAAGTTTATTGATAAACCACTGATCGAACTCCCGGATCACTGTCGCACTGGCCAACTCACCATCAGCCAGGCCGCCCATTCCGTCACACACGACACACAGACAAACCTTATCATGGTTTGTCTGTGCGATTTTCACGAGTACTGAGTCCTGATTTGTTTTCTTCACAATACCCACATCGCTGTGAGCTGCTATTTTATAAATCATCCTCATACCTCTCATTTATTATTCAGTTTTATGCACGAAACAGAAATTCTTCATCTGCCAGACGAATGGTTTCATTTCCTGTCAGAGCTCTTTCTTTTCCTGCCGGTACTGCAACACCGTTAACGTTTGTTCCGTTTGTTGCATTGTTATCAACGATTGCAAATGCTCCGTTTCGGTATACGATGGTTGCATGTGTACGACTGATATTGGTGAATTGGAAAATTAAATTCCAGTCCATTCACCCAAAAACTGGAACTTAGTATTGCAAAATATATCCTAGAAGTTAGTGTTGCAAACCT
>OGDN01004453.1_pt1 | contig 12514 bp, 12 predicted proteins | sample 1570271 | NCBI WGS metagenome assembly OGDN01 (sample SAMEA4384481, study PRJEB24528) | human gut metagenome | reverse complement strand
CGCTTTGCATAAATTTTCTTTTGAATCTTTGTCTAACTTTTTGGGGTCAGTTCAAGTTGCCTGCGGCTCGTTTTTTTCGCCTTTTTCCCAAAAATACCACCCCATTTCCCAGAAATTCCACAAAAAAGTTTGACAGTCGAAAAAAAATATGCTATAATAAAAACGGGTGTCGGTCGATGACGGTCGCTGTGGATTTTGTTATGGAAATCCATTGCGGCGGCGATCGACTCTCACCCGCATCATTCCATAACGATTTATGGATTATGGAAAAAGAATCAGGAAATGAACGGTGCTCCAACACCGGCATCATCAGAAAGGATTGGATTTTTTTATGATTATTCTCGTTGTAAATGCTGGCAGCTCCTCTCTGAAATATCAGTTGATTGATATGAAAGATGAATCTGTAATCGCAAAAGGAAACTGCGACCGAATCGGCATTGATGGTCATCTGAGTCACAAGACTGCGGATGGCAGAAAAGTAGAGGAAGACTGCAATTTCCCGACCCATGCGGAAGCATTTGAACGGCTGGTACAGGCTCTGACCACTGGTGATGCTGCGGTCATTTCCAGCATGGATGAAGTATCTGCTGTTGGTCACCGTGTCGTACAGGGTGCAGAACTGTTCACCAAGACTACACTGGTTACCGATGAAGTCATTGACGAAATCGAAAACCTGAAGGAACTCGCTCCGGTTCATAACCACGGTCACGCACTGGCTCTGTGGGCTTGCAAGAAGACCATGCCGAACATTCCGCAGGTTGTTGTATTTGATACTGCATTCCACCAGACTATTCCGCAGAAGGCATTTATGTATGGTTTCCCATATGAAGATTACGAACAGTATCACGTTCGGAAGTATGGCTTCCACGGAACTTCTCACCGCTTTGTAACTGCAAAACTGGCAGAAGTTATGGGCAAAGACCTGAAGGATCTGAAGGTTGTTTCCTGTCACTTGGGCAACGGCTCTTCTATCACGGCTGTTAAGGGCGGCGAATCCATTGATACAACCATGGGCTTTACACCGCTGGATGGTGTCCTGATGGGAACTCGTTGCGGTGCGGTTGACCCGTCCGCAGTTACCTATGTAGCTGGCAAGCATGGCTTCCATGTTGCAGATATGGACAACTACATGAACAAGAAGTCTGGTATGCTGGGTATTTCCGGTCTGTCCTCTGACTTCCGGGATATTACTGCTGCATCTGAAAAGGGCGATGCACGTGCAACACTGGCAAAGGATATGCTGGTTTATGATATTAAGAAGGACATCGGTGCATTTGCAGCAATCATGAACGGTCTGGATGCTGTAATCTTTACAGGCGGTATTGGTGAAAATGCTCCGAACTGTCGGGAAGAAGTTTGCGAAAACCTCGAATATCTGGGCATCAAGATTGACAAGGAAGTCAACAACTTCAAGGGCGAGCTGAAGAAGATTTCCACACCGGATTCCAAGGTAGAAGTTTGGGTTATTCCGACCAATGAAGAATTGCTGATTGCAAGAGATACACTGGCAATGGTAGAAAGTTTGAAGAAGTAAGCCGTTTGCATCATTGCAGGAAACCAGAAAGAAAACCGTTGTCGGAGCGATTCGGCAGCGGTTTTTTGGCATACTGGAAATAAACTGATGTGGTTGTAAAATACGAGCCGCAGGCAAAATAAAAAGTTTTTCGGTGCAGCAGTTTTTCAAAAATGCTGCCGAGGTGTGGACGAGCAGCCCACATTTGCGGAGCAAATCAAACTGTACCATAAAAGGAAACAAACATCTAAGAGCAAATCGGAAGAATCGCAATTGCCTTTTAAAATGAAAAGATTGTAATGAGGGATAAGGTTTCAGGGGCAATTGCGATTCCCAGGCAAGCTGGGGATGTGCCCCAGCCTTGCCGAACCGGATTCGGGTGGTTTCCCAAGAACCATGTTTCACATGAAACACTGCTCTTAGAGAAAACGATTTTCAGCGTCCGACAAAAGGGGGATCCACCCCTGCTTTTGCATGCCAGCGTGCTGCAATTGCCCCGTTGCCTTGTCTGAATTTGCAACCTTACTTCTCATCATTCAACTTTATTTGAATTGGACAGTTTCAAAAAATGCAATTGCAGCAGGAAAAACAGATTGCAAAGATAATTTGCTTCGCAAATGTGGGCTACTCGCCCACACCTCGCCAGCATTTTTGAAAAATTGCTGGATCAAAAAACTTTTATTTGCCTGCGGCTTATTGCTTACAGTCCATCTATCCGCAAATAAACCAAAACAGGAGGAATTTCTCATGACACCAGAAAAAATTGCAAGAATCAATGAACTTGCAAAAAAACAAAAAGCCGGAACATTAACCGATGCCGAAAAAGAAGAACAAGCTGCTCTGCGGCTGGAATACCGTCAGAGCGTTGTCGGCAACCTCAGACAACAGCTGAACAACGTGGAATTTGTAGAGCCAGACGGCAAAAAAACAAGACCTTGCCATAACAAGAAGAAAAAATAACATTTCCTCTTGACAAGGTGAAATTGCATATGGTATAATCGTCATGAAGAAAGCAGGCAGGTCTGTTTTCTTCGTGACGATTTTTATATTTGATAAAAAGAATCACATAAAAAAATTGGTCGGCAGACTTCTGTTGAAAGGGCAAAAACCCATTAAAATGACCATTCAAAATGTAGATGGAAGATTTTTAATGGTGTTCTGTGCCCTTTCTTAGTTTTAAATCAATAGTACTTTAAAATTACATAATATTACAAATCAATGTACTGATTGAAAAACAGGAAAGTGCAAAGATCCTACTAAATTTCTTTTGCAAAAAGGAAAAGGAGGACTTTGCCATGTTATTAAGACCAGATTTTACATTCTACCTGAAAGGGATTCGTGTGCGGCGATATGATTTGACGCAGCATAATCCCAATGCGATTCCAATGCCGACCGCTGTCATGGACAGGGATTCCATTGTTGGCATTACCATTCACAACACGAACCGCAAACCACCGCTTTACAGCATGGGAACAGCGGAGCAGTGCGTCTGGAAAACGATGCACCAAGAACTAAAAGATGTTCGGGTACACTTCTATGTGGACGAATACGGAGCGTGGCAAACGCTGCCGTTACAGCTCGCAGGCTGGCACGCTACAGATGGGGCAGGGAACGGCAATCGCCGTACCATTGCCATTGAATGTGCGATGTCGCCGAATAATACCATAGAAGACCGGCTTTCTGAGAACAATTGTGCCAAGCTTGCCGCTTGCCTGTTGATTTGGATGAACCTGCCAAAGGCAGCCTTGTTCACCCATACCTATTGGCTGAATTGCAGAGATGGCGTGATTGGCAGTCGGGAAGAGTTGAATACCCATCCACATCCCTATAAGATGTGCCCGTCCTATATTTTGCCCCATTGGGATGCATTTGAGGAACGGGTCTGGGCGTACTATGACCAAATGCTTGCAACCATTGCGGCTGCATAATGAAGAATGAAACAGAAAACGGGAACGTTCAAAAAATAGCGTTCTCGTTTTTCTATAGCACGAAAAATAGAAACTGTTTCACATGAAACAAAGCTTTTTTAAAATGGGAGGTTGTGAAAGGATGCGTTGCACCGTTACAGCTCCATGCAAGGCATAACGGATGATTGCATGGAGCATTTGCTCATTCCGTTTACCTTGCAAATCTGGATGTGATTGGAAACAGATGGAAGTAGCAAGGTATTTTATGAAATCATTTTACGAACTATGATTTTTTTTGATTCTTTGGCTGACACAGGCGTTCTCCTCGCTGGGGAGTGCCATGACGAATTTTGCACTGGTGTTGTGGCTCTATCAGGACAGCGGTTCTGCTCTGAAAACTGCCATGCTCACCGTGTGCTCGTATGCCCCCTATGTGCTTTTGAGTATCTTTGCCGGCGTAATCAGTGACCGCTGGAACAAGAAAGCCGTCATGCTGGTCTGCGATAGCGTTGCAGCAGCCGGCACATTGGTGATTGTGCTTTTCTTGCAGTTGCGTCTGCTTGCCGTCTGGCATTTATATTTGCTGAATGCCTGCAACGGGCTGATGAATGCAGTGCAGTCGCCTGCCTCAGATGTTGCCACAACACTGCTCACACCGAAGAAATATTATCAGAAAACCAGCGGACTGCGTTCTTTTTCTAACTCGCTGGTTTCTATGCTGACCCCTGTTCTTGCAACGGCATTCTTTGCCTTTGGTGGGTTGAAAGCTGTGATTGCATTTGACCTCAGTACATTTGCAGTTGCCTTTTTGGTGTTGTTGCTGTGGATACCAATTCCGGAAGTTCCGCATACGACCGAGCAAACAGAATCCTGTTTGCAGGCTGCCAAGGCGGGGCTGGTCTATCTGCGGTCGAACCGAGGTATTTTCTGGCTGATTTTGTTTCTATCCAGCATCAATTTGATTGCTTCTATGCATCAGGCAGCCCTTCCAGCAAGAATTCTGCCACAGCAGGGAGAAACCGCTTTGGGCATCGTGAACAGCTGTGTTGGATTTGCCACGCTGTTGGGCAGCTTGTTGGCAGTGTTTTGTCCGAAACCGAAAAATAGAGCCACTGCTATTTGTAATTGTCTGCTGGTTGCTATGAGTACGGAAAATTTTCTGCTGGCATTCGGCAGAAATCCCGTTATTTGGTGTATCGGGTCAATATTCGGCTGGGGACTGATTCCTTTAATGCGTGCAAACTATGACGTTCTTTTCCGGAGCAGTGTGCCGAAAGAAATGCAGGGGCGTGTCTATGCCGTCCGCAACACGCTTCAGTTTTTCACCATTCCTGTGGGATATTTTCTGGGCGGCTTTCTGGTAGATGATGTTTTAGAACCGTGGATGGCAGCTGCACCATCCGAATGGCTGTGGCAGTTGTTTGGAACGGGGCTAGGTTCTGGAGCAGCTGTATTGTTTGCAGGACTGGGCGTTGCCGGAGTTGCTGTGTGCTTGCTTTTCCGGAACAATGCTTCGCTTCGAGATTTAGATAGCGAATAAAAATAGACATTTGCTGCAATGAATTTTTTGGTTGCAGTAAAGAAAAAAGAATGTTAAATCATCGAAAAAACCGCTTGTCTGCCTGAAAACAAGCGGTTTTTTGTTGGATGGCTGGGAATGTTTCCCGTGAAACACTTTACTTTTTTGAAAAAATGTGGTATACTGCTTATATGTGTAAATTCGTATAGAAAGGAATGAATCTATGGGACTCGTTTATGCAATTGCCAACCAGAAAGGCGGCGTGGGAAAAACCACAACCGTAGTGAATCTGGCTGCTTATTTTGGGGCTCGTGGTAAGCGGGTTTTGTGCATTGATATTGACCCGCAGGGCAATACCACCACTGGCCTTGGCATTAAAAAACGGTCGCTGACCGCTTCTTCTTATCATGTATTAAATGGTTCGGCAAAAATTTCCGATGTGATTCAGCAGACGGAATATGAAAATGTTTCAATTGTTCCGGCAAGAGATGAGTTAGCAGGCTGTGAACTGGAACTGAGCCAGATGGAATATCGGGCAACCCGTTTGCGGATGCAGCTGTTGACTTGTAAAGCCGATTATGATTATATTTTCATTGACTGTCCACCGGCATTGGGACTGCTGACCTTGAACGGTCTGGCGGCAGCAGATGAAATCATTGTACCGATGACCGCAGAATTTTATGCGTTGGAGGGGCTTTCGCAGCTGATGACCACCATGAAAGCAGTGCGTGCAAATCTGAATCCGTCGCTGAAAATTGCTGGCATTCTGTTTGTCATGTTTGACCCACGACTGAATGTTTCCCGTCAGGTGGAAGAAGAAGTTGCGAAGTATTTTCCAAATCAGATTTTCCGGACAAAGATTCCGAGAAATGTACGGCTTTCGGAAGCACCGAGTTATGGAAAGCCTGTGATGTATTACGATAAAAATTCCAAGGGAGCGGAAGCGTATGCAGAACTGGGAATGGAGTTGCTGGGAGAAACACCACCGCCGAAAGAAAAGAAGCGGTTTCAGCTGTTCCATCGCAAAAACAAAAATTAACGTCATTGTTTTCACGCCGTAGGCGAACTAAAAAGTTTTTCGGTGCAGCAGTTTTTCAAAAATGCTGCCGAGGTGTGGGCGAGCAGCCCACATTTGCGGAGCAAATAAAACTGTCTGGGAACTGTAACAAAAATCTAAGAGAGAACTGGAAGAATGACAATTGCCTTCAAAACAGAAGGTTGAAATGATGGAGCAAGGTTTCATGGGCAATTGCGATTCCCAGGCAAGCTGGGGATGTGCCCCAGCCTTGCCGAACCGGATTTGGGTGGTATCTCTAAGAGCAGTTCACGCCGTGTTTCACATGAAACGTGACACGAATAAGAAAGCTTTTTCATGCTGATTGCAAGCAACGAGCCGCAGGCAACCAAAAAGTTTTTCGGTGCAGCAGTTTTACAAAAATGCTGCCGAGGTGTGGGCGAGCAGCCCACATTTGCGAAGCAAATAAAACTGTCTGGGAACTGCAACAAAAATCTAAGAGAGAATTGGAAGAATCGCAATTGCCTTCAAAACAGAAGGCTGAAATGATGGAGCAAGGTTTCAGGGGCAATTGCGATTCCCAAGGCAAGCTGGGGATGTGCCCCAGCCTTGCCGAACCGGATTTGGGTGGTATCTCTAAGAGCAGTTCACGCCGTGTTTCACATGAAACGTGACACGAATAAGAAAGCTTTTTCATGCTGATTGCAAGCAACGAGCCGCAGGCAACCAAAAAGTTTTTCGGTGCAGCAGTTTTACAAAAATGCTGCCGAGGTGTGGGCGAGCAGCCCACATTTGCGAAGCAAATTTGTTTTTGAGAATTGTTGTTCCTGCTGCAATTGCATTTATGAAAACTGTCCCATTCGCAATTTGATTAGTTTTATGAGGCAAGTTGCAAATTCAGACAAGGCAACGGGGCAATTGCAGCACGCAGGCAGGCAAAAGCAGGGGTGGAACCCCCTTTTGCCGGACGAGAAAGACCGTTTTTCCTAGGAATATGGCATCTCTAAGAGCAATTCACACACTGTTTCACATGAAACATCACACAAAATCATTTACATAGAAAGGGGGCGGGTATCTATGGCAATTGGCGGACTGGGCAGCGGTCTGGATTTTTTATTTGATGAAAACACCGCAGAAGTACCAGTAAAACGAACCCTGCGGCTCTCTGAAATCGAGCCGAACCGAGAACAGCCCAGAAAAACATTCAGCGAAGAAGCCATCTCAGCTTTGGCGGATTCCATCCGACAGTATGGGATGTTGCAGCCGATTCTGGTTCGTCCATACGGCATGACCTATCAGATTGTTGCCGGAGAACGGCGTTGGCGAGCTGCAAATCTGCTGGGACTGGAAGAAGTGCCAGTCATCATCAAGGAATTTTCCGACAAGGAAACCATGCAGATTGCATTGATTGAAAACCTAGTGCGAGAGGACTTGACACCGCTCGAAGAAGCAGCCGGTTTCCGTGATTTGATGGATCAGTTTGATATGACACAGGAAGCTGTTTCTAAGTCCATTGGTCGTTCCCGGAGTGCGGTTGCAAACGCTCTGCGGCTGTTGCAGCTGCCACAACCACTGCAAGAACTGCTGGAGTGCGGAAAAATTACTGCTGGACATGCACGGGCATTGCTGGCAATTTCTGACCCAGATTTGCAGCTGGAAACTGCAAGACGCTGTGCCGAGGACGGCATGACCGTACGGGCAGTGGAAAAGCTGGCAGCTGAACAGGCAGCAAAAGCAGAAAAGCCTGCGAAAAAACGCAAGACGACTGACCAGTACTATAAAGAAATGGAACTGGAACTGACCGACCGACTACAGCGAAAAGTTTCTGTCACCTATGGCAGAAAAAAAGGCACGCTGATGCTGGAATTTTACAACAAAGAAGACCTTGCATCACTGGCAAAACAGCTCACAGAGCTGGCAGAACAGGAATTCTGAGCAAAGGAGAATAACAGATGCTTGCAGCTGATGAAAAACAAACTGCCCTGCAAACCATTCAGGCAGTGGTAACAGCCATTGCACAGAATCATTATGCAGCGATTCCCACCTTGCTTTCCCGTTCCGACCTCCCAATGGAAGAATTACAGGGCGAAATCGAACGGGTGCTGCGGTTTCAGAAAACAACGGTTGCACCGTTTTCCGAAGCGTTCGCTGATTTCTATGAAGACGAAGATGGAGAAGGATTTGAAATCGATTATCGGTTGACAGAATCCCTGATTCTGACCTTTGAAGGTTTTCAGCGAGAAGGTACGCTGCAAATCGTGCTGGAAGATGTTACAGCAGAAAATTAAACCCATGCATTCTGTTTTGCCGATTTCCGGGAAAACAGAATCTTATTTTTTCAAAAACAGAAAGGAACATTCTCATGATTGACATGAAATTAATCCGGACAAATCCGGAACTGGTAAAGGAAAACATCCGCAAGAAGTTTCAGGACGAAAAACTGCCGCTGGTAGATGAAGTACTGGATTTGGACAAGCAGTTCCGGGAAACCAAGATGACTTGTGACGACCTCCGGAACCAGAGAAAGACCATCAGCAAGAAAATCGGTGCATTGATGGGACAGGGCAAAAAGGACGAAGCAGAATCTGTGAAGCAGGAAGTTGCTGCAATCGGTGCAAAGCTGGACGAACTCGAGCAGAAAGAAACCGAACTTGAAGCAGAAATTCGGAAGAGAATGCTCGTTATCCCGAACATCATTGATGAAAGCGTTCCGATTGGCAAGGACGACAGCGAAAATGTGGAAGTAGAACGCTTTGGCGAACCGGTTGTTCCGGATTTCCCGATTCCTTATCACGTTGACATCATGGAAAACCTGAACGGAATTGACATTGATTCTGCTAGAAAGACCAGCGGTAATGGTTTCTATTATCTGTGCGGCGATATTGCTCGCCTGCATTCCTGCATTCTGAACTATGCACGGGATTTCATGATCAACAAGGGCTTTACCTATTACATTCCGCCGTTCATGATTCGGAGCAGCGTTGTTACCGGCGTTATGAGCTTTGCAGAAATGGAAGGCATGATGTACAAGATTGAGGGCGAAGACCTCTATCTGATTGGTACAAGCGAACACTCCATGATCGGGAAATTTATTGATACCATTTTGCCGGAAGGCGACCTGCCGCAGACCCTGACTAGCTATTCTCCATGCTTCCGGAAGGAAGTTGGTGCACACGGTCTGGAAGAACGGGGCGTTTACCGGATTCACCAGTTCGAAAAGCAGGAAATGATTGTTGTCTGCAAGCCGGAAGAAAGCATGGACTGGTTCCACAAGCTGTACAGCTACACGGTAGAACTGTTCCGCAGCATGGATATTCCGGTTCGGACACTGGAATGCTGCTCTGGCGACTTGGCAGACCTCAAGGTGAAGAGCATTGACGTAGAAGCATGGTCGCCAAGACAGAAGAAGTATTTTGAAGTCGGCAGCTGCTCCAATCTGGGCGATGCTCAGGCAAGACGGCTGGGCATTCGAGTCAAGGCAGCAGACGGCAGCAAGTACTTTGCACACACCTTGAATAATACCGTTGTTGCACCGCCGAGAATGCTGATTGCTTTCTTGGAAAACAACCTGAACCCAGACGGCAGCATCCGGATTCCGGAACCGCTTCAGCGATATATGTTTACCGATTGCATTCGCCCAAAGCAGAAATAAGGGACAGAAAAAGGGGAATGATGAAGATTTGTTTCCCGTGAAACAATGAGAAAGGATTTTTTTATGGAAAACAAACAGCAGCCCGTTGTGAATATCTGCGGCTCTTGTATTTTGCGAGATACGTTCTATTATCAGGGCGTATACGGCAAAGAAAAAGATGGCGGTTACCGCATCAATCGGTATGTGAACTTCTTCTCTCCGCTGGCATTGGAACAGCCGCCCATTCCGATTTATGACCGGGCAGCCTATGAAGCATTTGATTTAAAGCCATTCGGACTGACAAATTTTTTTCGCCGCTGTCGGCGGCTAGACTGCGAACGCAGCTTTATGGAGTATCTGAATGACCCAGCGGATTTTTTGCTGGTAGATACGGTCATGTTTCGGTTTCAGCCCTATCAGATGCAGGTAAACGGGCAGAAGTTAATCTGTCATGGAGAACATCGTCCTGCATTGGAAGCAATGGCAAAACAGGGCATTCTTCCGCAGCTGGATGCAGAAGTATTTTCGTTTGAATCGCTGTCAGAAGAAGAACTGCATCATCGGTTGCAGGTCTATGCAAATCAGCTCAAAACGCTCTGCCCAGAAGAACGAATTATTTTGGTAGAAACCCGGCATGTCTTTTTGCAGATTGACCATGCGAATCATGTGAAATCCTTTTCATCGACTTCGCAGAAGATTTATCGGGATGGAAACCGGAGAATGCAGAAAGTGTTTGGAATTTTACGGGAGTTATTGCCACAGGCACATCTAATTCCGTTCCCGAAGCAAGTGCTGGCAGAAACTGAGCATCGGTTGGGTGTAAGCGGATTGCATTATACACGGGAATATTACGAGTATTGTTTTCAAGCAGTTGAAACGATTCGGAAGGGACTCCCACGGGAAATCGAACAGCAACAGATTCAGGCACTTTGTGATGCCTGCACGATGCAGTATACAGAAACCTATGCAGGATATATTGAAGAATCGTTTGCGGCGGTGGATGTGAAGAAAAATCAACTGCAAGCAGAACGAGATCGCTTTTTGAAGTATGCAGACTTTTTCCGCCTATATCTGGAACAGCATGCGGATGTTGTGCGGTTCTGCTATAAAAAGCAAATCCGAACGATTGGCTTGTATGCCCAGAATCGCATTACCTTGTATCTGCGTCCAATTTTGGAAGAAGCTGGCATTCATGTGCGGTTTATCGTAGAGAACTTGCCGAAGAGCGAACAGGAAAAAATGAAAGATTTTCCGCAGCCATTTACATTGCTTTCTCGTTCCGTAGAACAATATCCGGAAACAGATGCAGTTTTGGTGGCAGATGTTATGTCACCGGATACCATTGCAGCGGCTTGCCGGAAGCGAACAACTGCACCAGTCTACACGGTGTATGATTTGCTCGAAAAGAAGCCATAAAAATAGTTGGAAAAATCAATCATCATAAGAAAACCGACCGTTTCCACGCAGCTGGAAGCGGTCGGTTTTTCATAAGATAGAAAATGGAGGAGGGTGTCTGAATTCCGGCGATTTCTTTCTTTTTTGCCGGAGAAAGGAAAAACTCGTTTTGCAGGATTGTCTCTTTTCTTGTCAGGGGAATCGCCCCGTGTTGATAGATTGCAGTCGTGGAATCATGTTGAATTTAGCAAAATAAAATTAAGAGAGCGGCAGCCGATTGTGTGGCGGTTGTTCGTTATGTATGTTCTGCTGGGGAACAGGAATCCGAATCCGGTATTCAATGTGTGTATCAGATTGCAATTTTTGTGCATCAGCAGAGATGCCAGCAGCCTGCATGGTTTCGACTGCCTGATGAATGGTGTGGGCGAATGCCCGAACATTCTGAAAGACGGTGTTCCGTTTCCGATATGGTTCTCTGGAGGGATGCTGTCCAATTTTTTCTTCGACCGCGGCCTCTGTTTTTTCCACGTTCAGGTTCTGCTTAATGATTTTATCGAGAATCTGAAGGCGTTCTTCCGGTGCTCGCAGCCGGAGTAAAGCCCGGGCATGGCGTTCCGTCAGGTTATATTGCAGGATGATGTCCCGTTCGGTTTCTGTCAGGCGGAGCAGCCGCAGTTTATTTGCAATAGTGCTTTGTGCCTTGCCCAGCTTTGCAGCAGCATCTTCCTGTGTCATACCGTAGTGGGAAATTAGCCGTTCAATGGCACTTGCTTCCTCGAAGAACGAGAGGTTTTGTTGCTGGATTTGTTCAACCAGTGCTAAAATTTCCGCATTGCGGGAATGATTGTCCGAGAGAATACAGGGAACAATCTGCAAGCCTGCTAATTTTGCAGCTTGAAACTGTTCGCTGCCGGATACCAGTTCATACCGTTGGTCTGCGTTTTTCCGAACGGGGAACGGCTGGAGAATGCCAGTCTGTGTAATGCGGTTTGCAAGAGCCTGTAATGTTTTTGGGTCTTGCTGATTGGTGTCTGGTTGACAGAGGATGTCGCTGATGCGGACGGCAAGAATGGGACGCTGCCGTCTTTCTTTGGTTGAGGTTAAAAATCCTGTCATCATGAAGTTCCTTTCCTTTCATGGGTCATTCTTGATTCCTTTTGATTGTCTTCATTATAGCATGATTCTTTCGAAATCTCAACAAAATATTTTCTTAATATTTCAGCAAAAATCATGATTGCCTCTGAAATGTCGCAAAAATTCGCTTGGAAAGGAGCAATTTCGAGGAAAAACGCAGGGGATTTATCAGATATTTTGCGATGAAAAGTGGGTAGAGAGCGGAAGCATTTGACGAAAAGGTGCAGGAAGCGTGCGATGGGAACAAGAAATGCGGAGGAAAGGCGGAAAGCGGCAGGAAAGCACAGAAAGGAAAGTTTTTCGGGGAAGCTGGAAGTGGTTGCAAAATACGAGCCGCAGGCAAAAGCGGTCGAGCTGGCTCAGCTCGGCGAGGGTGATTCCCCACAGTGTGGGGAAATGT
>OGDN01004447.1_pt1 | contig 12520 bp, 9 predicted proteins | sample 1570271 | NCBI WGS metagenome assembly OGDN01 (sample SAMEA4384481, study PRJEB24528) | human gut metagenome | reverse complement strand
CTCCTTGAAGGCACATACAAACCTAATCCCGTTCGCAGAGTGGAAATCCCCAAGGGCAATGGTAAGAAACGTGGGCTTGGCATCCCTACGGTAGTTGACCGTACTGTACAGCAAGCCATCAATCAGGTGCTTGAGGTGCTTTATGAACCACAGTTCAGCGAGATGAGCTACGGCTTCCGTCCTGACCGTGGTAGTCATAGGGCATTGTTGAAGTGCGGTGAGTACATTGAACAGGGATACTTGTTCACAGTTGATATGGATTTGGAGAAGTTCTTTGACACGGTCAGCCATTCCAAATTGATAGAGGTGTTGTCTCGTACTATCAAGGACAGTCGATTAGTATCTCTGATACATCGCTATCTGAACGCAGGTGTCATCAATTGCGGCAAATATCAGCCCACTCAACTAGGGGTACCTCAGGGTGGCCCTTTGAGTCCAATATTAAGCAACATTATGCTCAATGAATTGGATAAGGAGCTGGAACGTCGAGGTCACAAGTTTGTTCGCTATGCGGATGATTTGTTGATATTTTGCAAGAGCCGTAAGGCTGCTCATCGTACTTACGATCACATTGTCCCTTTTATAGAAGGGAAGTTGTTCCTGAAAGTGAATCGAGAAAAGACCAAGGTAGCCTATATTCGTGACATCAAGTTTCTTTCTTACGCATTTGGTCGTAGGAACGGTAAGTGTCAGTATCTGTTGCATCCCGAAAGTATCAAGAAGATGAAACATAAGATCCGTGAGTTGACCAGCCGTAGTAACGGCTGGGGTTACGAGTATCGCAAAGAGCGTCTTCAATGGTACATCCGTGGCTGGTCGAACTATTTTTCACTGGCAGGTTACAAGAACCGTCTTGAAGAATGGGATAGCTGGCTCCGTCACAGAATCCGTATGTGTATATGGAAGTCATGGAAACGTGTTAGGACAAGGTACCACAACTTAAAGAAGCTCGTCCCCGACGAGCAGCGTGTGCGTACAGCGGCCTTCTGCCGCAAGTCTTATTGGCGGATGTCCTCGCACCCCACAGTGCATGAAGCCATGTCTGATGAACGCTTGTTGCGTGCAGGTTATCCCACGTTTGCTGGTTGTTATGTGGACTTCAATAAGGCAAGAGGGTATTGGTGATAATGGAACCGCCGTATGCCGAACGGCACGTACGGTGGTGTGAGAGGACGCATGAGGAAATAATCCTCATGCTCCTACTCGATTCTTATCGATCCTGATCTTCATTTTTGATCATTCCTTTATACTTTTCAGGAAGTGCACTCTCGACAGCAGCATAAGCTTCTGCCATAGTAGCTTTTATGTTTTCCATACCTTTCCCTTTAGGAGGAATAGGATCATGAATAGTCAGAATCATACGATGGCGGTGTATCCATTTGCCTGTACGTGGAAGGATCTCAAAAGAACCATCAATCGTTACGGGAACAACTGCTAACTGCAAGTCATCTGCCAATTGAAACGCCCCTTTCTTAAAATATCCCATATGTCCAGTGAAGGTACGTGCCCCTTCGGGAAAGACAACCAAAGACACTCCGTCTTTCAGAGAATCTTTTGCTTGCCGAATGGTTTCCAGTACTTTTTTCGGACCAGAACGGTCTACAAAAATATGTCCTGCGCTTTCACATGCCTTGCCCACAAATGGTAGCTTACGCAGGCTTTTCTTCATCATCCATTTGAAGTTTCTTCCGATGAATCCGTAAATAAGGAAAATGTCGAATGAACCTTGATGATTCGGCACAAAGATATAAGAGGTTTTTCCGTGTAATTTCTCACGACCGTGAATCTTGACAGGGATCAACAGGAACAGACAGATTAGCTGCGACCATATTTTGCCTGGATAATATCCCCAAAAATGAGCTCCTCCAAGTAAAGAGCCTATAATGGTCACAATTGCTGTTAGAATAGTCAATACCAATAGGATAGGTAAAGCAATGCAAATTTGATAAATATAATATAGTATCTTCATTAGGAATTTATTTTTTATATATATGCAAAGATACATGATTATTGGTAAAAAAAGCAGTAGGATACAACATAATCTTTGCGTTTGTGCTATTTTTGTCTGCTGTTATATAGAGATAATGATATGATACGTATACTACATACCGCCGATTGGCATTTAGGACAGACATTTTTTGGTTATGACCGTACCAAAGAACATGAGGCCTTTCTTGATTGGCTATTGGGAGAAATCCGGAAAAATGAGATTGACGCATTGATTATAGCTGGAGATGTGTTCGATGTTTCCAATCCTTCAGCTGCGTCCCAGCGCATGTACTATGAATTTATTTATCGGGTGACTGCAGAAAACCCGGGACTGCAAATTGTGATTGTTGCCGGTAATCATGATTCTGCTGCACGTTTGGAGGCTCCCCTGCCTTTGCTGCAAGCTATGCGGACGGAAGTCAGAGGGGTAGTGCGTAAATTGAACGAGGGAGAGATTGATTATGATCATTTGGCGGTAGAGCTGAAAAACCGGGAAGGGGAAGTAGAAGTACTTTGTATGGCTGTTCCTTTTTTACGTCAGGGAGATTATCCGATAGTTGAGACAGAAGGCAATCCCTATATGGAAGGGGTTCGTGAACTTTATACGCAACTTCTGCAAAGATTATGGGCACGCCGGAAAACGAATCAGGCTATTCTTGCTATTGGACATTTGCAGGCTACCGGATCAGAAATTGCAGAAAAAGATTATAGTGAGCGGACTGTAATTGGTGGTCTGGAGTGTGTATCACCTGATACTTTTTCAGAGAAGATTGCGTATACGGCTTTGGGGCATATTCATAAAGCGCAACGAGTATCCGGCAGGGAGAACGTAAGATATGCCGGAAGCCCGATTCCTATGTCTTTTGCTGAAAAGCATTATCATCATGGAGTGGTAATGGTGACTTTAGATGAAGGTTGTGCCGTTGATATCAGAAGAATAGAGTGTCCACAATTGATTTCTCTTGTCAGTGTACCGGTCGGAGACCCTGCCTCGCCGGAAAAAATAATAGAAATGTTAAGAGATTTGCCCGAGGTGGAGGGAGAAGCACCGTATTTGGAAATCAAGGTGTTGCTTGAAGAACCGGAACCGATGCTTCGTCAGGAGATAGAAGATGCATTGGTAGGTAAAAAATATCGTTTGGCACGAATTATTTCTGCCTATCGTCAGGAAGGAAGAGTAGAAAAAGAAGTTGATGACTGGAAAAGGGGATTGCAGGAAATGTCTCCGTTACAGATCGCGCAATCTGCTTTTGAAAAGGTTTACCAGACAGAGATGTCTGCTGAGTTGACAGACTTGTTTCAGGAAGCATATATTTCTGCAACTCGTAAAGAAGAGGAGGAAGGAGAATGAAAATTATCGCTATAAGATTAAAGAATCTGACTTCGATAGAAGGCAGTGTTGAAATTGATTTTACAGTGGAACCGTTATATTCGGCTGGTATATTCGCAATTTCCGGGGCTACAGGAGCTGGCAAGTCGACTCTGCTGGATGCTCTGTGTCTTGCATTATATGATAAAGCTCCCCGTTTTGCGACCTCGGTAGAGAGTATCAATCTGGCAGATGTGGGAGATAATCAGATAAATCAGTCGGATGTAAGGAATCTGCTTCGCCGTGGAACAAGTGACGGGTATGCGGAAGTGGATTTTCAAGGAGTTGACGGACATAGATATCGTTCCCGATGGTCGGTCAGAAGGACAAGAAATAAGGCGAGTGGTTCTTTACAACCTCAAGTGTTAGAGGTGAAAGATTTAGATACGGAAAAAGAATTTCAGGGGACGAAGAAAGAGCTGTTGGCGCAGTTGGTGGATTTGGTCGGTTTGACATACGAACAATTTACTCGTACCGTATTGTTGGCACAAAACGATTTTGCTACTTTCTTGAAGTCCAGGGGAGCGGCGAAAGCGGAATTATTGGAAAAGCTGACAGGAACAGGTGTTTATTCTCGTATTTCTCAGGAAATTTTTGCCCGAAATAAGGCTGTACAAGAAGAGGTAGCGATGATACACAATAAAATGAGCGTGATTGAATTGTTGCCGGAGGATGAACTTCTTAGTTTGCAGAAAGAGAAAGAACTGCTGACTGAGAAACGTGCTGCAGGAATTAAGTTATTGGCAGAGCTGAATGCACAATTGAATGTTGTCCGTTCATTAAAGATGCAGGAAACTCTCTGGATGAAAAAACAGCAGGAAGAGCAGGGAGAACTGGTTAATCAAAAGAATTTGCAGAATGCTTTGGTTGTTCAGGAAGAGGGATTGCTTCATTTTAGAGCACAATGGGAAGCGATACAGCCGGATTTGAAAAAGGCACGTCAGTTGGACGTGCAAATACAATCGCAACAGGCAGGATATATGCAGTCTCAGCAGATTTTGCAGGCTGCCCGTCAGCAGGTGGCAGATCAGGAGAAGAAATTGACATCTGCTATGGGGCAGTTGCAGATATCCTATCACTCTCTGAACCATTTGCTGAATCGTACGGATGTGGAGGCACTTCAACCGGAACAGATTGAATTAATCCTCAACGAGGAAAAAGAGAGATTGGAAACATGGACAAAGGCGAATGAAAAACGCCTTATCCGGTTGAATTCTTTTAGTTATCCTTCTTTGGTAGATGAGCAGAGTAAAATTCAGAAGGAACTGGTGCGGCTACAAAATATGAAGCAATTGACCGAAGGACAATTGAAGGCGAAGCAGGAGATAGAGAAACTGGAAAAGGAGGTAGTTGTTTGTACGCGGCAATTGGCAGAACAGGATTCTGTCGTTAAAGCTCTCCAGCGACTTTATGAGAGTGCTCGTATGGCAGTAGGGAAGGATGTGAAAGCATTGCGTCAGCAGTTGCAGGAAGGTGAGGCTTGTCCGGTTTGTGGAAGTACGATGCATCCTTATCATCGGGAACAAGAAATAGTAGATACTCTTTATCGGAGGATGGAACAGGAATATAATACAGCATTGTCCGCTTATCAGCAGATAAATAATCGCAATATCACCCTGCAACGCGATTTGACTCATCAAAAGGCAACGGAGGCACAGATAAAAGAACAATTGTCTGCTTTGCAGCAAGAGGAAGATTCTGTAGGAAATGAAGAGCAGATACGGAGCCGGTTGAATGAGTTGGCAGAGCGTATTTTAGCCTATCGGAACCTGTATGCGGAATGGCAGCAAAGTGATGAGAAAATAAAAAAGTTACGTGCACATTGTGATGCTTTGCGTGAGAATGTCGCTCAGTGCCGTTTGGCTGCGCAAAAGGTAGCAGCTGTTAAGGAGCAATTAACTATTTTACAGAAAGCGGTTGCTGGTGAACAACAAAGATTTGATGTGATTGCTAAAGCGTTGGATACACTTCGTCAGGAACGTTCTTTATTATTAAAAGGAAAGAGTGCGGATGAAGCTGAGGTTGCTGTAGCCCGAAAAGAAAAAGAGTTGAATGACGCTTTGGAAACAGCCCGCAAACAAGTGGAAGGAGTGAAAAACCGTCTTTCCGGCTTGCAGGGAGAGATGAAGCAGTTGGCTGTTACTATAGAAGAACTACGAGAACAACAGAAAAATATCGAATTTCCGAATCTGCTTCCTCAGACCATAGCCAAACAGCAGGAAGATAATTTGAATACGGAACGTGCTCTGTCGACTGTAGAGGCTCGTTTGTTACAGCAGACAAAGAATAAAACCATCGTTGATCAGATAACTAAGGAACTAACTGAAAAACAGGAGGTTGCCGGACGTTGGGCTAAATTGAATAAATTGATAGGGAGTGCCGACGGTGCAAAATTTAAAGTAATAGCTCAAAGTTACACTTTGAATCTGCTATTGCTTCATGCCAACAAACATTTGTCTTATTTGTCCAAGCGATATAAATTGCAGCAAGTTCCCGATACGCTGGCGCTTCAGGTGATTGATTGTGACATGTGCGATGAGATACGTACGGTATACTCGCTTTCGGGCGGCGAATCTTTTCTGATTTCACTGGCGCTTGCACTGGGGTTATCATCACTTTCCAGCAATAACCTGAAAGTTGAATCTTTGTTTATTGACGAAGGATTTGGATCGTTGGATGCTGATAGTCTGCGAACAGCTATGGAAGCTCTGGAACAATTACAGATGCAAGGGCGAAAAATCGGAGTTATCTCTCATGTACAGGAGATGAGTGAACGTATTTCTGTTCAGGTACAGGTACATAAGAAAATCAATGGAAAAAGCGTGCTTACCGTCGTAGGGTAAGCACTGTTATTTCCGGCCATGCACCGAAGCGGAATGGTAGTCCGACATAACCGATGCCTACATTTACGTATAATCCACGTGTTCCTTCCAGGTACATCCCGCTCCATTCGGGATAGATATAGGAAGAAGGAGAATAATTCCCTAACTTTAACTGCATGGCGTGGGTATGCCCTGCCAGCATTAAGTCTATGTCTGATTCCGGAAGTACCTCCCGTCTCCAGTGGGTAGGATTATGACTTAAAAGTATCTGAAACATTCCTTCAGTACCTTGCATCGCTTTGGGCAGGTCAGCATATTGTGAGAAAGGAGGCTCTCCTTCGTTTTCAACCCCGATAAGGGCGATACTGTCGTTACCTTGAATCAGAATGGTATGAGAATTATTCAATAATTTCCAGCCCATAGCGGCTTGTCTTTGTTGAAGGTCGCTCAGGTTATCATCTTGCTCTTGTTTGTTTTTCCAGCGGAAATAAGGACCGTAATCATGATTCCCCAAAATGGAGTATACCCCGTCTTTAGCTTTCAGACCAGCCAGTATATGTTGAAAATCATTGAGTTCGATTGCACGATGATTAACCAGATCTCCGGTAAAGACAATAAGATCAGGGTGTTGTTCGTTGACCAGATTTACTAAATTCTGGATAGCCGAGGTATTTCCCTGCCAGCTTCCGATATGGATGTCTGACAATTGAACGATGCGGTAACCATCGAAAGATGATGGGAGTTTAGACGAGGAGTAGGTTACTTCTTTGACGTCAAACTGCGTACGCCCGATAAAAGACCCGTAGATAATCATTACGATAGAAACTACGGCCAGTGTCAGTCCGGTACATATAAAAGGAGTTCGTGGCCAGCGTAACCATTTATGAAAAGGGATTCCGATGACTGTACAGAGAAAAAGCAGTAATTTGGGAGCTGTGAACAGGAAGAAAAAGATGGAAAACCATCCGATATCCTGTGTATGGCGTTCGGCAAAGGCATTGTTGGAGAAATAAACCAGGTAAAGCAATCCTGTGGATAGCAGGAAAGTAGGCAGCCAGTAGAGGATTTTCAACCATCGTCTCGCTGTAAGATGGACGATAAATCTGAGATACAGATAAATGTCCGGTAAAATAAGGAAAATCAGTAAAAATATAAATAAGCGTTGTAACATAACAGCACGGATCTAAAATTCTTAATTAAAGCAGGTGAAGAGCCTTGATGAGTCACTTAATTGTCAATGATTTTAAGTTCGTCCAGATTCTTCTTGATTTCCTGAATACGATTTAGGAATTTCTTGCGATAAATCCACAAGATCAGACCAAGACCAGCTCCCCATAGCAAAATAAAAAACAGTATTATTCCTATTCCATATTGCCATATCTGCCAATAGATAAATGAAAGTACTGCTAATAGAAGGAGGAAAGCTGTTGCGATTAGACGTTCCCGGATCATCCATCGGTGAATGCGGTTGACACGGCTGATTACTTCTATCAGCGGCATTTCATCTACTTTCGTTTGTTGTAGAAAACGTGTAGTAGTGATGTCCCAGTAGAGTGCGGGAATCCACGACAGAATGATGATAATATAGATTGGGTTCAGTCTGCCATGTAACAGGACTTCCAGCAGGAATAAGACCAAAACCGGTAAAGAAATTAAAATAAGTTTGATATTTAGCCGGGCAATGGCATGGATACTTTTGTCTGCATGTCCTATCAGTTTGCCAAGTTCTTCCTCTTTGATCAGCTCTTTGTCTTTTAAGTGCTCATCCAAGGCATTCCATGATTTTTTCAGTTCTTCCAGTTCCATATATGATTACTCCTTTTTCATTTTTTTTAGTTTGTCTTTGATACGGCTCAGTTTGGTAGCTACATTTGTTACCGTTAGTCCGGTGATTTCTGCAATGTCTTCATAACTTTTGTCTTCAAGATAAAGCAGAATGATTGATTTGTCGAGTTGTCCCAGCTGATTAATCATTTGATAAAGTTGCCTCAGCATTTCGTGGATCGGATCGTGTTCTTCTATTACCCAGTCAGTTTCGTAGGTGAGAGTAACGATTTCCGGTACATTCTTTTCTTTGCGGAAAAAGCTGATACACGTATTCAGGGCAATACGGTAAATCCATGTGGATATTTTGCATTCTTTCCTGAACTTGGGGTAGGCTTTCCAGAGGTTAAGTATCACATCCTGGTAGAGATCATTGAGCGGGGCGTTAGGGTTGGTGTATAAGTAGCATACCTTGTAGATCACCCGCTCATATTCGCGGATGACCGATAAGAACTCCTGCTCAATGGGGTTAGTTGCCTCTGTTGTTCGTTCTCTCATGAATTAAATGGGTTACTTTTCTGGTTAGTTAGTCGTGCGAAAAGGAGAAAAATCACAAGTAAACGAAATTTATTGCAGATTGGCAGCCAGGAATTTTCGCATTTCCTCCATACTTTTTCCCCGGCGACGGGCATAATCTTCCAGTTGATCTTCACCTATCTTTCCGACAGAAAAGTATTCGGAAGCCGGATGGGCGAACATAAGCCCGCAAACGGAAGCATGTGGGTACATGGCGCCATTTTCAGTCAGCGTGATTCCTATCTGTTTCATATCCAGCAGTTCATCCAACAAGAAATTGATGGATTGGTCGGGGAGGGATGGGTAGCCTACCGCAGGGCGAATTCCTTGGTATTTTTCAACCAATAAATCGGACATGGACAGGCTTTCATCTTTGGCATATCCCCATGCTTCTTTGCGTACATACTCATGCATTTTCTCCGTAGCGGCTTCTGCCAAACGGTCGGAAAGGGTTTGAACAAGTAAATGCTTGTAGGGGTCCTGCTGATACAGACCTTCCATATCTGCATCAATGGAAGAGGCAAAGGCGCCTATTGTGTCCGGAATGCCGGAAGAGAGTGGGCGGATAAAGTCGCTCAGGCAAAGGAACGGACTGCCGTCCCGTTTGGGTGTCTGCTGGCGGAGCAAAGGGAAAATAATGGATTGATTGGTCTCTTTCTCAATCACCAGATTGTCTCCGTCCGAATTTGCCTTGCAGAGCTTGAAGATCGTTTTTACTTCATAATCCTTGTCAAGCGAATCCAGCATCCGGTTGGCCTCCTTAAACAGTTGCATAGCCTCAGAAGCTTTGCTGCGGTCTTCTTCCGGGAAAGTAGTCAGCCATGAGGCGCGGCAAACGTCACATCCGTGAATGTTGGCGATGGCTGCAAAACGAGGTTGGAATCCCCATGCATGGAAAAAGTAAATCCAATTAATATAGGGGGCAACATTATGTATCTTATAAGATAAAATCATATCATAAGTATGTGATGAATAAAAACTAAGCACGGATGACACGGATTTCACGGTTTGAAGAAATTAGGCTATTAAAAACCGCGTTGATCCGTGTCATCCGTGCCTGAAATTACATATAACGTTGACTTGTTATTTACCGTTTGAAAAACAATTCTTGTCCACGGTAATTCTCATCAATAGTTCCGTTATCATATAACAGGTGACCGTTCGCAAATGTTTTTTCTACTTTCCAGTTGAATGTATGGCCTTCCAGCGGGCTCCATTTACATTTGCTCAGGATGCAGTCTGTAATAACAGTCCACTCACTGTCGGGACGGACTAGAACCAAATCTGCCTGATACCCTTTCCGGATAAATCCACGATTTTGTATCTCATACATTTGTGCGGGGGCATGCGACATTTTTTCTACTACCTTTTCGATACTAAAAGTACCCTTATCTACCAATTCGAGCATGCTGACTAAGGAGAATTGTATAGTTGGCATTCCGGACATGGCCTTTAATGCTCCTCCTTCTTTCTCACTTAGTAAATGTGGGGCATGGTCGGTTGCAATGGCGTCAATCAGACCGCTATTGACTGCTTCCTGCAAAGCCTTCCGGTCTTCTGCTGTTTTGATGGCGGGATTACATTTGATTCGTGCGCCCAAAGTCTGATAGTCCTCTTCGGTAAAGATTAAATGAGAAACACAGGCTTCAGCAGTAATACGCTTTTCTGCCAAAGGAGCCTTAGAAAATAAACTCAGTTCTTTGGCAGTAGAGATGTGCATGATATGCAGACGTGCGTTGGTCTCGCGTGCCAGTTGCACAGCTAGTGCAGAAGAACGATAACATGCCTCTTCCGAACGGATGATCGGATGAAGTGCCAGAGGGACATCATCACCATATTCTTTTTTATATTTATCCGTATTTTCTTTAATGATTCCCTGATCCTCGCAATGCGCTGCAATCAGTAAGTCTGTACCTCCGAAGATATTTCGCAGACTTGCCATCCGGTCTACCAGCATATTTCCTGTGCTGGAACCCATAAATAACTTCACACCACATACCCGGCTTTTATTCAATTGGCTGAATAATGGATAGTTATTGTTGGTCGCTCCGAAGTAGCAGGAGAAATTGACTGATGATTTTTCTGCCAATAAAGCTAGCTTTTCGTCCAGTGCTTCCAGAGTTGTGGTCTGTGGATTTGTGTTCGGCATGTCCATTATCGAAGTAACTCCTCCGGCTGCCGCAGCATGACTTTCCGTAGTGATATCTGCTTTATGGGTCAATCCCGGATCACGGAAATGCACGTGTTCGTCAATAGCTCCCGGCAGAAGATAGCAGCCGGACGCGTCAATCGTTTCGTCACAAGGCATAGCAACTGTTTGTCCGTTAACTAAGATTTCGGCAATCTTTTCACCTTCAATAACAACACTTCCGGGAACTTTTCTTCCTTCGTTGACAATTACGGCGTTTTCTATCAGTATACGTTTCATTTCTTTTGCGGGAATTTATGGAACCAACTATTTATTTTTAACTTGATCACTCCGAATATGGCTTCCCCGAAGATGCTGCTATTCATCTTGGAGGTCCCCAGTTCGCGATTAATAAAGATGACGGGAACTTCTATGATCTTGAATCCGCATTTATATGCTGTGAATTTCATTTCGATCTGAAAAGCATATCCTTTGAAACGGACATGATCCAAATCTATCGTTTCCAGTACCTGACGGCGATAACATACAAATCCGGCAGTCGTATCATGTACCGGAATGCCGGTAATGAAGCGGACGTACTTGGATGCAAAATAGGACATCAACACCCGGCCCATCGGCCAGTTGACCACATTCACACCACTTACATAACGGGAGCCGACGGATACATCCCCTCCTTCTTCTGCGCAAGCTGCATATAAACGGGGCAAATCATTCGGATTGTGGCTGAAATCGGCATCCATCTCGAAGATATATTCGTAGGCGTGTTCCAGTGCCCATTTGAATCCTGCAATGTAGGCAGTACCCAATCCTAATTTTCCTTTACGCTCGATCATAAAGAGACGTTCGGGAAATTCCTGTTGCAACGTTTTCACGATGCTTGCGGTGCCGTCCGGAGATCCATCTTCTATTACCAGAATATGGAATACCTTGTCTAATCCGAAAACGGCACGGATAATATTTTCTATATTCTCCCGTTCATTATAGGTCGGGATAATAACGATGCTATCTGATAATTGCATAGAAGTCCTATTTTTAAGACAAATGTAGCGCTTTTCCTTTAGTTATGAATAAAACTAAGGATTATTTAGTACTTTTGTGGCGGAATTTACACCATTATTACACTGGTTGACACGAGCAGTTTCTGTTTTGTGTGAATCCGTGCAATTGGTGGTGAATTAATGTGGATATTTATGACGATAACCGAGCTACAACAACGATATGCCGCTCATCCTAATACTGCAGTCATGGAGCGACTGTTGAAGGATGTGTCTGTTCAAACTATTTTTTGCGGGGGGCTGTGTGCTTCTTCCGCTTCCTTATTTTCTTCCGTATTGGTGAAACAGGATGTGTGTCCATTTGTCTTTGTACTTGGCGATCTGGAGGAAGCGGGATATTTCTATCATGACCTGACGCAAATACTGGGAACCGAGAAAGTGCTTTTCTTTCCTTCTTCATTCCGCCGTTCCATTAAATACGGCCAAAAGGATGCAGCTAACGAAATATTGCGTACAGAGGTGCTGAGCCGTTTGCAGAAAGGAGAAGAAGGCTTATGTATTGTTACTTATCCGGATGCGTTGGCAGAAAAAGTGGTATCACGCAAAGAGTTGAGTGACAAAACATTGAAACTGAATGTTGGCGAGAAGCTGGATACGACTTTTATCACAGACGTATTGCATAGTTACGGTTTTGAATATGTAGATTATGTGTACGAGCCCGGACAATATGCCGTTCGGGGCAGTATTATTGATGTCTTTTCTTTTGCCTCGGAATATCCTTACCGTATTGACTTTTTCGGAGATGAAGTAGAGAGTATCCGTACATTTGAAGTAGAGTCGCAGTTGTCCCGTGAGA
>OGDN01004441.1_pt1 | contig 12527 bp, 7 predicted proteins | sample 1570271 | NCBI WGS metagenome assembly OGDN01 (sample SAMEA4384481, study PRJEB24528) | human gut metagenome | reverse complement strand
GCTATCGTCTTGGTGCGCTTGCGCTTCTTGCCGGCGGCTCGCTCCGCTTCGGAGAGATCCTCGTTGAACTCTTGCGCCACCTGACGCGGGTCGCCCATGCGGGATTCCACCTGCTCCCAGGTCTCGCCTGCTGACAGAGCAGCGGCGATGTCGGATTCGAGGTCGCGCACGAACTCGGCTTGGCGCGCTTTCGAGCAGGTCAGACGCTTCGCAACCGCCTTCACATAGGATTCCTTGTTCATTGCTCCTCCTCCATGATCGACCGCACATGTCCGTCGAATTCGTTCCAGATCTCGTACATCTCGCGCAACGCGTCGCGCCCCGCCTCGGTGATCGCGTAGTACTTGCGCGCGGGCTCCTTCGCGACGTGCGCGCTCATGCGGCTGGTCACGAGGCCGCCGTCCTCAAGCCGGTAGAGGATGGGGTACAGCGTGCCCTCCTTGAGCGCGAGCGCGCCGTTCGAGCGGTCGCGAAGCTCGCTGATCAGCTGATAGCCGTATTTCTCCTCGTGCTGCAGCAGCTTCAAGACGAGCATGTCGAGCGCGCCCTTCTTCATCTGCTGCGCGAACCGGAGCTGCATTCCGAACCCTTCTCTCTATCACCTAGCAATACTAAATATATCTGATCTGCGAATATCTTGCAATACGATAAGACCGAGCAAAAGCCCGACGCTGCAGCGCATCGGGCTGAAAATGACGAAAAGACGTCGAATTTGGAAACCGCCGCGTCCTTTCGGACACACTCGGCACAATGTATGCAGGAAAGGCGACTGCGCGACCAGGCGTTTCGCAAAAGGAAGCCGACCGGCACCCGCGAAAACCGGTGCGAGATTTCCGAATTCGATGCTTTTTCGCCATCACCGGCACCGTCGGCAGCCCGTACGCCGCGTCGAGGAACAGGAAGACGGGTTACTGGGTTCTTTTAACCAGGTAGCATTTATGGATACGGGGGTTGCGTTCGAAGTCGTGGGGAATGGTCTGCGCCGTGATGTCCTCGAGCGTGACGCCGTACTTGGCCAGCGCCTCCTCGTCGGGCTTGAACGAACGGAGGTTGCACGAGAACACGGCCTCGCCCTCTTCCGACAGCAGGCGCGACACGCCGATGAGCAGCTCCACATGGTCGCGCTGCACGTCCCACGTGCGCTTGCCCATGGCCTTGGAGTTGGAGAACGTGGGCGGATCGACGAACACGAGGTCGAAACGGCGGCCGGTGCGGCGCGCTTCGGTGATCCACGCCATCGTGTCGCCGCGTTCGAAGGTATGCTGCTCCCCCTCGAAGCCGTTGGCTGCCATATTGCGCGCGGCCCAGTCGAGGTAGGTCTGCGACAAGTCCACCGTCGCAGTGCTCTTGGCGCCGCCACCGGCTGCATGCACGCTCGCCGAACCCGTGTAGGCGAACAGGTTGAGGAAACGCTTCCCCTCGGCCTTCTTCCCCACCAGCTCGCGCGTGAGACGATGGTCGAGGAACAGGCCTGTATCCAGGTAACCGGCCAGATCGACCTCGAACAGATAGCCGTCCTCGCGCACCTGGGTGACGTAGGAGCGCCGGCTCGAGTCGCGATACTGGCTGCCGCCCTTGTCGCGGCGGCGCACCTTCGAGAACACGTGGTCGGGGCGCACGCCCAGCACCACGGGCGCGAGCGCCAGCACGTCGTCGTAGCGGCGCTGCGCCTTGCCGGGATCGATGGTCGAGGGCGCCGCGTACTCGGCGATGTGCAGGTACAGGTTGCCCTCGGCATCGCCCGCGCCCGGATACACGTCGATGGCCACGGCGTAGTCGGGCAGGTCGGCATCGTACACGCGGTAGCACGACACGCCTTCACGGCGCGCCCACTTGCGGCGCTCCTTGGCCGTTTTGCGCAGCCGTGCGGCGAACTGCTCGGACGTCGGCTCCAGCACCTCCACCACATGCTCGGCGCCGCCCGCGGGATCGGGCACGACCACCTTCACGGCCTCCATGGGAGGCTTGTCGAACACGAGCGCCTCGGTCTCCACGCGGTCGCGGCCGAGCACGGCGCGCACCGCGGGCGCGACGCCGAAGCGCGCCTCCACGATCTCGCCGCCGGCCACGGCGAACGTCGAGCCCGCCGGAGCGACCGAAGCCGCACGCACGAACGCGGCCGCGTCAGCCTGCGAGCGCGCGTCGGACTGGGCCCGCTCGCCCGTGGGCAGCACGCTGGCGACCGTGCACGAGGCCGCCTCTCCGCCGCGCGCCCTGCCGGCAGCGGCACACACGCGCGACACCAACTCGTCAACGCTCTGCGCGTCCGCAAGCTCGATGCTGACGGCCTGGCGCAAGCCCGCGCGCTTGGCGTGGACGCGCGCCCGCGCTATGGCCGGAGACGACGTGGACGCGCCCGCGAAGCGCACATGCGCCGGATCGGGCGGTGCCGACGCGGGGCCGTCGAGCGCGCCCGGCGCCGTGGCCGACGCGAGGCCGCGTTCGAACCGCTCGTCCGCCTCGTCGATGAGCTCGTTCCAGACGTCAGGATCCGAAGGCACCCAGCCGAAGAAACCCCAGCGCTCGCGCGTAAGGCCCGGAGCCAGGTCGCACGCGGCAGATGCCGCCTCCACCACCAGGAAGCCGTCGCCGCACGCCGGATCGACCAGCGCCTCGCCGCGGCTTCCGCGGGTGCGCCAACCTGCCAGCGCCAGAAGTCCGGCCGCGAGCGCGCACGACAGCGGGGCGTCAGGACCGTCGTCGGGCGTGAGATAGGAACGGTGGTACAACGATTCGCCCGACAGGTCGAGCGAGATCGTGGCGCGCCCCTCCCGCACGCGCACATCCACCGAAACGTCGGCATGATCGGCGTCGACGTCGGGACGTTCGCCGCGCATCTCACGCAAACGGTCGCATACGGCATCCTTCACCTTGAGCGCCGTGAACCGGGTGTTGCGCAGCTCGTCGTTCATGCCGTGCGCCTGCACGGACATGCTCGCGCCCGGAACGATGACGCCCTCCCAGGCGATGCGCCGCACGCCCTCGTACAGCAGGTTCGCATCGCCTGCGTTCACGCGCCCCACCACCACGAGGATGCGCGAAGCCAGCCGCGACCACAGGCACGCCGACAACGCATGGCGCACGTCGCAGAAAAAGGCGACGCCCCCGCCGAGGGGGCGCACGCGCTTGATGCCCAGACGCTTCAGCTCTTCGGCGAGCGGCGCCTCCAAACCGGACAGGCAGCTAGCGAACAGTTCGAGGTTTTCGTTATCCATACAGCGCAGATCCAATCTTCGCATGCCGCAGGTTGGCGTAGTAAGTCAGCGAGAAGGACCCTGGTGTTCCGAATTGGCGGGATGGAGAAGGCGAAGCGTACGTTGCGTACGCGAGTCTTCGCCATCGCGCCAAAGCGGGGCGCCAGGGTCCTTCGCAGCGTCGGCCCGTTCCGACGGCCGTCAGGCCGCCGGAACCTTAATCTTCCAGGTAGTCTTTCAGCTTGCTCGAGCGGGACGGGTGGCGCAGCTTCGCCAGCGTCTTGCTCTCGATCTGGCGGATGCGCTCGCGCGTGACGCCGAACTCGCGTCCGACCTCCTCGAGCGTGCGGGGATGGCCGTCCTCCAGGCCGAAGCGCAGGCTGATCACCTTGCGCTCGCGTTCGGCCAGGCCGTCGAGCACCTTCGACAGCTGCTCTTGCAGCATGCTGAACGAGGCGGCGTCGGGCGGCACCACGGCGGCATCGTCCTCGATGAAGTCGCCCAGCTGGGAGTCCTCCTCCTCGCCGATAGGCGTTTCCAGCGACACGGGCTCCTGCGAGATCTTCTGGATCTCGCGCACGCGCTCGGCGGGCAGACCCATCTCCTTGCCGATCTCCTCGGGGCTGGGCTCGCGGCCGAGCTCCTGCAACAGCTGGCGCTGGATGCGCACGAGCTTGTTGATGGTCTCCACCATGTGCACGGGGATGCGGATGGTGCGGGCCTGATCGGCGATGGCGCGCGTGATGGCCTGGCGGATCCACCAGGTGGCGTACGTCGAGAACTTGAAGCCCTTCGTGTAGTCGAACTTCTCGACGGCGCGGATGAGGCCGAGGTTGCCCTCCTGGATAAGGTCGAGGAACAGCATGCCGCGTCCTACGTAGCGCTTGGCGATGGACACGACGAGACGCAGGTTCGCCTCGATAAGCTGCTGCTTCGCGTCGATGCCCACCTGCTCGATGCGGCCGAGGCGGCGCTTCTCGCGGCGTTCGAGCTCGATGCCCTCGTCTTCCGCTTTCTCAAGCTCCTCCATGGCGGCCACGCCGGCCTCGATCTTCATGGCGAGGTCGATCTCTTCGGCGGCCGTGAGCAGCGGGACCTTGCCGATCTCCTTGAGATACATGCGGACGGGGTCGCCCGTGAGCATGGTCACGCTGGCGTCGGCATTGCGCTTGCGCACGGAGCGCACCTTGCTCTTGCCCGCCACCTTGGGCAGCTGAACCTCGACCGTCGCCTTAAGCTCCTCTTCAGGAATGCCTTCGAGCAGGTCTTCGTCGTCGCTGTCATCGGACAGGGGGCTTTCAAGCTTATCGTCGTCGAGTCCGTCGCCGGCGTCGACCACATCGGGCTCGTCGTCGAGGGCGTCTTCCTCCAGGATGTCTTCGGCTTCGATCGAGGCAACCGCCGCGTTGTTCCGCTCTTGGGCTTGCTTGCTTGAGGCTTGGGCCACGTGATCTTCCTTTCCGACCGGACTGCGCGCAGGGCATGAGTATACATACGCACCAGGCGCAAAGATACAGCCAAATAATATACCACACTTTTCCGTCATCTTGCTGACGAATATGATGCTTGCGCAGGTTTTGCGAGGTTCGTGAACTTGCGCCGCAACCGTGAGCCTACCCCTTGCGCGGCAGGTAGCTGCGCAGCGTCTCGTAGAGCTGCTGGGCATCGAAGGGCTTGGGGATGAAGCCGTCCATCCCGGCAGCGGCCGCGTCCTCGCGGTCCTCCTGGAACGTGTTGGCCGTGAGCGCGATGATGGGCACCGTGCGAGCGTCTTCCCGATCGAGCGCGCGGATCTCGATCGCCGCCTCGAGGCCGTCGAGCAACGGCATCTTCACGTCCATCAACACGAAATCGAACGCTCCCGGCTCCGAAGCGTCGAACATGTCCACGGCTTCGCGCCCGTTCGCCGCACGCCGCGCCTCGACGCCCTGCATGTCGAGCAGCGCCACGGCGATCTCGGCGTTCAGATCGTTGTCTTCGGCAAGCAGCACGCGCGTGCCCGCAAGCGACCGGTCGGCCGTTTCCGCAGGGGTCTCCTCGTCCCCCAAAGCCTCCTCGTCGGCCGTCGGCAGCTCCAGCACGAAGAAGAACTCCGAACCCTCGCCGACGCGGCTCTGCACGTCCAGCCTTCCGCCCATGAGTCGTACGAGGTTGCTGCTGATAGCCAGGCCGAGACCCGTCCCCTGCGCGTTGCGGCGATTCTCGGACGCCTGCTCGAACGACACGAAGATGCGCTCGAGATCCTCCTCGCGGATGCCCGCGCCGGTATCTTCCACGCTGAAGCGCACGCGCGCGCTTCCCTCGTCGCGCATGAGCACGACCACGCTCAGCCGGATGGCGTCCCCCGGATCGGTGAACTTGAGCGCGTTGGACAAGAGATTCGCCAGCACCTGCTGCAGCCGCACGTCGTCGCCCACCACGACGTCGTCGGCATCGCAGCGGGTCTCGAACAGGACTCCCTTGTCCTCGGCCTGGAGAAAGAACATGCTCTGCAGACGCTCGGCCAGCGAACGCAGGCGGAGCGGCGCCGTCTCTATGCGCATCTTGTCGTTCTCGATCTTCGACATATCGAGGATGTCGTTCACGAGCGACAGCAGGAACTGGGCCGACATGTTGATCTTCTCGAGACTCGAGCGAATGGACGGCGTGGCTTCTCCCGACAGCGACGCCACGCTCGAAAGCCCGATGATGGCGTTCATCGGCGTTCGGATCTCATGGGACATGCGCGAAAGGAAGTCAGTCTTCGCTCGACCCATCTCCTCCACCTTCTCCAGCTTCATCTCCATCATGCGGTTGCGCACCTTCGCCACCGACACCACGATGACTATAGCGCCCACGAACAGGCACAGCACGAGGCTCAACGCCACGACGAGCAAGGGGTTCTCGGAGACGAGCGCTTGAATGGTGCGCTGCTTGCCGAACGAGGGCATGCTATTGTGCGACGCGATGGTGTCCAGCTCGTCCTGCGAGAAGCTGTTCACCGCCTTGCTCATGATCGAGTACAGCTCCGTGTCCACGGGCTTGGCGAGGGCGAACGAAAGGCCCGCCTCATGATGCTCGGAGGTTGCCGGCGTGATGTTGCTGAACGAGTGGTCGATGAACAGGCCTTCCGCGAACGCGACGGGCATGCTGGTGGCGTCGGCGCGTCCGGAGTTCACCGCTTCGAGGCAGTCTTCGTAGGTACGGTAGTGCACGACCTCGGAAGCCTCCACGCCGTCGGTGCCATCACGCCCTTCGATCTGGGCGAAGACCGTTTCCCCGGAGGAAGCCAGCTTGTTGCGGAACACCACCTCGTTGAGCGACGCGAAGCTCTCGGTGATGGCGAGCTGTTGGCCGTCCGCCGCGTAGCCGTCGTCCAAGAAGCCGCCCATCATGTCCACTTCCCCCGATTTAACCAGGTCGACGGCATCTTGGTACGTACTGGCATGCACGAGGCGAAACGCGAGCCCCGTGCGCTCGGTGACCAGGTCGAGCACATCCTTCACGATGCCCTGGTACAGTCCGTCGCGCTCGTAGTACAGCGGGTAGCGGCCCTGCATCACGGCCACGCTGATCTCGCCTGCGTTGTCGATGAACGTACGGTCGGCTTCGGAGAACTTGATGGCGCTTTGGCGGCGGGACGGCAGGTGCTTCGCATCGAGCTCGTTCGCGAACTCGGCATTCGCCGTGTAGATCGACGTCATCGCTGCATCCAGATCGTCCTTCAGATCGCTTCCGAACGGCATGGCTATGTAGTACGGTTCGCCGTCGAACTCGGCGGCGACCCTGCGGCCTTCGGTGACGTCCACGTCGCCGCCCAGCACCACGTCGGCGGTGCCGTCGTCCAGGCATTTCGAGTAGGCATCGTAGTCGAGCGGCAGGACGATGCAGTGGATATCGTTGAAATCGAGGTAGTTTTCGAGACGGCGAATCTTCTCGGTAGCGTTCTCGAACACGCCGATGGTCTTGCCGTTGAGCGTGCGAGAGTCGAAGACGACGACATCGTCGTTCTCTTCGAGGCTGATGAGCAGGGCGTGGTTCGCACCGATGGCGAAGTTCGAATACTGGAACGAATCGACGAGCTGCTCCCGATAGCACATGCCGCCCATGAGGTCGATCTCTCCCGCAGACGTACGTTTCATGAGACCTTGGACATCGCCGTCCACGAACTCATAGGTCCATCCGGTGTACTTGGAAACCTCCGCGAGCCAATCGTAGAGGATGCCGGAGCGCACGCCGTCGGCATCGGTCTCGCTGATGCCTTCGACCTCGGGGAACGCCACGCGCACCACGCGGACGTCCTCGGATGCATCCCGCGAACCGCCGACATCGGCCGCCGCGGGAACGACGAAGACGGTTGTTGCCATCAGCAATGCGGCCATCGCCGAGCAGACGCAACGCGCCGCTTTCTTTCCCACAGCCCATCCCTCCTTCGACACCCGCGAGAACGCCTCACGATCAGCTAGGATACCACGGTCTTGCCGAAAACCTACGATCCGACATGAACGGAGGCCCGCGAGAACCGATAAAACCGTTTTAAGCCGCTTCCCATGCGACGCTCTCCAGCGCGTATACTGTTACGTAGACGAACCCTCCGCACGCACCCGAGGAGCAGCCGATGAACGCCCGACGCCGCCATCTCCGCACAGCCGCCTGCCTGACCCTGGTCGGCCTCCTGGCGTGCCTGCCGCTCGCGGCCGCCTTCGGTTCCGTGGACGAGGACGACATGGTGCTCCGTCTCAGCGCCGCCGAGCGCGCCTTGCCGCCCGACCGGCTTCCCGACCTCGACGCATCCTGTGCCGCGCTCATGGACGAGGACGGCACGCTGTGGTTCGGCCGCAACGGCGATGACGCCGCGCAGATCGCCTCGCTGACGAAGATCATGACCGCGATCGTGGCGGCGGACTGGCTGGACGCATCGACGATGATCGAGGTCACGCCCGAAGCCGCCAGCGTCGGCGAATCGAGCGCCGGGCTCGCGCAAGGCGACTCGATGACCTTCGACGACGCGCTGAAGGCGCTGCTCACGGCTTCGGGCAACGACGCGGCGTCGGCCATCGCCCAAGCGGCCGGAGCGCGGATGCTGGCGCAGAAGGGGTCGGGCGGCGACGCGTACGCCTGCGAGGCGGCGTTCGTCGAGGCCATGAACGCGAAGGCGGCCGAGCTGGGGCTGGAGAACTCGTTCTTCGCGAACCCGCACGGCCTGGACTTCGACGCGTTCGCCCAGGGGCAGTACAGCTGCGCGGCCGACGTGGCGACAATGCTGCGCGCGGCCATGCAGATCGACCTCGTCCGAGCGAACATCGGGTTCTCGCAGGCAGACATCACGGTCCAGCGCGACGGGGCGCCCGTGACGCTGGCGCTGGAGAACACCGACGCCCTGCTGGGCAGCTACCCGGGCGCGTGCGCGGCCAAGACCGGCTACACGCTGGCCGCCGGGCCCTGCGCGGCGACGGCCGTGAACCGCGGAGACGGGCACGAGTACTACGCCGTGGTGCTGGGGTCGTCCTCGAAGCCGCAGCGATTCGTCGATTCCGCAGCGCTGTACGACTGGGCGTACGCGAACCGATCCTCGCTGCGCGCGCCCATTTCGGACGAGGACATCGCGGGTCTGGCCTGGGGCGAGCGCGTGGCGTTCACGGTCGCCTGGTTCATGGAGGGCTGGTAGGCCGAACGTCCGCCAAGCCGCGGCGCGAGCGCGCTACAGCAGATCGTCGGGATCGACGTCCACGGCCACGTTCGCATCCCTGTCGGGCTTGCGACGGCGGAAGAGGGGCAGCAGCGCATCGGACAGGTCGGCGTCAGCCGGGCACTTCACCACGATATGCCAGCGGTACGTGCCGCGCAGCTTCGCCAGCACGCACGGCGTGGCGGGCAGCACGCTCCAACCGTCGCCGCCGAAGTCGCGCACCGCCTCCTCCAGCGCCGCCTGCAGCTCGGCCGCCACGCGGCGCACGGCCGGCTCGTCCTTGCTCCACACCAGCACGTTCGCCATGCGCACGTAGGGCGGGTAGCCCAGAAGGCGGCGCTTCGGCAGCTCGTCGCGCAGGAACAGGGCGCGGTCGTAGGCGGCGGCCGCGCGGATGGCGGGAGCGTCGGCCTCGTAGGTCTGCACCAGCACGCGGCCCGGCAGCTCAGCGCGGCCCGCGCGGCCCGCCACCTGCTCCACAAGGTCGAACGTGCGCTCGGAGGCGCGGTAGTCGGGCAGCTTCAGCATGGTGTCGGCGTTGATGACGCCCACGAGCGTGACGTCCTCGAAGTCGAGGCCCTTCGCGATCATCTGCGTGCCCAGCAGCACGGCGGCGTCGGCGGCGGCGAACTCCTCGAGCAGACGCTGGTGCGCGCCCTTGCCGCTCGTGGTGTCGGCGTCCATGCGCACGATGGGCACCCCCGGGCCCACGCCGGGCATCTCGTCGAGCAGCACGCGCAGCTCGGCCTCGACCCGCTGCGTGCCCGCTCCGAACTTCTTGAGGTAGGGGCTGCCGCATTCCGGGCACACGGGCGGCGTGGGTATCCGATAGCCGCAGTGATGGCAGATCAGAAAGTTGCCGCGTTCGTGGTACGTGAGCGACGTGGAGCACGAGGGGCACTCGGGCACGAAACCGCATTCCCGGCACAGCAAGAATTTCGCGAAGCCGCGCTGGTTGAGCAGCAGCACCGCCTTGCGGCCGGCGGCCAGCTCCTCCTCGAGCGCGCGGGCCAGCGGCAGCGCGAACATCGAACGCGACCCGCCGCTGAACTCCTTCGCCATGTCCACCACCTGCACCTCGGGCAACGGTTTGCCGTTCGCGCGCTCGGGCAGGCTCACCTGATGCCATGAGGGGTTTTTCGCGCAGGCGTGCAGCGCCTCGATGGAGGGGGTGGCGCTTCCCAGCACCACGGCGGCCCCGGCGCGCCGCGCCATCCACACGGCCACGTCGCGCGCATGGTAGCGCGGCGCGCTGTCCTGCTTGTAGGAACCTTCGTGCTCCTCGTCGATGACGATGAGACCGAGGTTCGAAAGCGGCGTGAACAGCGCGCTGCGGGCGCCCACGACCACGCGCGCCGCACCCGAGCGGATGAAATCCCACTGGTCGTAGCGCTCGCCCTGGCTCATGCGCGAGTGCATGACGGCCACCAGGTCGCCGAAGCGGCCGCGGAAGCGTGCCACGGTCTGCGGCGTCAGCGATATCTCGGGCACGAGCACGCACGCCGTGCGCCCGGCGGCCAGCGTCTCCTCGATGGCCTGCAGGTACACCTCGGTCTTGCCCGAGCCGGTGACGCCGTCCACGAGCACCACCTCGCCCGCGCCGCGCTGGCGCGCCGCGTCGATGGCCGCGAGCGCATCGGCCTGTCCCCGCGTCAGCGGCGGCTTCGGCGAGGGGATGAAGGAGCCTGCGGGCTGGACTGCGCCTGCGGGTTGGAGGCTCGCAGGTTGGACGGCCGCTGGTTGGCGCAGTGAGTCAGCGAGCGTTTCCGCAGCGCTTGAACCGGGGTCGATGGCGGAAACGTGGCGCACTTCGGTGCGCGAGCCTTCGTCGACGGCCGTATATCGGGCGTTGCGGGAAGCCGCGGCGTCGACCCGCTGCGTCGGCCGGCAGGCCGACGGAACCTGAAAGCCCCGCATGCGACGGCGGTGCTCGATGCGCACGACGCCCTGCTTCTCCAGCGCCTTGAGAGGCGACGACACCGCGCCGAACTCGGCCGTCAGCTCGGCCACGCGCAGCTCGCCGCGCTCGAGCGCGGCCGCGATGGACGCCTGCTTCATGGCGTTCTTGCGCGGCTCGAAGTCCGCGAGCGCAGGCCCCGGCACCACCCAGCGGTCGTCGACCTCCCCCACCGTCGGCTCTTCGAGACGCCAGTAGCCTCCCTGCGCGCGCACCATGCGCGGCACGCCGCCGGGCGGCGTGAACAGGCGCACGCACGACGACAACGGCGCGATGTAGCGTTCCGAGAGCCACTGCGCGCACGCCGCCCCCTCCTCGTCGAAGTACGGGCGGCTCACCGCGCGCACGATGCCCTTGAGCTTGGCGGGGTTGAGCCCCGCAGGCCAATCGCCTTCGGCGCGCTCCTCGATGCCGATGACGAAGCCGACGGCCTGCCGCGGCCCGAACGGCACGAGCACGGCGCAGCCGACCTCGATCGGCTGGTCGCCCGCTTCTTCAGGGACGGCGTAGGTGTACGGCGCGTCGAGCGCCTGCGTGGGTATGTCCAAGATGACGGATGCGAGTTTCATGCCCCCAGTATATCCCAACCCCGAGCTGCCGCAGGAACCCTACCGCTCCACCGCAGGAAATCCCTTGGCATCCCGTTCGCCCCTGCAGCCGAGCACGCTATCCGTTGTTAAACCAGGATCGACATGCACCGCCGCACGCCGCTTCCCCTATCGGGCGGCTGGCGATCGGGCGAGACGAGCGCCTGGTCGATGGCCGAAGAGGGCTTCCGAACCGCCGGCGAGTTTTCGAGGGACGAGCCGACCTGGGCTATGTCAATCTTGGTTTAACCGCGGAACACGCTACCGTTGACGAAAAACCATCGGATTCGGAAGTTCTTAAGCGAACCTCAAGCGCACAGAGAAAGCTCCTGTCGAATAAGGACAGGTCACCGGAAAGATCACTTTCGATATCGCGCAACGAGCTCGACCGAAACGCACGATGTCTTCCGAATTCGGCGACTTTTCGCCATTTCGAGCCCGCTCCGCTGTTAAACCAGGGTTGGAATCGGCCTTTCGCCGTCGAGCCCGGCTGGCAGCACGAAACGGCGCGCGGGAGAGAACGCGGGACAGAAACCCTTCCAGACCTGCCAAGCGCATAGCCGAACGCTCACGCTTCACGCGAAGCGCCGATCCCCCCTCAGGGCACCGTCCCACACGCCGCAAACGCGAAACCGCCCGCTGCGCGATCGCAACGGGCGGTTCGCCACATGCCTCTGCAGTTGTCGCTTACGCCAGGCCGCAGGCCTTACGCAGCTCGTCGGCCTTGTCGGTGCGCTCCCAGGTGAACTCGGGAAGCTCGCGGCCGAAGTGGCCGTAGGCGGCCGTCAAGCGGTAGATGGGGCGGCGCAGGTCGAGCGCGTCGATGATGGCGCCCGGACGCAGATCGAACGTCGCGTCCACCGCGGCCATGATGTCGGCCTCGGGAACCGCGTTCGTGCCGAACGTGTCGATCATCACGCTGACGGGCTTCGCCATGCCGATGGCGTAGGCCACCTGCACCTCGCAGCGCGCGGCCAGGCCCGCGGCCACCACGTTCTTCGCCACCCAGCGCGCCGCATAGGCCGCCGAGCGGTCCACCTTCGTGCAGTCCTTGCCGGAGAACGCGCCGCCGCCGTGGCGGCCCATGCCGCCGTAGGTGTCGACGATGATCTTGCGGCCGG
>OGDN01004439.1_pt1 | contig 12532 bp, 10 predicted proteins | sample 1570271 | NCBI WGS metagenome assembly OGDN01 (sample SAMEA4384481, study PRJEB24528) | human gut metagenome | reverse complement strand
TTAACGAGGCGCCAATTACGGAGAACATATTCCTGAATTTCAGATTTAATCCAGGTCATTGCGAAAGTCACCAAACGCGCACCGTTGTTCGGATTGAAACGTTTGACGGCTTTCATTAAACCGATATTTCCCTCTTGAATCAGATCGCCGAACGGAAGTCCGTAGCCTTGATATTGGCGGGCAATGGAAATTACAAGACGCAGGTGGGACATCACCAGTTCCCCCGCGGCTTCCATATCTCCGTGCTCCTGAAGCCGCACAGCCAGCTCGTGCTCGCGCTCGGCACTCAGAATCGGAGCCTTATTGGCGGCCCGGATATATTCCTCCAGCGAACCGAGCGATGCATCGGGTATCGCAAGCGGGGTCGGTTTGTAGGGGGCAAGAGCCGTGCTCGGGCCCTTTTTCTTTTCATCTGTTGTCATCGAGGAAAATTGTAATCCTCAAGTCAAGCCTTAGAACGTACGCGGGGAAGTTGCCCCGGCAATAAAGTACGAGACGATCACGCTCAACAAGATGGTCGCCAAGGAAACAGACAGATAAACGGCGGCAAAAACAGACCAATGCGGCATCAGCGTCAGCTCAAAAGCTTCTTCGAGCAAGGGGACCGAGGTAAGCGTCGTCGCCAAAAGCAAGACACCTCCGATAATGCACCCGAGCAGCGAACTCAAAGCTGCTGCTATCATCTGCGGACCGCGGACCGCCCAGTCGCTCGCGCCCAACATCAAAAGCAGCTCTCTTTCGCTGCGTAAGAACGCAGACAGCCTGAGTGAGTTCTGGAAGATCAGCAGGCAAACCAGCGTTACAGCTGGCGCCCCGAAAGCAAACATGCCTAGCGCAATAGCCTCTCTGAGCGAGTGGCGTTTCTTGATCCAGTCAAGATTGGCAGTTACGCCCTCAACGCCCTTTACTTTTTCGATGGCTTTAACCGCTCCTTCGATATCGATGTAGCGTGTATCCAATGGAAACTGCAGAGCCAATATGGTCGGTATTTTTTTCCTGTCTCCGACGAGCTTCAATATATCTTTTTCTAAAACGTCGGTCGGCTTTATTTCTCTAAGCTCGGTAATCGGCGCAAGCGCACGAATCTGTTCCTGTGCCTTTTTGCGCTGGGCATCGGTTAAGGAAGGGTCTAAGAAAACACTTGCTTCGTCTCCCATGACGCCGCGGTGGCTGTCATAGAAACAATAAAAACTCAGTGCTATCTGGCCCAACAGACAAAGTGCCAGAGAAAAAACCACGACGACAAAAATAAAACGCTTCAGGTTGGCTTGAATCGGCCTGCGCACACGGTCTCGCATTGTGATCATCTTTTCTCTCCCGAGAGCTCAACACAACGCAGAGCAGCAATCTCAAACGGAAGCATGTAGCTTGATGTCATCACAATCGGATAACCGACTTGGCTGAGCTTGGTGCAAATATAGAGAAACTCTTCCTGAGCCTGATCATCCAGCCCTTCCAGCGGAGAGTCCGCAAGGATCAAACGGGGCTGGTTAACCAAAGAGCGGGCAATGACAACACGCTTTTTTACGCCCACGGAAAGGCTTTCAGCCCTGGCGTTTAAATAAGGATCCAAACCGCAGAGAGACGCACTTTCCAGTGCGTTCCGTTTAGCGTCGGCCGCGCTCTTTCCCAAAAGCTGAGCCGTCAAAACCAGGCCTTCCAAAACGGTGTAGCCGTTTAAGAGAACCGGATCAGACGGGATTAGCCCCAATCCGGCCCGCCAAGCCCTTTTTTGGCGCTCGCTCATCTTCGTCAGACGCTTGCCCTCAAGGAATACCTCGCCCACGCGCGGAACTCTCAAGGCAGCCATTAAGTTGAGAAGGTACGACTTACCCGAACCGTTGGGTCCCAGAAGGAGAACAAACTCTCCGTCAGAAATCTCCAGCGTTACCGTTCCTTTGGTTTGGTTGTTCCAATCATTAATCGGAACGTCGACCATTCTCACTATCGTCTTCATCGCGCTATCAAGTCAAATTGGTAATCAACTTTGGCCCAGGTAGCCTTTTCTTCTTCAAGCAAATACTCGACCACAGGATGATCTTTCAGCCATGCTCTCGGAACATAAAGACAGAAGGAATGCCCATGGAATGTCGCTTCCAATTTCGGCAGCTCAATCTCCTGGCGAGCATGCGCAGCAATAGTAGCTATCCGTAAGCAGAACAGCAGTTCGGCGTTCTGTTTGGTCGCAAGCAGCATTTCAACCTTTTTCAGGTTCCCGCGGTGCCCGAGTACCAAGGCTGCCAATTTTTCCTGTTCAGGTCTGGAAAAGCCCGCAATATCGCTGTTTTTGATCAAATATTCACTGTGCTTATGATAATCGCTGCGCGAGAGGGTCAATCCTGTTTCATGCAAATCAGCCGCCCATCTCAGGAACCTTGCACTGTCTTCCGAAGCATGGGGAGACATGGTTTTGAGAAGGTCCACTGCTATGTCGCCGACACGTTTTGCCTGCTCTTTGTCCACATGGAACGCGTTCATCATTCGCTCGACGGACGCCTCACGAGGATCCCTCTGCAGTTTTCTTCCGGCAAGGTCGTGCAAGATGCCGTAGCGAAGCGCACCGTCGGCGACTTTCATCACATCGATTTTGAGCTTTTTAAATACGGCGATCAAAACGGCAATGCCGCCCGCAAGCACCTCTCGGCGGTCCTCTTTCAGCCCGTCGAACTTAATCTTGTCAATGCTTTCGGCATGGATCACCTTGTCCTTGAGCTGCTCAAGTGCGTAAAGAGTGATCGAACCGTCGGTAATTTTGAGCGCGGCCAGAATAGAAGAAACGGCACTGACGGTACCGGACGAGCCGAACGCCTCCTGCCAATTTCCCTTAACAAATTTATATTCGCTGCCGTCCAAAACAGAAGCGGCCGACAAAATGGCGCGCTGCATGCTCTGAGCCGTAATTTTGCGGTCTTTAAAGAAAGTCACCGAGGTGTTGACGCAGCCCACGTGAAAGGACTCACCCTCGATCATCTCGTGGCCTCGTCCGATCACGCACTCCGTCGATGCACCTCCGATATCCACGATCAGTCGAGTTTCATCCGAAGGCGGAAGCGCAAAGCTGCAGCCCTGGAATACAAGTCTCGCTTCTTCTTTGCCTCGAAGGATTTCAACCTTACAGTCAAGAATCTTTTCTGCGCGCTCAATGAACTCTTGTGAGTTTTTTGCGGCTCTAAGCGTTTGAGTACCGACAGCACGGATATGATTTCTCGGCATCCCGCGAATCTTCTCCGCGATGCGGGCCAGGGCGTTAAGCCCTCTGTCCTGAGCCTCAGGCGTCAGATTGCCGTCTTTATCGATGCCGGCTGCCAAACGTATCGTTTCTTTCCAGCTGCCCTCGGTAATAATGCGCTCGCCTTCAACTCGGGCAATTTCCAGACGGAAGCTGTTGCTTCCCAAGTCTATCGCTGCAAGCTTCATTCTTTTGTCCCGCCGATCTGATCCAAACCGACCAGAGCTGCCGCAAATTCGTCCGCTTTGAAAGGCTGAAGGTCGTCAATGGTCTCTCCGACACCGATGTAATAAATCGGCAGCGGTTTTTCTCGAGAATTTGCCAAAGCCACAAGAACGCCGCCCTTGGCCGTACCGTCCAGCTTGGTAATAATCAAACCGGTCAGCCCGGCCGCCTCATCAAATGCCTTGGCCTGCATTAAAGCGTTTTGGCCGTTCGTACCGTCCAGCACGAGAATCACTTCATGCGGAGCCCCTTCCATTGCCTTTCCCTGAACCTTGCGGATTCGGGCAAGCTCGTTCATGAGATTCGTTTGTGTCGGCAGTCTTCCTGCAGTATCCACCATCACAAGGTCTATGCCTTTCTTGCGGCCGGAAGCAATGGCGTCATAGGCGACAGAAGCCGGGTCGCCCTTTTCCTGCGAAATCACTTCAATTTGATTGCGCTCGCCCCAGACAGCCAGCTGTTCTCTTGCTGCTGCTCTGAAAGTATCCGCTGCTGCCAGCAGGACTTTTTTATTCAGCTGGGCAAAATGCTTCGCTAACTTGCCGATCGTCGTCGTTTTACCGGCGCCGTTGACGCCGCACATCATGATGACGAGCGGTTTGTGTTCATCGAAATTCAGGGACGCTTCACACGGTCTGAGGATATCTGCAATGATCTCTTTGAGGGCGACTTTCACTTCGTCCTGTGTTTTGAGCCCTTTCAGCTTAATTCTTTCTCTCAGCCGCTCAAGAATCAGAGCGCTGGTCTCCACGCCGATATCGGCGGAAATCATTTGGAATTCCAAATCTTCCAAGAACGCTTCATCAACGACACCGCCGGTAAAAATACCGACCAAATTGACTTGTGTTTTTCTTAAACCTTGCTTTAACCGGGCGAACCAACCCGTTTTCTCTTTTGTTTCACTCATTGGCGTACGTTTTGAATAAAATTCACTTATTTCAACACGAGAGTTTAGCAATGCCGGCAACCAACAGCGGTAAAGTTAGGATCATCGGGGGAAAGTGGAAACGCACCAACATCCCCGTTTTGAATGCCGACGGCCTTAGGCCTACCGGAGACCGGCAGCGCGAAACGCTCTTCAACTGGCTGAGCTTTCTTCTCGGAGACTTCGAGGGCCGCAGCGCATTAGACATGTTCGGAGGCTCCGGCGCCCTGTCTTTTGAATTCTTAAGCCGCGGCGGCAGCCGTGCCGTTTTATGCGAGATGAACCGCCGTGCCGCTCAGTTCATCAAACAAACCGCCGAAAAGCTCGATGCTGAGGGTCTCACGATTATTGTCGGCAACTCGCTGACAGATCCCCGCGTCTCGGAACTTTCTCCTTATGACCTGGCCTTTATTGACCCGCCTTTTGCGGCTGACCTTCAGCTCAAGGCATTGAAACGCTGTGTACCGATGCTCGCCTCGGACGGACTTATATATGTCGAGTCGCCTCAGGAAATTTCCGGTGAAATTCTGACTTCTCTGTCCCTTACCGCCGCACGCCGTCTCAAAGCCGGTGCCAGCCACATGCTTTTGGCCCAAAAAACTGAGAATCCGTCATGATTACTGCAACCTACCCCGGAACGTTCGATCCCCTGACTAACGGACACTTAGACCTGATTCGTCGGGCCTGCTGGATTTTCCCGAAGCTCGTTGTTGCAGTGGCGGAAAGCAAAAGAAAACATACGCTCTTTACTTTGGAAGAGCGCGTTCAGATGGCCAAAGAAGCCGTCAAAGGATTCCCGAACGTTGAAGTAGTAGGGTTCGAAGGGCTTTTGGTTGACTTCGTCCGTCGCCACGGCTCAACCTGCATCGTCCGCGGGGCCCGCGCCGTCAGCGATTTTGAATATGAATTTCAGATGGCCGGAATGAACCAAAAACTCATGCCGGAAGTTGAAACGATCTTCCTTACGCCGGCTGAGCAATTTCAGTTCATCAGCGGAACATTTGTCCGAGAGATCGCCATGATGGGCGGTGATGTCAGCGGATTCGTTCCGCAAAACATTCGCGCCGCCCTGGAAAGAAAGCGTATCGAACTTAAGCAAACCTCTCTTTAATGAGTTCTGCACACCTCAGAGCTGCCTGCTCGCGTTCTGCCAGTACTTTGGGATCGGTTTTTCTTCTTCGCGGACTCCAGTAGCTGTCCGGGAACGCGGCATCGTCCGGAAAACGCGGAATCAGGTGCCAGTGCAGGTGCGGCACCATCGTTCCGAACTGCGCCCAGTTAACTTTCTCGGGATGCATTGCCTCGATAATGGTCTCTTCCAATCGCGTCAGGGCATCCCACATAACCAGTCGATCCCGGGGGTCCAGATCGGAAACTTCCTTCACATGGTCCTGCCAAATCAGCCGGAAGTAGCCCGGAAACGCAGGATCGTCTACGCGAATGATGCGAAAACTATTGTTCGCAACAATGACGTGCTCGCCTTCGGGAGCACAAAGGGGGCAGTTTTGCGTCATAACAATACCTTTTCAATACCGCCGTCTTTCAGCTTGTTCACCGTCTCGTAAAGCCAATTGTCACCGTACTTCGATCTCATCATTTCGACAACGAGGAACTCGGCGGTTGTGTGTGTCGCCTCAGAGTAACGGTTCATGCCCTGCAGACATCCCGGACAAGCCGTCAGTACTTTGATCTTGCCGGAGAAACGATCTGTCTTCAGTTTATCTACGGCTTGATTCAAGCTCAGTTCTTTAGCCGTTCTCACCTGGCTAGCAATATCCGGGCGAGAGACCGCAAACGTACCGCTTTCTCCGCAGCACCGTTCGGACAATTCCACCTTGGAGCCGTCTTTGGGATGAATTAGGCGATTAACCGTCTCGATAGGCACGCCTTCCTTCAGCGGTGTGTGACAGGGATCATGATAGATGTAGCGTGTGTTGTAGGCGCCGTTTACGCTAATACCCTTTTCTGCCAGATAGTCGTGAATGTCCATTACGCGGCAACCTGGGAAAATAGATTCAAAGTTGTATTCCCTCAGCTGATGCAGGCAGGTGCCGCAGCTCACCAACACCGTGGAGATATCCGCATAATTCAGCGTATTGGCCACACGGTGGAAGAGCACGCGGTTACGCGTCACGATATCGTCGCCCTTTTTGCTCAGCCCGTTGCCTTTCTGCGGGTGCCCGCAACAGCGGTAGCCCGGCGGAAGGACAACCTGCACGCCCATGTCATAGAGCATTCCCAATACGGCAATAGAAACCTGGCTAAACAACTTTTCATTGCCGCAGCCCGGGAAGTAGAACACCGACTCTCTTCCGGACTTGGGACTGGCGATCTCCTTGTTCTTGATCACCGGGATATAAGTGGATTCTTCAATGTCAAGCAGACGGCGCGCCGTAGTATGAACCTTGTCCTCAGGCAGCTTCCGGTTTACTAAGTGGATGACTTCCTCTCTCAGAGTCGGGCGTCCGGTACTGAATCCGGGATGTTTCAGGCTCTTTGCCGCCGTAAATTTCAATGCGTCTGCCGCAATTCGCTGCGCCTTGAAGCTGTATTCCACCATGCCTTTGCGCATGGCTCGGACGGCCAGGGGATTCTCCAGCTCAAGGAACTTCAAGCCGGCCGTTTTCGCCGGGTCAAAGCGTTCTTTGCCTTGGCCGTGCAGCATGTCTCTCATCAGCATGGTGACATGTCCGAAGTCAATCTTCACCGGGCACGGCTTCTGGCACTTCTGGCAAATCGTGCAGTGGTCGGAAACATCACCGAACTCGGTGAAATGCTTCAGCGAAACACCGCGGCGTGTCTGCTCTTCATAAAGGAAGGCTTCCAGAAGAAGCGAGGTCGCGATGACTTTGTTTCTCGGCGAGTAAAGCAAGTTGGCATTCGGAACATGCGTGGTGCAGACAGGCTTGCACTTGCCGCAGCGAAGGCAGGTCTTAATCTCGTCGGCAATCTGCTTTGCTTCGCTCTTCTGCATGATCAAGGACTCATGCCCTAACAAATTGAAGCTAGGCGTATAGGCAATCGACAGATTCGCTTCCGGACGGAGTTTTCCTCGGTTGAATCGGCCGTGAGGATCGACCTCGTCCAAATAACGATAGAACTCATCAAACTGCCCGGGTTCGACAAACGAAATCTTTGTCCTAACTTCTTAGCGACTTCCATCACATAAGCCACGCCCTCGTTAGCCGTCTTAATCATCTCGACGTTGTCGGAGTTCACCGGAATATTGGTATGAACATTACCGTCGCCGGCATGCATATGAAGGGCAATAAAGACTCGGCCTCTCAGCACACGATCGTGAATTTTCACGATCTCGCTTCTCACCGCTTCAAAGGCATCGCCTGCGTAGATGTCATTGAGTTCGCGGAGAACTTCTTTCTTCCATGAAATCCGCAGGTAGTGGTTCTGAACCAAGTCCAGCAGCGTTAAATCATCGAGATTCTCAGGCAGCTTCGATTCACAGCGGCGTCCGAGCTGTTCAAGGGCTTCAAGAGCCTCTTTAGCCGGCGTGTGAAGATGATTGAGGACGTACTCCCATTCGTCATGAACTTTTCTCAACAGCGCCATCGCAAGCGGCAGCTTTTGCGCCAGAAGCTCTTTCTCGGTGTAGCCTTCCGACGAAACGGCAAGCTTGCCGAGTTTGATCGGGCCGCCCAAGTAAGTAGCCACGGCGTTGAGCATCTCAAGCTTATTGCGGATGGAACAGCAGATATTGAAAAGTTCGCAGGCATCGGTGTATTCGCCGATCTTGTCCAGCGGAATCACGACGTCTTCATTCAGTTTAAAGGCGTTGGTATGCTTCGAGATCGCTGACGTCTTGGAGCGCTCGGCCCAGTATTGGTGACGGGCTTCGGGTGTCTTGGCCACAAACGTATCGCCGTTGCCGGCAATCGCGATCTTCTTCACTTCCTCGATGTACTTAGAAATCGTCGCATCATCGTTGCCGATGATGTCTCCGACAATCACCATCTTAGGATAAATTCCCCGGCCGCTCTTCGGCGCGTAGTTAATCGCATGCAGGTAACGGTCATCCAAGTGTTCCAAGCCGGCAAGCATGACGCCCTCTGGATGGGAGTCAAAGAGCTGAGAGATTTGGTAGATCGCTGGACCGGCGTTACCGGCGGCGCCGTAAAACTCAAGACAAACGGTCTGAGTGCATGCCGGCATCTTGTGAAGAATGAAGCGAGCCGAAGTAATAATGCCGTCGCACCCTTCTTTCTGCAGACCGGGTAGACCGCCCAAATACTTGTTCGTCACATCCTTGCCCAGACCCGGCGTCCTGAACTTGGGGCCTTTGAGTCGGAAGGTCTTTTTACGGATGATCGGGGCTTTCTCGGGCGATTTATTACCTTGTTTCCACACTGCCTCAAATACGACGTCTTCCTGCAGATGGATTTTGCCGAGGTTGTGGTTCACGCGCGTGACTTCCAGCCAGTTTCCGTCCGGGTCCACCATTCGGTACCAATAGACGTTATCGACCGTCGTACCCCACAAAACCGCTTTCTTGCCGCCGGCATTCTCAGCGATGTTGCCGCCGATCGTACAGGCATAGTTGGAGTTCGGATCAACAGAGAAAACCCAGCCTTCTGACGCGGCCTTTTCCGCAACCTTCTTATTCACCGAACCGGCGCCGGCCTCAATCGTAGCCACTTCTTTGTCGAGCCCTTCAAGCTTGCGCATCTCTACATCCGAAATACGGTTCAGCTTTTCGGTATTGATTACGGCCGAGCGAGAGTGCAGAGGCACGGCTCCGCCGGTATAACCGGTACCGCCCCCGCGGGGAATAATTACAAAATCAAGATCGATCAGCGCCTTAACGATGCCCGGTACCTCATCCTCGGAGTCCGGATAAATGACCACAAAAGGATATTCCACACGCCAGTCGGTTGCGTCCGTCACATGGCTGGCTCGAGAAAAACCGTCGAAACGAATGTTGTCGGCACGAGTGTGCTTCTTCAGCTTTTTGAGAACCAGCCGGCGAAGATCCCAGGAGCGCTCAAAGGAGCCCTTGAACTTTTCAATCATCACCAGCGCAGTCTCCATCAAAGCTGCGACTTTTCGGGCCGAAACTTCATCGAGCGTCGGAAGCTGCTCGCGAATCGAATTAATTCGGTGGTAGAGCGCTTCAATCAGAAGATCACGTCGTTTCTTATTGAACAGCATGTCTTCCTGCAGGTAGGGATTTCTTTGAATCACCCAAACATCGCCCAATACTTCATAAAGCATTCGGGCGGATCGTCCCGGCTTACCCGACACGCGAAGTTCGTTTAACAGCTGCCAGGCCTCTTTGCCAAGCAGCCGCGTCACAATATCCTTATCCGCAAACGAGGTGTAGTTATAAGGAATCTCTCTTAAACGATTTTGCAGTTCAATCTTTTCGGCCATGGTTCTTCGTTGGTATCGGCTTACGGCTGGTTATCAGAATCTACATTGTGCAAGATTTTTTCTTCCAAGTAATAAACCTAACTCGTCTTTTTCAATTTCAGTGGGATCCGGTGGTATGTTTAAAGAATCTTCAACCACTTTTCACATCCCAGTCGACATGTTAGAGCAAGAATACCTTCGACGAATCCTCAAAGCCCATGTTTACGATGTGGCTAAAGAAACGCCGCTGCAGCAGGCAAAACTCCTCTCTGCACGTACCGAGAACAAAATCCTTTTAAAGCGCGAAGACCTCCAGAGCGTCTTCAGTTTCAAGCTGAGAGGCGCCTATAACAAGATGGCAAACCTCACGCCGGAAGAACGCGCCGAGATGAAAGCCTACACCCGGCTTGCGGACGCCTTCACGCCGATGCTGAAGCTGATGAGCAGCGAATACTGCAACTCGCTGGCCTACGATGCGATCCAGATTTTCGGCGGCTCGGGCTACATGAAAGACTACCCGATCGAGCGCATTTACCGCGACGCGCGTATCACGAACATTTACGAGGGCACTTCGCAGTTGCAGGTCGTTGCGGCGATCCGCCACGTCACCACGGGCACCTACCTCGCCCAGATCAAGGAATACGAGGCCCAGACCTACGAACAGAAACACCTGCACGAAAAGCTGGTCGCCCTGCGCGAACAGTACGAACAGAGCGTCCAGAAGGTCGTTTCGGCCGAGAACAACGAGTTTATCGACTTCCATGCCCGCCGCATGGTGGAGATGGCCGCGCACATCATCATCAGCTACCTGCTGATGCGCCAGGCCGGCGAAGTGGAAGACTACCGCAACTCCGCGGAACTCTACGTGAAATACGCAGAGGCTCAGAACAGCGCGTCGGCACGCTACATCGAAAGTTCGACGCTGGCCGATCTGGATCTGATCTCCGCCGTCAAGGAAGAGGAGCTCTGATTTCCATATCCCGTTTAACGGGCGGGGCCTCCGGGAATCGTGAAGATTTCCCGGAGGCCCCGCTTCTATTCAAACTTCACGGTCAGCGGCGTTCATTGTAAAGCGCGAGACGCGCTTTACACAGCCGTTCGATCAGTTCCTTCATTTTCTGCGTCCGTTCGACGTATCCGCCGATCTCGGCCCGGCACGGGCCGCACCGGAACAGGAAAAGCGCATCCCTGCGGTATACGTCCAGCCGGCTCAGCATCCGGCTGTTGGAGGTCTGTTCGGGATCGAGCAGCAGGTACAACTCGGGCGAGATCGTCCGCATACGCAGCAGCAGCGTCGTCAGCGTGTGCAGGTCGGTATCTGCGGCGTAATAAACGCCGTAGAGCGCATGCAGCAGCATTTCGGCAGCGCAGGCGGTCAGGAACGCCGTCTGCCGGAAATCTCCGGCTGCAAGGCTCCGCCCGGCGGCCGCAAGGAATCCCCCGGCCTGCCCCGAAAACAACTCGTAACGGTCGAGCGCCGCGAAATAAAATTTCTCGTAATTGCAGGGATTCCGGACGACCGTTTCCCGGCTGTACAGCACCTTCCCTTCGGACAACGCCATGCGGTAAAACCATTTCATCTTGCCGGCGGCCTCGGCTGCCGAATACAGGTGCAGGTTGATAAAAGAGATCGCCCGACTCCTGGTAGGATATTTAAATTTGAGGTAACCGTGCAAGTCGAGCCATTCCATCGTGGGATGCATCGGGGTAACGACCAGCAGGTCGTAAGCCGCCATTTCGCTGAACGGCATCGCACCGGCCAGCGAGCCGAACAGAACGACCCGTTCGGGATCGACCGCCTGCCGGATCGCCCGGACGATCCGGCCGAGCTCGCCGGGATCGTAACTCGCAGCGACCGCAGGTTGTCCGACCGCTTGTTCGGCGGATTGTTCGTCCGCATCCCGGAATAAATTTTCCTGCAAAAAATCCTGTTTCTGTAAAAAATTCGGTATCGTTTCCATTTTTATCGATTTTAAAAGTTTAGGGAATAAAAGTTCCGGCTTTGCCGCGCACGGACTGCGGCAAAGCGAATAAAGTCCTGACCGACAGGCATTTGTCAGATCAACAGATAAAAATGGAAACGGGATAACCTGTCACGGGGCGGATGCCCGGAGTTGGCCTTGCGGCTGGTCGGTACCGGAGTACGGACGGGATACATGGTTCGCATAAAATAAAAAATGCGCAGTTGCGAACCATATATCCCCTTGTTACAGGCTCAATAAAGTGCCATTCGCGGGTCGCTAAACCCCAACAGCTCTGCGCATACCTTTTTAAATTGGTTGCTTTATCGAGCACCATAGTAACAATTAATAAATATATGATTCGCAAGAGCAAAGATACAAAATTTTAATTCCCGAGTATACGAAACGGCAAATAAAAACGGAAACGGTCTTGCGACACCCGATATCGGAACGCTGGCAACGAGTGTATACCGGATAACTCAAAAGGCTGCAAGTGTCCCGGAGCCGGGTTTTGCAGGGGGACGATCACCCTCTGAAGCCGGGCGATCGGAAGGAAAATTCGTTGTTTGTAAATTAACAGAATCGTCCGTTGAAATTTGGCACGACGCTGCGAATCCGCTATCTTCGCCGTATTCAAACATTGTGATTATGCAAGACATCATAAACGGACGCTGCGGCTGGTGCGGAACCGACGAGCTGTATGTGAAATACCATGATCGGGAGTGGGGAAAATTGGTGACCGACGACAAGACGCTGTTCGAGTTTCTTGTGCTGGAGAGTGCCCAAGCCGGATTGAGCTGGATAACTATTCTCAGGAAGCGCGAGGGG
>OGDN01004431.1_pt1 | contig 12560 bp, 8 predicted proteins | sample 1570271 | NCBI WGS metagenome assembly OGDN01 (sample SAMEA4384481, study PRJEB24528) | human gut metagenome | reverse complement strand
CTGCTCCAACTCGGCAATGCGCTCCTGCTCCAACTCGGCAATGCGCTCCTGCTCCAACTCGGCAATGCGCTCCTGCTCCAACTCGGCAATGCGCTCCTGCATATAGTTCCAGTCCGGCTCATGGGTTTCTGTCGCGGGCAAAGTAATTGTTATGTCTTTGATTTTCTCTAATTCAAATGACATTCCCCAATGAAAAGCCGACATACTCTTTCGAAGTGCTGTAATAATAAACAATGCGCTCATCTCATTCAGAGGAGTACCGTCTTTAATAGAAGCGACTTTTACGTTGTTTCCAGTAAAATAGGCTTCTTCTTGATAGAACATCTCCGCCGTATCTTGTGCGAAAGAGATGGTTCTTGCCGGATTCAAAGCGGCTTCGTCATCCTTGATGTAGCCGCGAATACCATTGTTCTTCGAAGAACGTACTACATAAGGATGCGAGTCTTCAAACGGTCGGTCGGAAATATTTATGGCGTTTGCGTGGAAGATTCCGTTGGAACGCCGAATGTCCAGAACGTCACCGATTTTGAATTCTTTCCACATAGAGGTGTCAAAATTATTCATCTCGCCACCCCCCCCCGATTTGTGCCATCAATGCCCAGTCAGGGACAATGTGGGCGACAGAAGGAAGCGTGATGATGCTGTCTTTGATGTTGTTCCATCCAGCCTTGTTTACCCAATCATGGGTGTCATAGATGGCTTTACGAATGGTAGCAGCGAGGTACAAACCAATTGTTTCAGTCATCTTGTGCGCTTTGAGCTGGATAGCGTATGCGTCCTGTAGAACGGCAAACGGCTCAGCTTGATAGAATGTAGCACCCGCATCACCATTTGCAGCAATGGAAATGACATTCTGAAGGATTTTCGGGCAATCTTCTTTTGCCGCATATCTCGAAAAGCCCTGATTACTTCCGGTGGACGTAAGCAGCGGGATAGTGTGGATGTCATCTTTCTTTGTCGGGAAATCGTTTGCTTTCCCCTGAATTTTCTGCACCTCTACTTTTTCAAAGAGGTCAGAAATCCTATATTCTTTCATCTGCATATATGTACCCCCAAAATCACTTGTTTTCCATCAGGCATTTGACACGGTAAGAAAGATACGCAGCGACAACGGCTTTGAAATCTTCCTCGGTCGGAGTGGTATCAATCTTCTTGTGGCTTGCGAAGGTCCAGTCATCACCATTCAGCGAGATAGTATCACGAATAACTTCCTGTCCTTCACGGTAGTAATCGGTCTTCTTACGCTTATCGAGGATAATATCGACGATTTCGTTGTAGCGTTCTACTGCGTGGTCTTTATTCTGGAGGTTTTTATCGGATGAGGCTTTCTTTCGATTCTGACGTGCGTAGCCGTCATTGCTCATATCAATGAAGACAACTTCCTTATCGACATCGTGAGGCTTGCCAACCTCAAACAGATAAATTGCCGTCTGAACGCCCGCCTTGCCACAGAAGATATCGGCACAGTGGATGCTGGCGAGCAGCGTGTTACTTTCGAGAATTTCTTTTGTAAAAGGCAGGCCCTGACCACTTCCGGCATTTTCCTGAATTAGCACAGCGGCTTTTCCGGTAGTCATGTTAGAAAGAGCCTTTTTGACAAAGTTAAAGCCTTTACCGGGAGCGCTATAAGGCGGATTGAGCAAGAACTTGTTTGCCGGGAATTTCTTTCCTTTCATATCGCCCTGCTGATAGGTTCCGTCGTATTTAAGGGAATCTCCCATGATAATGTTGGTGCTTCCATCGCCCATCAAAATCATGTTCAGTACAGCCAACAGGTAAATGTCATCGCGAAGCTCAATGCCAAGAAGTTGCTTGCAGCGGATGTCACGTTTCTTGATTTCGCGCTCTTGGAGGTCCGCAATATGCGCGTCCGCATCTTCAATCATCAGGCGCATAGAAGAAACAAGGAATCCAGCCGTGCCGGTAGCATAGTCCCAAACATAGCTATCGCGGTCTACTTCACACAGACGAGCCATCAGATTTGTGATGTAGCGTGGTGTAAGGACAACGTCATTTTTATCTCCGTCCGGGATAGTGACCCAGTCGGTAAGAACATTGAAAAGCCGCCCGGTAAAGTCAAGATACTGGCTGCCTTTTGTTCTTGCATACGGCAAAATCGTGCGCTGTACTTCTGCATACAAAGTTTTCAGACGGCTTACTCCGTTTTCCGGTATCCACAGCCCTTGCGCGTTGACGAAAACAGTGCTGAGCTTGTTCAGAACGATTTCGCGCTTTTCTTCCGGTAAGCCACGTTCACGCAAAAAGTCTGTAATACGATTCATAAATACTCTGCCATCGTGACCAGATGCAGTAGTATACCCATGTAGGTCAGATAGCTCCAGAGCGGCAACCTTACCTTCAACGCCAAGCCCCGCCATAATCATGCCTGCCATCAGGTGAACGCGAGAGTTTGCTTCAATATGAAGTCCATCGTGCATCATCTGGTTGAGCCTTTTCAGATTATCGTCAATCTGAGTTTCTGCGTTTTTGGTTAGCCGTTCTTTTTCTGCGTCTGTGAGAGTAGCACTGTTTACAGCTCTCATCAGGGTATGAATGTTTTTTTCGAACAATAACTGAATGTCATCACCCAGCTTTTTCGGGACGAAAGCATTTTCTTTGGAAATATAGTAAATCTCGCACTGATACTTACGTTCAGTTGTGTCATCGTAGCCGTTGATACCAACCGCAATGGCAGCGTCGTAGCTATTTGAATATTTGATGATGTTCTGTGCATAAAAGACAGCACCATTTACCGCATAGTTTTGAATAGTGGTGTAGCAAAGGTCCCCTGCCTTATGTGGATTGGTAGCACCCTCCTTAGAGTCTTTTGGATATACCGTTGTAAGCTCTACTTCACCCAGCTTGGTGAGTTTCAGTAGCTTTCCTTTTGTACCCTTAGCTTCCACCATGACAGGTATATTTTTCAGTGTAGTTGGGTCTTTTACCATTAACTGAAAATCCGGTCTGCCGTAACCGTTTCCACCGCTCTTGGACGGAGCGGCTTTAAGGGCGTTTTCAATCTCGACATTGAGCGTCCTCTGCTCAATGCAATATTTGGTCTTGTGCTGGCTCAACGCCTGCGCAAACCAATTTTTTACTTCGGGTTCAATACTCTTTGCCATCTACGTATCCTCCAAAAAACAAAACCCCCAATGCCGTAACATCGGAGGAGTCGAATATTTCTTTTTCTTTACTGCTCAGCTTTAATTTTTAAATGCACAGAATGCTTTCGACTTATTTTTTTCGTTTCCATCTTTTTTTTGAGCTCTCGTTTTATGTTTTTTATGTTTTTTCAAAAACTCTTGCATTGTAAAATAGTCGCCACTAATTTGACCACAGAAAAGATAAAACGCTGCACCACCATAGCTAATTACTGCGGCGAGATTATGCCATAAGGCAGAATTGCTTCCATTTGCATCAAACACGTCTTCGACTACTAAAGGGAAAAAGATAAAAAATGTAAAAGAAAATGCAAGAACTTCGAAACCAAGAATAATTTTATCTACTGTGCTTGCTGTTCTTCCTTCCTTTTTCCCTTTGTACAACACATAAAAATATGTAGCAACGCCAAATATTACTGCCAATATGAATAATACAGCAATGTCTTTGCCAAGTATATCAAAGCTCATAATCGTTCCTCAAAGCTCTATCCGCTTTTTTGCAATATCAAAAAAATCGGCATCCTTTTCGATGCCGATAAAATTCCTTTTCGTATTGTTCGCTGCTACGCCTGTCGAGCCGCTTCCCATACAGAAATCGAAAACGGTATCATCTTCGTTTGTGTAGCTTTTGATGAGCCACTCACACAATGCCACCGGTTTCTGTGTGCCGTGCGCTGCATATTTCTGTTTATCAGTAGCAAATGTCAGCACGCTCGTAGGAAATCGTTCGGTGCTGTCATAACCTTTTGCTGTGTATTTTCCGTAATCCTCTGTCATCTTAGAATTTCGTTTATGTTCGACTGTTGAGACCTTTCTCGGATGTCCTGTTGTCTTTTGAGGATTATAGGTCGGCAGTTTCTTGTAGAAAACAAGAATGTCTTCATGTGCTCGAAGCGGCATTCGGTTTGCATTAAGAAATCCAACCGGAGTCGTTTTCTGCCAGATAAGATTGTATCTCCAAGGAATCGTAGTAGACTCCATCAATGTTTTCGTGTAAATCCCGGCCGAGAAAAGAATCACCACTCCCCTATCGGCAAGTATTCTGTCCAGTTGTGACCAGATTCCCTGCTGCTTTCTTTTATTCCATTCCTCGTTGGCGTCCTTGTAGGGAATGTTCTTTTTGAAGCAATGCAGTAAATATTTCTCATAATTGAGATTTTTCCCGTCGCATTCGATAAAATCATCAAACGGCAGCACAACATCCCATGTGTTTTGCGTTATTCCGTATGGCGGGTCAGCCAGAACGAGATTGACAGAATGGTCATGAATCAACCCGAATGAATCCATGCAATCTCCATGAATCAACATATAACTACTCATTTAATAATCTTCCTTACTTGATGCCGTCAGCACACTCTTGCTGTAAAAAACAACAAAAAAATCCCCCTCGAATTACTCCGAGGGGGAATGTGCTTATATACTATTCGCTTATAATAAGTATATATCGAATGATTTTAAATTGCTATATGTTTTTCTTTACGAAATAACGAATAGATTTTTTCACAGAAAACCGATTAGCCAGCGTTGTTACCGTTCAAATCGATTGTGCCGGATGCTACAGTTTCGACTACAGCCGTCAAGTCAGAATCGTCCAACGGGTCACTCACAATGCTGATTACGCGACCCTTGATGGATGTTTTCCAGCCAAGGATGGAATACAGGTCATCGGGCGTTACCCAATAATACTGTTTCGTCTTGGGGAACTGTGCAACACCGCCGTAAGTAGCCGACGTACCGCCGAAACCATCATCAGAAACGAGGTACATAGTATGACCATTTTCATCGGTGTACTGGTCAATTCTGTTCTTCACGATGGGGTCGGCTTCATCGTTAGGGATGGTGTACAGACCCCAGTCGGTAGCAGCATAAACATAATCGCCGGTAACATGGCTGAACAGCGGGTTATATGCCATAGCAAGCTGAGCAATGGAGACGTTCAAATTCCCGTCTTCATCAATCATGGGGAATGCGTCAGGAATATATTCGCCATTCAAAACGATTTTCCAATCGCTGTCAGTTGACCCGTTTTCGAGATAGTTTTTGCCGATTTTTCGAAGAGCAAGGAACTCATCGCGCTTTTCTTTGCTGTCAAAGAGATACACACGTTCACTGGTTCCTTCTTTGCGAAGAATCGGATGCGTCTTGAAGGGGTCCAGCGTCCCATCGTATTCGAGTACATCAGCGCCGGAAATGATATATTGACGCTCAATACCGTTCTTGTCTGTACCGGTATAAAGCGGGTTCGTTCCAAAAGCCAGTTCAACATTACCGCCGCTCGACAGAGAGGGAGTTAAATTGTAGCTCTCCTGTCTGTCCTTCTGCATTTCAAAATACGTCTTCTGAATGCCGTAAACATAACGGTCAGTGTAGCGGAACGTAGCAGAGTTGTCTTCTTCCAGCGTGGCAAAGTCAACGAAAGCAGTGTCACTACCAGCGGGGATGTTTGCGGCGCTGCTTACAGCATCTGCATCGGTGTTGCCGCGCCTAATGTCGGTCGGAACCTCTGCTTTTTCAGGAACATAGTCGATAACTTCTTCGTCCTTGTCGGTATTCTCAGGAATTGCTGTATCAGTTTTGCCGTTGGCAGTTTCAGCGCTTGCCAGATTATCTTCGCTGCTTGCTGCGGACTCGGAAACAGAACTCGAATCGGGCTGTGTACCCGCATCGTTCTTATGACGGTTCATACCAACAAACACAAGAATGATAACGATGACAGCAATGATTGCTGCCGCAATGGCAATAGGATTGATGTTTTTCTTCATAACATTACGCGAAATCTCGCGTCCTCACTTCCTTTCTTCTTATATTATACCACATTTTATTGCTTTAGTCTACTTTTTTAGGAAGACACATCCCATCCATTAAAGCCCCAGCCAAGATAACCACCGCCGCTTTGGTAGTATTTTTGGTTTTTCCAAGTCTCGAAGGACATAGATTGGATTTTACCGTGGACGCTGTCGATAACATAACCGCCGATATAAATACCTACATGGTTTTCACCGATATAAACGGAAGCTCCATCAGGGGGCGTGTCATAACCGGGCTGACCTTTCTTGCAAACTGCACTGGCTTTATAGGCGTTAATAGCGGAGCCGTAGCTGATTCGCGTTTGCCCGCATTTTGAATAGAAGTCAGCAACGAATGCCTGACACATATTCGTGACAACGGTGCATCCAATACTTCGCATGTATCCGGTCAAACCGAGCGGACTGCTCAATGCCTCTTGTAACTTGCTTACAAGTGCCTGCTGTTTTGCGGTATAGCTTCCGCTATTCAGCGATGCCAATATATTTTGAATTTCCTCTTCGGAAAGATTGCTGATATTTGCGGAACCGCCAACGCCAATAGCACCGGCAGTTGAACCAGTTATGCCATCAACGGGGATATTGTAAAGCTTCATGAGTCTATCTACTTGCGTTTCGATGATATCGGCAGCCGTCATCTTTACACTGCTGTTATCTTCATTGTTATCGTATCCGGTTCTGACAGATAGAGGGTCAGAGAACGAAGTTGAGTGGTCGCCAAGATTCTCCGTTTTGTCAATACCGTATTTCTCATACAGCTTATCTCTGACTTCCTGACTTACATTAAGGGATACCTTTGTCGTGTAAGTTCGTATTGTCTTTACGATTGGCTTATCGGGGTCGTCCTCGTCTGTATCGGTACTATATCCGCTCTGGACCCATTTGCCATTTACATACCCGGATGTATCATGCCATTCCTTCTTCTTTTCATATCCAACGATTTCATCTTTGTCTGCCGAAGTCGTATTATAACTGGCAACCCACATAGAATCGTCTTTAATATTGAACAGCGTATTGATATCGTCTTCAATGATGTCCATAATGCCGTTTGGAGATATCTCTTTAGCGACATCCATCATACGCGTAAGGCGTTCTTCGTTTGATTTGTCGAGACTACTATCGTTGCTTAATGTGTATTTGTAGGCATCCATTGCCATGATATAAAATGCAACTTTCTGGAATCCCTTTTCTTCGTTTTCTTCCAACGGCACGTTTGTGAATTTCACGTACTCGGAACTCTCGATACCGTCGCTGAGTGCCTGCTTTGTTAACTCATCCTCATCAATTTCTTTTTCCCATGATTTGTTGGCACGCTTGACCGCGTTCTTGTACGACCGACGGAAATACTTGTCCAGCGCTGTGATTTGAAGATTCGATTCTCCCCACAAAACATCATATGTTTGCGTTTCTGTATAATCAGCTGTACTTGACGTAAATGACGATTGTCCTTCGTTGCCATTAGTGCTAAGATTGCTCCAAAAATCATTCATTTGCGACACGAGCGCTGGGTCTGCATCATTCATCATCCACTGACTTCCAACATCTTCACTTGAATGATTGGTAGCATCTTGGATTGCGGAGATAATACTGCCCGGAATAGAAAACAGCAAAACGATAGGAGTTATAAAGACAACAAAGATGAGAAAAAGAGCGGCAAGAATAACAGCAAGAATCATCTTAATGATATGTGGATTCTTGATGACTTCCTTTGCCGCGCCAACCACATTACCTGCTGCTAAGTTTCCAGCAGCAGCGGCTACAGTCTTTGCATCTTTGGTCGTCTGTATGGCAGCGTTTGCTACACTTGCAGCGTCCTGCGCCATATTATCACTGTACTTTTGCTGCGCCATATAAATACCACCTTCCTATATTAACTCAACATTAGCCGTACGGATTGTACGTTGTTCACTGCACGCCGCGTGAAGGCTGTTGATGTTGTGCAGTTCTTTGTGCAGGCATTTTCATACCGGCACAAAGGAATGCTTACGCATTCAAGGTTTCGGGCTTATTCTTTGCTTTTCTTTGTCTTTTTTAATGCTTTTTTTGTGGTGCTTTTCTCGGGAGGCGTAGGTTCATCTTCATCCTCGCCAGTCAAGAGGGCCTTCATGTTTCTGCTCTCCGGGGACTTCCCAAGGTTTTCCATAAGCGTCTTGACGACATTTCCGCTTGTCGCTTTGCCTTTTCCAAGATTTACAGTAGTGATTTCGCCAAATCCGTCATCATCGACATTCTTGGTTCTCAACTTGATTTCGCCAGTCTTCGGATTCATATCGAAGATTTCAGCGGTGCTTCCGTCAGGCAGACCGATAGAAAGAGCCCCGTTGACTTTGTGCAGGACAGACACTTTTCCGGCTTCGGACATTTCTTTGCCGTTACCGCCGCGCTGGAGTATATATTCCTCACTGCGGATAACCTGGCCCTTTTCCATAGCTGTCAAGCTGTCAGGAACAGAAGTATCCTTGCGTCCGACGATGACACCCTCGCCTCCGTCAACAATATCACAGCTGAACGGTTCATAATCTCCCATTTCGGCATGTGCCGCCTCAGCCATCTGCCGCGCACCGACCTTGCCGGTGTAATCCAGACGATTAGGACCATGGAAGCTATCATCCGCAAACTGCTTCTGCTTGTAGAAGTCTTCACTTGCCTCTGCATCGGATGCAGGAGCCATCATAATCGACTCGGTCATTTCCTTCACGGCGTCACGGACCTGAGCTTCAGTCTGAACGGCTCTGGGGGCAGAAACTGTGGTGACGCCAACATCTCCGTCCTTGGGCTCCAAACAGCATTCTGTTTCTGTTCTAACACCTGTAGCACGGCTTGGATATACCAATCCAAGACAGGGTTTTCCGTCCACTGTAGTGTCATTTGCAACGATTTGGAGTGTTCCTTCCTGCAATGCTGCCGTAATATCGGCATTATCGCAATTTCCATTCGCAATGGCCTCATAGGCAAGAGACCTTGCTGCAGCAGGGTCGATTTTTGTGCCGTCAGGAATCGGGATGCTCTGAGAATTGACAACGGCATCCCTGAGCGTTGCCGTATCCCTCTTCGCTGCTTCGATTGCACTGGCACCTTCATCGCTGTTCATGTAGTTCTTGAAAGCTTCTTCATTATTGGTGATTTCTTTCGGAACCTTAATGCTATACTGTTGTCCGGACAATATATCATCTACTATGACAGTATCATCCTTACCACTTGTATCCAACGGATTTCTCTGCGGAACAGCTCTATAGTGTTCACCTGTCACATTTTCATTTGCATCTGTTGTTATCTTTTCAACTTCAACACTTCCATCTTTCTTGGCTTTTGCTGTGCTTGTGGTTACGCCAAGAATTTTTTTGCTATCCATGTCAAGCTTGGCAGTTGCGCGGAATCCGTCTTCATCAGTAAATGTCTGCGTGTAAATACCATCCTTCGCGCCGTTACTGGATGCTTCTACAGCTGGCATGTTCGTAATGTAACCGAATTCAGGATTAGATGTTGCAGCGCCATTGAATTCCTGACTTGCCGCATACATGATTTCGGGTTTGTTGAAGTTTGTATCTTCGGGAATATTAGTTCCGTTTCCGTTAAAAATGTTCTTGGCGTTCTCGTAATCCGCAGCAACTGCTTTCGCACCAAGCGATTCGGACGCCTGACGTGCCATTTCAACCTTACTTGCGGAATCATCCGAGTTAGCAAGACTTGCACTTTGCGTAACATTGAAAGATTTTCCGTTTTCAAGCAACTTACCGTTTTCGCCGATTTGGTCGTACCGCATGATAGCGTTGCCATCATTAGAAGTGCCGACTTGCGTGCCTACAAACACTTCTCCCTTGTCGTTCCGGTAAGAAGGTTTATCCCCCATTGCTGTATAGTATTCAGATTCTCCTACAGCCTGCCAGTTACCATCTGTGTCTTTTTTGTAGTTTTGAACAGAGACAGTACCATCGTCATTGAGCATAGAATGTTTTGCTGTCATTTCGCCTGTATCTTTATTTACGGCGACATCAAGTTTATCATCCTCCCCAACGGCAGGCTGTTTTTCTCCGTTTGCTCCCTCGCGTTCAAAGGCTTCATTGATTTCATGCCGTGCCATATTATTCATCTGGTCCTGATTGACATCGCTGGAATCCATGTTCAGACGCTCTGCGGCAGTGGCGTTGAAATAGTTGTCTGTTGCTTCTTTTTCCTGAACAGCTTTATCGAATCCGTCTGTCTTAGTTGCCCAATCCGCGACTTCCTCGACATTATTCTTGTTGACTTTATCAGGAACCTGTACAGACAACGGATTTTCGGGGACATTTCCGTCCTTATCCTTTACCTGTTCAAAGGTTCCGGTTTCTTTGTTGTAGGCAAATGTACCAAGCTTATCATCCTTAATAAGCTTGTTGCCGTTTGCATCCGTTGTTACTTCACGGCTGGAAGCGACCTGCGCCATGACATCTTTTCCGTTGCCGCTCACAGCAACATCATACATGCCATTCACACGACCGTTTTTATCTTTAGTTTGAAGCGAAGCGTGAATAACGCCATTGGCATCCGTGTATGCATTAGTCACTTCGCCGTTCTTTGCTGCATTTGCAATTTTTTTGTTGTTACTGCTTTCCAGAGCACTCTTGACCTGATTTCTGCCGGTCTGACTGTTAAGGTTCGGAGCAGGGGCCTTTTGACGGTCAGGGCTCTTCATCTTCATATAGTCGCTGACGCTTTGCTTGTAATCTTTATCTGTCATTTTAGCAGCAGCATATTCTCTCGCCATTGTGCCAGACAACATTGCAAGCGCAAACGGGTTTCTGCTGTTGTTTGCGGTTGTATTAGCAATATGCCGCTTATAGTCGTCCATCGTTTTTGTTCCGTTGGCAAGACCTTCTCTAAGCTTTGCAGAGTCCTGCTTAAACTGGAATCCGGTAGCAGCAGCATTGACTGCGGTGCTTGCAAGACCCATCATGGACTTGCCCATCATAAAGAAGTCTTCGAGCATACCGGAAGTTTGGCGAGTGATGCTAAGACCTGCGTTTTGCAGAATATCATCCAGCTGTTGCGAAACCTTAATGAATCCATACACAACAAGACCCCAGATTACGATTTTGTCAGCAGAAGCCTGTGCAACATTCATCATTCCCTGTTTTACAACGGCAAGGCACCAGACGTTTAGAAATAGCAATACACATTGTGACCAGAACATTCTGAACCATTTCTTGCTGATATCTTCTGTTTCCGAGTTTGAACCGGTAGCAAACGCCATGGGAGACAATGCGCAAATGACAGCTATAATCAAATAACGCTGAATCATTTCAAGAGCAAGCTTGAAATAGTTGATGCCGATAAGAAGCAGCATAAGGATTGCTATAACAGCACCAACAAGACCTGCCGATATCGTGCAGAAGCTACTGCCGATAACGGAAAATACATTCGGCGTTGAATCTGCTCCCTTCACAGCATCTTGGAAACTACTCGTGAGCGGTTGGATGATGTTATCAAAGATATAGAACATCAATTCCTGCGATTTCCATGTTAAAACGCCGGTAACTACGATTTTAAGAAAAAGCTTGGAGCCGGGAACAGCTCGCTTATCACCGCTTGCTACATAATAGAAATCTATCAAGATAGCAAATATTGATAACACGACCCAAATCATCAAACCGGTTCCCAAGAGAACTCTGTTTACTGTGGGTCCGAGGTCGTCCGCCCAAATTGCGCCCGCATCGGCATATGTTTTATTCGTTATAGGGATATACTTGTACAAATCCCCAAGTTTCATCGTAGTGATAGTATAAACGGGGCTTAAAAACGAATCCAGTAACGAGGCGATTAACTGTGCTATTACCTTGAAAACAAGCATAATCACCCCACCGATAATAATATCTGTCGGGTTGGTTAACGCTGTTCCAACAAACAACGCATCGCCAATAGATTCAAAGATACCTGCGTATGCAAACGACATACACATCGTCATGGCAGCAATAACAGTGATTGAAATTGCTGCTTTATTGATTGTTTTCATTCTTCTTTTGTCTTTTTCAATAGCAGTTATCTGCATGTCTTATCTTCCACCTTTCTTGTAAATTTTTAGGCACCAAAAAAGCGGTCTCCCATTCGTAGGAAGACCGCTACGGGCTGGGCCCTTGCCCAATTTTGTTTTTGACTTAGCTGAGCTTAATCTGAGTTGCCAGAGTTTGAACCCAACGGATGATGGAGGGAGTAAAGAACGCCACAAATGCGATAATAACAATCGCAATGAAGCGGCTCTTGTACTGTGCCGTTTCTTTAGGGTCACTTGCCATCAGACCACGAATCATCGTGTAAACGCCTGCAGCAATAGCGACGGTCAGAACCAAGCCCTGAAAGCCAGTCATGACTGCCTCTGCAATCTTACCAGCCTCACCGAACAGCGTTGAAATACCCTGAGCTGCAAAAGCCGGATTTGCGCTGACGAGAGCCGCAGCGCAAACAGCAAGACTTGCAATAGCGATAAACGCCACAACATTCGCGATAAACGCCACAACATTCTTGGTATCGTTCTTACGAACAGCCAAACTATTCATTGGTATATTCCTCCTCGTATTATAAAGTAGTAGTTATTAAAGTCCCTCTCCAAGGACAAAATGCT
>OGDN01004430.1_pt1 | contig 12564 bp, 13 predicted proteins | sample 1570271 | NCBI WGS metagenome assembly OGDN01 (sample SAMEA4384481, study PRJEB24528) | human gut metagenome | reverse complement strand
GGCGACGCGGCCCGTTATGCCTCAACTTTCGCCGGCGCGCAGGCGGCGCTGAAAGCGCAGACAAAACAGCTCTCCAGTGCCCTTGGCTCAATTTTCGCCCCGGCGCTGCAGGCGGCGTTGCCGTACCTGACCGCACTGGCTGAAAAAATGACCGTGCTTGCCACACGCGCAGGGCAGGTCATGGCCGCACTGTTTGGCATCAAGCCAACGCCGATCAAGCAGCTCTCCGCGAGCACGCAGACAGTCTCTGCGGGGCTTGAGAAGGCCACAAAGAAGGCAAAAGAACTGAAAGGCCAACTGCTCGGCATCGACGAGCTGAACGTCATCGAGAAGGCCGACACAGGTGATAGCAGCGGCAGCGATACCACCGGGAGCACTGGCGGCATGAGCACAGGTATCCCGATCAATAGTGCTCTGTCCAACGCGGATAATGTGATTGATCCGAGAATTACGGCAAGGGCGGAAGAGATCAGGGAGAAGCTGCGTGAGGTCAAAGACTTGATCCAAACCTATAGCCCGGCCATCAAAGGCGTGGCGGCGGTTGGTGCCGCAGCGTTTGGTGCGGCCAAGATCAGCAAGTGGTTTGGGTTGGCCAAGGCAGCAGTGGGCAAATCGCCTTTGCTTTCCAAGGGCGTGAAAGCACTTGGAAAATCGTTGCTCTATGCAAAAACCTCGTTTGCCATAACCAGAAATCCCTTAAAGGGGTTGGCGAATGGATTTAGCTCTCTGTGGAGTAGCTTCAAACATTTTATGGGTGGGCTGAATCCTATGGTGAAGATGGGTGTTGGCCTTGCAGCCCTTGGTGGTGAGGTTGTCGTTGTCAAAAACGCGGTCGAAGAGTATGCCCTGGGCAACCTGTCACTTAAAGATGCCCTGTTGCAAATCGGTCCTACGGCTGCGGCCGCGGGCGGTGTTATGTATGCGACGTTTGGGCCGTGGGGGCTTGTTGCAACAGCGGTGGCGGGTCTGGCGGCCGGGATCTATGGTGTCATTAAGGCAGACGAGCAGCTCCGCGCGGAGGCGCTAAAAAAGATTTTTATGACGGTGTTGGTACGAGCATATCCGACATTGCCGCGGGGTTTGGGAACATCACACAGGCCGTCATGGACGCTAACCAGCCAATTATTGATAATCAGGCCGTCATCGACAACGCCAAAGAAAGCATCAAAAAAACCACATCTGAGATCGACGGATTGATATCAGGCATGGATCGCGGAACCATTAGCGTCGGTGAGGCTGTCCCGCAAATCCAGCAAGCTTTTGCATGCCTGGAAGAAAACACTAAGCAAATATTGGATAAGATTTATGATAACATCACCCGTGCATTGGCGGGGAGCGTTGGAGATACATTAATTTCCCTCGGCTATTCGATCTCGGAAGTAATGGGCTTGATAGACAAAGTGGTGGGAAACAGCAAAACTAAATTAGATGAACTAAAAAACAAGGCCGACGAACTCACCGAAAAGTTGATGAGCGGCAAGGGCGACAAAACGGCGCTTGCGGAGCAGTTGCTCGAGATCAACCGCGAAATCGCAAATTTAACCACAGAAGCCGATCCGAAAATCACAGCATTTAAAACAGCTATAAGCAGCATCACAATTGATAACCTTAATTTTAAATCTGCGGATGAGTTTGCCGCAGCAATTAAAAATATGGCTGAAAAAGCGGATGCTGCAAAAGAATCTGTAGCGCAGGCCAATTCGGCACTCATCAACAATTTAGAAACCCTCAAAAAGAGCGCTACAGATGCCAAAGACATCAAATATATCAGCGGAATCATCGAAAGCATCCAAAAGGATACTATAAAGCAACAAGGCGCTATCGACACTCAGATGCAACAGGTTGCCGATACAATACAGCAATCTTTTTATACGCAATACAAAAATTTGGCGCAAAAAGAGTCACCTGGATGGTGGGAGAAATTTCTGGGGTGGATTACCCCTGCCAATACCCGAGATATGGTCAACGAAAGGGTTTTGGGGTACTTTGATGATTTGGATGACGCCTTCGCAGAAGTGTTTAACGGGTACGGTTATAGCTCGCTTACAGGGTATGCAAAAGGGTTGCTTGACAATGAAAAAGCAGCCGCTGCGCAGGCCCGGAGCACACCCGACTACATAGCACAGGGCTTTGCTGCCGGTATGCAAATTCACTCTCCCTCTAAGCTGTTTGCACAGTACGGCAAATGGAGCCTGGAAGGCTATGCCGACGGTGTCAAAGACCAAACACGACCGGCGCGTGACGCAATGAAAACTGCCGCTGAAAGTATCTAAAGCAGTTTCGAATCCTCTTTTTCGTATAGCTCATTTAAGTCAATCGGCAGACAAGCGGCACAAGGTCTGACTGACGCATTCCGGAATCTTTCTTTCCCTCATATCAAAACCCCGCATTATGAACTGGATTACGACACGTGGGGCGCTGAGGGGGAAGCTTGGCGACAGATGGGCTTGCAGGGCCACCCCTCAGTCAACGTCAAGTGGTACGCCAAAGGCGGCGTATTTACCGATCGCTCACTTATCGGCGTTGGCGAGTACCCAGGAGCAGCCAGCAACCCGGAGATCGCAACGCCGCAATCCATCATGCGCGACACGGTCGCCGGTGTACTCCAGTCCGACCGCAGCAATCAGTACGACGTGATCTACCGCGCGGTTTACGCCGCTCTGACGGCGTTGGGGCCGGATTTATTCTCCCCCGAAGTGGTGGTTGATCTGGATGGTCGTAATCTAGGCCGTGGCAGCGCAAAGTACGTCAAGCAGGAGCTTATCCGCTCCGGCGAATGGTAAATAACAAAATCCTCCCTGCCACAATAGCAGGGAGGAACGGATTATTTTTTATTCTTTGCAGTCCATTCACTCCATGAAATGCTCTCTATTAATTCGCTTTCCCCTGTCACGGGATTTTTAGCTCTGCGCATGTGCGGGGAATCATCCTTAGAGTAAGAGACCGTTCCACATCTACATCCGTGATGCAAAGGTGGAAAATTTTTTCCTATTTGTGCCTCAGATGTATAAAATATTTTCTTGTCCATTTCGCCACAAATTGGGCAGGTTTTCGCGTCCAAAGCGGCCAAAAAAGTATACTGTTCTATCCCATTTTGTTTATAAAAATATAACTCTCGATTGTTGCAGATTAGAATAAATGCATCATGAAAAAGATGCGGCAAAAATCCCCTTTCTTCATCAGTGAGCGGAATGCGCAGTGCTCGTTCTGCCAACGGGCCAAGGCGGGGAACGGTAGCACCGATAAGATAAGTGGTGACTAAGATGGCCTTCATTTGATATTCGTATTCGGATAAACCTGAAGGAAGTTCCAATCTTGAATTCATAAAGCAATATATTCCATACGATTCTTCTTCTCTTAATTCAGCATAGCCCCCTGAGTTCCCATATTCCTCAGATTCGCGTGGAATGCGTTGTTCTTCCCGGTATATCTCTACACGCTTATACGCATCTCCGATTCTTTTCCGGCAAATAAGATCAAAGCATTCATCCTCAAGGTTTCTTAGTTTCGATTCCTCTGCAATCGCATACGCATTTAGTGCCTCTTTTCCTTTCTCAGTAATTATATATACCCTATCGTTTAAAAAAGGGAAATCTTCTAAAAGCTCTTCCTTCCACACGTTATCCTGAATTCTTTCAATCAATTCGTTTTTCTTTCCCGACACTTTCAAATTGAACTTTTTTGATATTTCTTTTAGTTGCGGCATTTTCAGCAAAGAGAGATCATCCGCGAAGGAAACCTCTGTGAGCAGCTCTTCCCTCTTCAATTGAGCAATTACCCCCGGAAGATCGTCAGAGAACCTATTGATGATCCCAGTAAGCGGAGAGCTCGCGCTGCATCCCTTTGCTCTTTTCAAAACCTCCATTTTAACCGCCTCTGGCATAGCTTCTGGAGTTCCGTTGTCTTTTGTTTTTGTTATGATCTCCTGTGTTTCCCAATTCATAATTTTGGGGCCTGAAGGCTGAAAGAAGGAACCAGTTTGGTAGTTTTCGCAAACGTCGCACAGACCGTCTGCATTTACCTTTAAAAATAGACCTTTACGGCCACATTTTTTACATTTCAAGACAAAATCCCCCTCTCACATCACAAAATAAATGTAACACAAGAGGGGGATTTTGTAAAGATTTCAACCCACAGGCCCCATTTCAATCCACAGGCCCCGCGAGAGGCCCGACTGAGATTCGATTCAATGCTGCCGGCATAGGTTACATTTCAATCCACGCCCCCCGCGGAGGGAGCGACCCGCAGGCTTTCGCAGCTGCTATGACCCGGTACAACATTTCAATCCACGCACCCGCGAGGGGTGCGATCGTTCACTCTGGTAGATAAAAGCGGAATCCCACCATTTCAATCCACGCACCCGCGAGGGGTGCGATCATAGACCGGAGAACTGTCACCTGGAACCTTGAAATTTCAATCCACAGGTTGCAAGCAGTATACACGCAAAAGCGGCAACCCCTCGAAAACGGAAGCGATAATTTCACGCTTCATTATGTATATCTATTAAGGCCGGAAGGTGATGTTGTAAGCAATATCCTATTGGAGTGAGTTCATAGTCAAATAAATTAAAGTTTATTCGACGAGCTTCGTGCTTTATAAGTAAGATTATTTCCTCTATAGAACTAAATGCTTTATCGCGAAATTCACTAATAAGGCTGTATTTGTCTAAGAGATTATTGAATTTAGGGGCATACGGCAATAAAATGGTCCTTAGACAATCGACCCATCTAGAATTCCTGTCGTCGCACGTTTTAAAAAATTCCATAAATACTTTTTTGTCTACCACTTTTTCGAAAATCGTAGTTGCTATGTCTTCCATTCTTGAAACGTCTACATGTAAATATTTTCCATAAATTTCTTGTATTTTGGTGGCTGCTAATTCATGTTGAGTACTTTCGTTTTCAAAATAATATGCAGCATCGATTGGTTTGGCACACCCGATGGTATTCAAATAATTTGCGTATTTATAGGGATATTGTCCGTATGTCAAATATTCCCTAATATTTTTTTCACTTATAAACCTACAATCCATATTCCAAAAAGCTAATTCTTGTAAGCTCCGAAGAACATCTCGATTCATTTTTTGAAGTACCTCTATCGCCTGCCCGTCAACAATTCGATCATACGACCGCTCTTCGCTGAGAACGTGCTCCACCGCCAATTGAACCAGCGTATCGTGAACCACGCTGTCATCCGTGGAGCTGGCCGTTTTCATTGCACTGCCTAGCATATATTGCACTTCTGGCTCCGCGAACTCATTAATTGCCTCCGGTTTCTTTTGATGGATTTGAGCCAAAATCTCATTGAGCACCGGTTCAACACGTTCCCAAGCTTTATCGGATGCCAGTTTGGTGAGGTATGGAAGTTCATTCCTGTAAATATCCAATGCGATCTCTTTTGCGTCCGCATATGAAATTCCATATTGATTAATATCCCTGCCAGCCTGAAGATTGTTATTTCCTTCTACCGATTGTTCACTTTTCAACATGGATATCACCTACCGCCTGGTTGTTGTAGTTCCCCTTGATCTTCTGCCAGTTGTGGCTGTTCGTCGATACGCTGTTCCTGATTTTCACGATGTTTGACGCGGCATAAATTGACACGCACAGCCCAATGATCGACACGGGCAGACTGATAATCGTGCAGATCGCCGCGATCATGTTTAATGTTTCAATCAAGTCAATTCCCCTCTCTTTGTCGTTCCTCCCTATTCACCCCATATTCTACCTGAATATTTCCCATTCGTAAAGCTGTTTCACTAAACTTGCCAAAAAGCACACTAGAACTCATCATCGGGTTCGCGGTGTGCTTTTCTCATGCCCCGAAAGGAGGTGATCCCCATCATCTATGCAATCGACGGCAAATCCTTCCCCAAGCCACCCTCCACCTGCGAGCACACCGTCACGCAGGTTGTCACCAAGGCCAACCGCACTGTCGGCAAGGGCGCGCTGCTGAACAAAGAACTGTTGGCCGAGATTGGGAAGGAGCATAAAAATCTGCTGCGAGATATTGCCGGCTATATCAAGGCCATGAAAGAAGGCGCTGAACTTAATAAATCTAACGGGCTCAAAATTGAGCCGGTTGATTTCTTCCTCGAAAGCACCTACCCAGACAGCAAAGGAGAAATCCGCCCCTGCTGCCTCCTGACCAAGAAAGGCTGCGACATGGTCGCAAACAAGCTTACCGGCCAAAAGGGCGTATTGTTCACCGCCGCCTATGTCACCGCCTTTGAACAGATGCGAGAGCGTATTAAAACCGGCAAAGCACTCCCAGACGACGAATCCCGCAAGCTTCGCGCCCGTGCAATGGCCTTGAATGCAGCCAACCGCTCCGCCCGGATGCTCATTGACGCTTACGACAGCGCCGGCATCCAGCCGAGCTACAAGGTGCTGGCCCTGACCGATCTTTACCGCAACGAGGGCCTCAAACTCCCTACGCCGCCGCTGGAGGTGGATGAGCTTACATACGACTTCACGGAAATGGCCGAAGCGCTTGGAATCCTGTCCGAAGCGTCCGGCAAGCCCCATGCGCAGGCCGTCGGCGCGATCGTCTCCACCCTCGCCATTCCGGAGCAGATGATCGTCCATGCACCCTATGACCGCAACGGCCACGCAGCAGACTACGACCGCTACAAGGCCCCGGTGCTCGACATGGTGCGCAATTGGCTCGCAGAGCACGGCAACCCTCGCCCGATCGCGGCGAAGGGTAAGAAGTATCGGGTGAAGTACGCCAGTTAAATTGTTGAAACCCTTGCATTCTCAGTATGTGTACGGTATAATGTACATATACTGAGAGCAGGAGGCGAAGCAAATGACAAATACCAATATTACGAACCTGCGCAAGAATCTGTTTGAGTATATTGACCAGGCCATCACCTACAACGACGTCATCAACGTCAATACCAAAAAGGGAAATGCGGTCATCATGAGCGAAGAGGAATACAACGGCCTGATGGAAACGCTGCATATCGCGGCGGTTCCCGGACTGACAGAGGCCATCCTTGAAAGCTCGAAAGAGCCGCTTGACAGTATGGCAAATGCGGATGATTTGGAGTGGTAGGGATGTATGAGGTCAAGCTCTCAAAACGCGCGCAGAAGGATTTACAGAAGCTCAAGCAGAGCGGGTTATCCAAAAAGGCTAAGTCGCTGGTCGATATCCTGAAGGAAAACCCGTGGCAGAACCCGCCGCCCTATGAAAAGCTGGTGGGCGATCTCAACGGATTTTATTCCCGCCGGATCAACGTCCAGCATCGGCTGGTGTACAAGGTATATGAAGACGAAAAAGTGGTGGCAATCTACAGCATGTGGACGCACTACGAATAAGAGAAACGCTCGCACCTGTAATCTCAGGTGCGAGCGCCTATAATGTTCTTTCTTAATTTTAAGCACGTTAATGCACGAACTCTCATTCGGCATATTCAACAAAATTATTCTTTAAATTATGGGATATAATGGTGTCCCCCTGTGTTAGGACACCAAAAATCATATTAGTATTTTTTGACATTATTTAAAAATAAATGTTGACTTTTATTCCATGATTCAGTAGAATACTCATAGGGTTCTTGTTCTTTTGTAAAATTAAAAAGTTAATATGTTTGCTCAAGACAGCAGGCTGAGTTTCCAAAATTCATTAATTCCCGCCGAGGCAACACTATTGAAAAGTGATTCTCGAAGGGAATCGCTTTTATTTTTTGTTAAAGTGAGATGGGCAAATTTAATGAAAACTAAATTACCAGTTAGTCAACTAGGAACGTACGGTATAAATTGGGTAAAAAGAGCAAATGAGAAAGAACAATCAAAATCAGTTCGTATTTCTGACCCGAACAAGCAAAAGAAAGAACAACTTTTTCACGAATTTGTAAGATCAGGAATATTATGGGTTGTAGGCTATATAATCGCTACAATTCCTTTAATATTAGATTCAGTATCATCTCCGAACACAAATTTTGCCGATTTCTTTAAAGCATTTTTTAGTAATATAGAAGCTATTTCAATGGTGATTTTGCTGCTCATAAATACGTTACTCGATATGATAATGAAGCCTAATCAAACTTTATCAACTAGTATAACGATAATTTTCCAAATTTTGTGGTTGGTATGGTGTTTGAATTTATATAATAAATTACCATCAGATTCTTTGCTATGGTATAGATGGATAATGATAACATATTTTGTGAGCATCACATTGAGTTTTATTGGATACATGGTTATTTATATTCGAGATATACATATATTAAAAAAAGAAGCCTTATAAGGAGATTGGATTTAATGGATTTATTTACATTAATTATTAGTGCTGTAACTCTTATATATATATTTATTAGTTTTATATACATATTAGTGAAATTATGTTGTATATATAAAAATAAAAGTAAGAAAGACATTTCTCCTGCTATAATAGAAAGTTTCGATAAGCAATATCGAAATGTTAGAAAAGGGGATATTAAATTTAATATTATTATTAATGATTCTGTTGGTAACAATAATATACTTATTTTAGAGGATTTCAAATTTTTTAGAACCCAAGAAATATATAAACGGTGTTTAAATTTTAAGGGAGTAGAACAATGAATAGTATAGAGTCGATATATTGTGATTATAAAAGTATAATAAAATCAGTGGGCAAAAATACTATCGAATGCGCTTATACCACGCTTTTTCAGGCTTTTGAGGAATTCGTTAAAGATTTAGAGTTTGAAAATTATATTGAGATAGATGAGAGACTATTGATGCACGCTATCTTAGATTGTTATGCTGATATAACGCGTCTTAAAAATTTTCATCCTTTAACCAATGAAAATAAAATAAAAACATTGGCCTATCAGTGCTCTTGGATGCTCAAAAGGAAACCAATTAAACCGATTGGCTCGTGCCGAGAGGACTGCGTTTATATAAATGAGAAATTCGTGTTAGTCTTGATGTTGAGCTTTTTAAGCGACAAAAAAAAGATTGCAGTCGATGCACGGTTTGATAAGTTTTGTGAAAGTTTGCTATATTATTTAAAATATCGTAGCTGTAGCCCACAGATCTTAGAAATGTTTATTCTATTTTTTGATGCCGGCTACATATTTAAAGAGTTAGAACTCGAAGAAGAGAATTAGTCTTTTTAAATTCATACAGCAAATAACATTGAAAAGAAAGCACACCAGAACCCCAAATCGGGTTCGCGGTGTGCTTTTCTCATACCCTGAAAGGAGGTGATCCCCATCATCTACGCAATCGACGGCAAATCCTTCCCCAAGCCACCCTCCACCTGCGAGCACACCGTCACGCAGGTTGTCACCAAGGCCAACCGCACTGTCGGCAAGGGCGCGCTGCTGAACAAAGAACTGTTGGCCGAGAAGGAGAAAATCAATTGTGTCTGGCTGTACATGACCGCGCGAGAATATGCGCAGCTCCGCCAGATGGGCGCAGGGAAAAATTTCTTCCGACTGAACTACTACGACGCCACCACCATGACAAAGAAGACGAAAGAATTTTATGGCTCCGACATTACTGCCACAGAGGTGAATGGCTTGGATCGGAATGACATCCCGCAAGGCTATCAAACCGTCAAATGGAGCTTTATAGAAAGGTAGGCGAACTCCATATGCTCACCGTCCCCCAGGAATTCCACGATTATTCGCGCGCCTCTGAACGCCGAACAGACCTCGTCGTCCGGCTCGATCCATTAATCTGGCCGACGGGCATCAACGCCCACGGCACCTCGCACAGCCTTTGTATGCCCATCCAATGGGACAAATCTCCTCCCCACCGTCTCTATGCCTCGGGCGAATATAACCGCACACCCCTCGACGGCCGGGCGCTCGTCAACGGCTGGGCCGGGCAGGTCTACGGCTATCTCTCCAACGCCCTGTCCGATCAGGACGGCTTGTTTATGAAGGACACTGTCAAGCTCAGCTGCACCCGCAATGGCGGTGCGATCAGCGTTTTGACCATCTGCTTTGATCCCGCAGCCAATGAATACGCCGTAGACTTTGACGTCACGATCGACGGTGTATCATCCACGGAAACTTACCACCAGGAATGGCACATCCGCAACAATGACCAGCCCATTGTGTACATCACCGGTATCCGCGCCGCCTACGATACCGTCACGGTCATGGTCAGCAAGTGGAGCCATCCCTTCCACCGGGCACGCATCCGCGAGATCGCAAACGGCGTGCTGTTCGAGGCCACCGGAGATAGCCTCTACTCGTGCAACCTGATCTCCGAATCTGATCCCACCAACCAATCCATCCCCACCGGCGAATGCGCCCTGGCCTATCCCGATCCGCAGGGCATGTTTGACGTTGCCAATCCCAACGGCGTGGCATCCGCTGTCCGGTCGGATCAGATCATGACCGTCTGGATTGGCGTATCCGACGGGCAGCACAAGCCTGTCTATGCCAAAGTCGGCACCTACTACTGCCCCAAAGCCACCAGCAAGGGCGGTACAGGCGAGCTGCATGCCGTGGATATCCTCGGCAAATTGCAGGGCGCAGCAAAGCCCAACGCCCGCTCCCTTGACCACCTCCATAATCAGAGCCTCGCAGATTTCGTGCTCGGCCTTGGGGCCAGCCCGTGGATCCCGGCGACGGATTTTACAGGATCGGCCCCGACTGCCTTTGATAAAGGCACAAACCGCCTGGAGTGCCTGCGATATGTATCGCAATACCTGCACAAGCTGCTGTATGTCGACGCGGACGGCAATGCCCGACTGACCGCCATGTCCCGTACGCCGGTTGCCGTAATCCCGTTGGATCAGTCCTACGAGCATCCGTCCATTGAGGCCCGCGAGGAGCTCGGCGGCATTGATTACACCTGGCACCGGTATGAAGATACGGGCGAAGAAATCCTTGCGGCGACCGTTGCCATACAGACCGCCAAAGGCGTGCCTGTCACTTACACAGCGATTACGGAGGAGCCGGTCGCATACACCCGCTGCGAAGTGGAGCATCCTTACGCAAGCGACTTTGTTGTGACGCTGGTCTCAGCGACCTCCTATGCAATCCGGATTACTGTCAGGACGGACGCTGTGTTTACGGATCCGGATGAGTACAATGTCACGGTCAGGCTGTACGGTAAAAAGATTGAGGATCAGACAGGCTCCGGCACCTCCGAAAAGGACAGCGTGGTCAACAAGGAGCAGAACCGCATGTCCGTCGACAACCCAATCCCGGTCGGCATACTCGATCGGCTCACCTGGGGTATGTATCTCCGGCGGACCTACGGCAAGGCGGACATCACCTGCAACTGGCGTGGGGATGCGTCCCTGCAAGTGGGTGACCCGGTCACGGTGGAGGGCAAATACGGCCCTCTGAACGGCGTGATCATCAAGCAGGAGATCGATTACGATGGGGCGCTCACGATGCGCACTACGGTCCGCCAGCCGGATTGGATGATCAATCTGGGAGGTGAGGGCTGATGCATATTAAGACGGGCTGGACGCCCCGAGACTATCTTGACCTGTATGTAACGGACGACGGCGAGACGTTTGACCTGGTGCAGGGTGGCCAGGCAGGCAATAACGATGCTCTGGCCTTCAACCGGATCCTCGCAAACTGCAAGACAGTGGCGGACACCTACAACCGCATATTCGGGACGGCGTGGGGCTTCGGCTTCACGCCGTTTACCGTTGAGAGTATTTACTCTGCCGCCAACCTGCAATTGATTGAGGGCCGCTGCGGGGAACTCGCTCGGGCGTTTGGACTGGATTACAGCGGCAGAACCTGGGCGGCAGGGGATGTCGTTGATTACCGCGACCTCAACCGCTGGGAGGCGCCGTTTACCTTTTTAGAACGGTATGAAGACAAAACAGCAGATGATTTTAACGTCATCCGCTGCGGCACGATCCTGTGTGGCGGCGTGCCGGGCGATTACCGATATCATTTCTGCGGTACGTTCAACTGCGGGGACAATACAGCTTATTTTAAATAACGGAGGTAAAAATCTATGGCCTATCAGAAAACACAGTGGAAGGATCATATTGAGGGCGTGCAAGTAGGCACACCGGTCAATGCGGTCAACATGAACAAAATCGAGGAAGGGATTGCTGCCGCACAAAGCGCTGATATACTTTGGACCGGTGAACTGACGTCTGCATCCACTGCCCCGTCAACCGTCACGCTTACCAACGGCATCAATCAGTACCGTATGGTAGCTGTCATTACAGCACTCGGGACCAGCACGTCGAGTTACCGCTTGATGAACCTGTTTGACTGCATGACAATGGGTCAGGCGTCGCAGCGCATCCGCTACAACGACGCGAGCGCGGTCGTGACCTCTACCATGCGCTGGCGCAGTGGAGGAGATTATACCAAAGTGCAATTTGACGCAGTGCCCGCAGGCTGGGTTATTACGCATGTCATTGGATACCGTTAAGGAGATCAGGCCGCAGCGGCGGGCATCACTATTTCGATATTGGCCGCGTCAATTTTTGGCGTGGCCTTATCAATTATATTATCAACAAGGAGCGATCAACATGTCAAAACCCACAATCTACATCGCCGCCGGGCATGGCGGGAACGATCCGGGCGCGGTAAGCGGTAAATACATCGAAAAGGCGCTGACCCTCAAAACCGCG
>OGDN01004429.1_pt1 | contig 12566 bp, 11 predicted proteins | sample 1570271 | NCBI WGS metagenome assembly OGDN01 (sample SAMEA4384481, study PRJEB24528) | human gut metagenome | reverse complement strand
CGCACGATTGCTTCTATGCTAATGTCTGACGTGAACTTAAAGTCCTACTCAGACATATCTTATCACAACGAAGAACTAAAGTCATTAACCCGTTACCGTTTTGATAAAGTAAAAGAACGTGCTAAGTTAAAGTCTTCCGTTTCAAGACTTGTCTGTATCTTATTTCCTGAATTAGAAAAGTTAGTTCCAACACTTCATATGGCATCAGTTTACGCAATGCTTTCTGAATTTCCCGGTGCTAAACAAGTAGCAGACGCTCATCTTACCAGACTTACCAATCTGCTTTCTGAATCATCAAAGGGGCGATATGGTAAAGAAACAGCTATTGCTTTTAGAAATGCTGCAAGAACCTCAATAGGTTCAAATATGCCAACAAAATCATTAGAATTAAAGCATACCATCAAGCTGATCCGGGAACTCACATCTGATATTGATGAAATTGAACATGAAATCAAACTCATTATGGATGAAATCAATTCTCCGATTCTTAGCATCCCCGGAATCAATTACCGTATGGGAGCTATGATCATTGCCGAAATCGGCGATTTCAACCGTTTTGATTCTCCTGATAAAATCTTGGCTTATGCCGGATTATCTCCTTCTACATACCAGTCAGGACAACTTGATGGCGCATACTCCCACATGGAAAAGCGTGGTTCCAGATATCTACGATATGCCTTATACAACGCAGCCAAATATGTCTGTCACTGGGATCCAACATTCGCTGAATATCTGGCAAAGAAACGAGCCGAAGGCAAACATTACAATGTTGCCATATCTCATGCCGTCAAAAAGTTGGTTCGAGTTATTTACCATCTCGAGAAAACCAACCAGCAATACATCAAAGCTGCTTAAGTTTTTCTAATTCAATACTCCTTTTTTTGAGCACCAGCAACGATGCTCTTTTTGTCATGCAGTTTTCAAGGTTCAAAGAACTCTAACTGAGTTCAAGATATATCTAAAATACATTTCTGTACTTTATTCAAAAAAGTTCATTTTTAGACTTGACTTTTAATAGTTAGTCTTTCGTTAATGAATGGTTATTAAATGCTGTTCTGTAAATTTATCTGTTTCTGTCTTGAATAATTCTGAAAGTATTGTATTAGAATTTTCAGTGAAATGTTGTAAGGTATCAATTGTTGGGTTGTTACGTCGTCCACAAATAATATGTGAAACGGTTGTTGAGTCAAGATTAATATCAGACTGTTTTAAAGATGAAGATTCAAAATTTTTTCTAAAAACAGACATGTAGTCGGATTCTATAAAGGGGAAAAGAATACGATATTGCTCGTTTTCAAAAAGACGACTAAATAATAAAAATACAGAGATATTAAAAAAACGCGCAAATTTAATTACTGTTCTAAGCTCAAAATTTTGTGAACCTGTAAGAATTTTAGATAATTTATTTCGATCATATTTAAGTTCATTAGCAGCATGTTGGATTGTCCAGTTACGTTGATTGATCAAAATTTGAATATTATTTCCAAAAATTTCTTTTTCGCTTGATGTGTTGTTCATCTGTATCTACCTCCTTTAGTGTAATTATAAAATAATACAAAAGATAAAGCGTTGACATATAAGCATCAAAAAAAGAGGAAATATGGCATATAAATATCAAAAAAGAGGGAATATGGCATATAGACATCAAGAATTAAAGAAAACATAGGATGAGAATAAAATGTAGTTTAGATTGCAAAAGATAAGAATAAATGTATAATAAATAGTGTTAAAATATAATAGAACCAGAAAAAATAATTATATAGATAATGTAAAAATTTAAAATATATATCTATTTAATTTTTGGAATGGGAGTTAGAATGAACTATATAGATAAAATGATGTATATGTTAAAAGAAGGATATACATTTGAAGAAATCACGGAAAATTTATATTTGAATTATTCGGCAGTAGTAGATGTAGATGAAGTTTATCGTATTAGAAAGAAGATATCAGAAAAATATGGATGTAATTTGAATGATGTGAAATTAATAGGATCATCACATACTGGTTATACATATAAAAATAAGAAACTTCAAATTAGGAAAAATCCAAAAGATTATGATTTTGGAATTATTGGATCAGAAATTTTTATAAAGTATTTTCATAAAGTAAAAATTGAAAATATAACGCTTAAGAATAAACAATCGTATATAAATAATATCATGAAAGGAAAGTTACATCCAAAATATACGGACAAAAATTTTCTTGATGAATTAGAAGAGACTAATGAAAAAATTCAAAATGAGTTAAAAGTCAAAAGACATATCACTATATGTTTCTATATGTCAGAATATGATTTTATAAATGGATTGGTACAATATAGTAAACAATTATATGGTGCTAAATTAAAGGAAATGGAAAAAGAAAGTACACCAATAAAAATGGAAGCAAATACGGTAATTGAGCAAATAGAAAAAATGGAGGAATAATATGGGAAATAATATAGAAGAAAAAAGTTTTTCTTTAGGTAGACTTGATATTGTGGATTTATATGAATGGCATACAAATAATAAATTAATATATGAAACATACTTTCAGCGACAGTTTGTCTGGAAGGATAAAGACAAGAAAGATTTAATAGATACTATTATAAAAGGATATCCTATTCCAGCGATATTTATATGTGATGCAAAAACTAATTATAATACATTGACTAAAACTTATAATGTATTAGATGGAAGACAACGTTTAGAAAGCATTTTTGAATTTTTAGATAATAAATACGATTATAAAGGGAAAAGATTTAATGAGATGGAGGAAGAAGAAAAAAAACGTATTTTAAATTATAATATTATTTTAATTCAAATGTATATAGAACCGAATGAGACAGAAAAAATTAAAGAAATATTTAAAAGATTAAATAAAAATGCATATAATTTAAATAAAATGGAAAAACAGTCAACGCAGTTAGTAGAATATGATTATATGATTATAGCAAAAATTGTTGCGGGAATAGTACAGATTGAAAAAATAGATGATTATGTTGATGAAATAAAAGAGCTATTTTTAGAAGAAGATGATAAGTTAGAAGTAGATAATTATGATTATGATGCGGACTTGGGAGCTAATATATCAAATGAAATAAAATCTATGTGTAAATTAGAGAAAATAAAATATATTAATAAGATATTAACTTCTGATATTGTATTTTCTCATTATGATAAACAACGACAAATAGCGTTACAATATTTTTTGAATATATATGCATGCATTATTAAAGGAGAATTAATTAATAGAAATTTGACAGAAAAATTAATAATACAATTTTCAGAATTAGATAAGAAAATTTTAGAAGAAAAACTTCATGCATGTGATGAAGCAAGTAAAATTTTATTAAAAGTCTATGATTTAGAAATTGATGAATTTTGGAAAAATAAAACTAGCTTTTTTACATTAGAAATTTTATTAGCTGAGAATCTTGAAAAGATAGAATATATATCTGAAAATGAAATAGTAAAAAGATTAAATAACTTTCAGAGATCAAACTCTAAAGAATGGAATGAATATAGTGAAGCTTCAAAGCAAGGTGTTAATGATAAGAAAATAAGGGAACAGAGACAAACAATACTTTCAAAAGTATTGTTTGGGCAATGATCTTAAGGTAAAAATTCTGATTCTGATATAGATATTTAAATAATCTAATGTAATTAGAAAATAAGCTGAGCATTTAAATATAAGAATAGTACATTATTGAGGTAAAATAGATGATAAAAATACCGTTTGAAAAGTTAGAAAGTTCTGAATTAATTGTTGATACGATTTATAAAGGTGGAAATCTAAAAGGAAAGGCATCCGAAGTTCTTTCAAAATTACTTCCTGGTTGCAGCAATTCTGGTGGATTCAGAAAAGTTATGAGAAAAGATGACAGCGGATTACCAGCATATGTTGTATTATATACATCTATGAGCGAATTAGCATGGCCAGATTATTTAGATGAGGAGACTGGTATATTTAGATATTATGGAGACAATAGAACACCAGGAAAGTCAATTCTAGATACGCCTAGAAAAGGTAATGAATTATTAGAGTTAGTTTTTGAATGTTTGAATAGCAAAGATGGATCAATTCAAAATATACCTCCATTTTTAATATTCAAAAAAGGTGCTATAGGATGGGATGTACAATTTCTTGGTTTAGCAGCACCGGGAAATCCAAGGATTTCTCCAGATAAAGATCTTGTAGCATTTTGGAGAACTATGAATGGACAACGATTTCAGAATTATGAGGCATATTTTACTATTTTAAATACAAGTGAAATAGATAAAGAATGGTTGAGTATGTTAATTTGTGATCATGATAATAGTTTGAAGTATGCTCCAGATGTTTGGAAAAGATTTGTAAAAAGAGGGAGAAATGGAATTATTCCATTAATCGCAAAAAAACTTCCTAAAATTCCAGATAAATATGATCAATTACAAAGTAATGAAGATGGTCAAAAGTGTCTGACAAAAATTAGAAGTTATTATAAAAATAATCCTTATGGATTTGAAAATTGTGCTAAAGCTATTCTTGAAAAAATGGATGATAAGTTTCAGGATTTTTCTTTAACACGACCATGGAGAGATGGCGGTAGAGATGCATTGGGATATTATGTTATTGGATCAGCTAGTAAGGCAAATTATCCGTTACGTATTGATTGTGCAATGGAAGCAAAATGCTATGCAGAGAATCATGCAGTTGGAGTTAGAGAAATGTCGAGATTAATCTCTAGGATACGATATCGACAATTTGGTGTATTAATAACAACAAGTTATGTTCATAAGCAGGCATATAAGGAAATTATAGAAGATGGACATCCTATATTGGTGATATCAGCGACAGATATTGTAAATATTCTTCGGAGAAATGCCATTTCTTCAGAAAATATTGATGAATGGTTGGTTTCACTAGATGAATTTGATGACAGGGGAGTGCAGCGTCGAGTGGATACATATTACAGAAAAATAAATTTACATTAACTCGAATTATTCATGATAATAATAAAAATATGATTATTGCAAAAATTAAGTTTGCGATAGTCTTATTTTTTTGTAATAATTTTGATAAAAATTCAGATAATCTGCTATAATTCGACAAAATATTGCAATGGAGTATGATACATTTTTTATTGTAATAAATAAAAATAAACTAATTTATATTTGAAATTTATGTTAGGTTAGAATATAATAAAAACGAAAGTATGTTCGAAAAAGATAAAGTGTAATAATTTGATATTTTAAATATATTTAGGATACTATGTAAAAATTTATTACTTATTCTGTATAGAGTTGTTAGAGTTATAAATTTTAATATAAAGAAAGTATCGAATCAGTAAAATTGAAGAGAACACATAATATAAAAATATTTGAAGGAGATAGATATATATGGATACAAAAATATGTAAAATAGTTTATTTTGATGAAGAATCAATTACTGACTATGTACAAATAGCAACCGGTGGAGAAATGGAAAAGACGGAGGAATTATTAAATACCAAAATAATAACGGAGGAGCAGCATGCAAAAGCTGAAGGCAAAATAGGATTTGGAGGAATTATTAAAGCATTGATTGGTTGGGAGACATCAGCAAATGCTGGAATTTCAGGGAGTATAGGATTTAATGGAAATAGAATTGCAAAAAACATCATCAAGAATACAATGTTGACAGATTTTTTGAGAATAATTGAAAAAAATACTTCACTTGGAATAAATGCATCTAAATCTAAAAAAGGTGCTATCAAAAAATTTCAGGGATATAGTATTTCTGTAGAGGAGGATTCTTTATCATATATTGTGATGCTGGAACCCTATTTAGGAATGCTGAAGAGTGAATCATCTATCCCAGCAGGAGAATTTAATTTTGCACTTGAAAAAATAGATACCGCGTTAAGAAACGCAAAGGGCTATTATGAATTTGTTGCCACGAAGGGAAGATCTAAGGTAGTACTTCGATTTAATATTAATTCATTTAGAAATGGTTATAAAATAAATGATCTTTTGAAAATGGATTTAAGTATATATGCGATAAAGGTAGGAAAAACAAGTTTAGATATGTTAAATATTAACAAAGAATTAGGAACTGATTTTTCAATTGTTAATAAAGATAATCCAGAATATATAGAAAAAGCGGATAAAAGCGAAAATGATGATAAAAATACTAACACGATATTGAATGTATTTGATGTATTATTGGCAGGAGTTGAGGTAAATGACAGATAATATTACAGTATTTATTGGATCTAAAAATGATTTTAATGATTTTATAAACAAACAAATAGAAGATGATGAAAAGACCATACCATTTATGGAATTGATTCAACATTATAATGCAAGATTGCGTCCAACAGAATCAGGGGTTAAAGAACATGATTTATCAGATAATATAGTTGTAGATAATTGTATTGTTAGAGCCGATGATTACGGATCTGTTCTTGAACATGTTTTAACGAACTTTGTAAATATAGTGGCTATTAATTACGATATAGAGCATTTGTATATTCATAATCCACCACGTAAGGTGCTGGAATCTTTAGAGTCATTTTATGATGATATACAATATAAAGGATCTCAATATGTGTCCTTAGATAGAGATAAATTACGAGAAATATATATAAAGCTTTGCAATGATATTTTAGGACAAAAGAATTGCAAGAAAAAAATGATGAGTGGTATGTATCGATTAATCACAAAAAATTCTGACAAACCGGCTGTGCTCATGCTCTATGGTCCATCTGGAGTTGGAAAAACAGAAAGTGCTAAAAGTATTAGTCGTACAATGGGTGGAGAACTTTTAAGGATTCAATTTTCTATGATGCAAAGTAATGAAGCGTACAATTATATTTTTGGTGCAGAACATTCAAAAAATAGTTTAGCTAGAGATATGCTTGCTAGAGAATCAAACGTAATATTAATTGATGAATTTGATAAAGTACATCCAAATTTTTATAATGCATTTTATGAATTGTTTGATGAAGGAATATTTGTGGATACAAATTATAGAGTTGATCTTCGACATACTATTATTATTTTGACTGGAAATTTTGAATCAGAAGAAGATATAAAAAGGACGCTTGGACCAGCAATGTTTTCTCGTATAGGTGCATGCATTCAATTTGAAGATATAACGACTGAACAAAAATGTGATATTATAGATAAATGGTATACAAACATTGTAAATAATTTAGAACATGATGAAAAAATTTTTATTAATAAGACTGATATTTTATCATGGTTTAAAGAAAATGCAGAGCGATACGACAATATTAGAATTTTGAAAACAAAGTTAGAAAATGCGGTGTTTGAAAAATTAACGATGGAATTTATTATGAAATAGACAAATAAAATTGAAGTGTTCTATTTAGAAATGGAAAGATATATATAGATTTAAGTATATCCGAGATAGTGTTTGAAGAAAAAGAATTAAAATAGATAATTTTTGTTAAAAAATTTATGGATAATTTAGGAAAAAGATTATGGAATTTGGAAAAATTAAAAAAAGTGAAGAAGCGATAAAAGAATCATGGTCTGAATTTAGAGAAAAATTGGCACAAGAACAGTATGCTTTGAATGATGTTGATAAAGCTAAAGAGTGTATATTTTTAAAAGTTTACGATGATATATTTAACCAAAATTCAGGATTTGATTATAAAATAACAACGATAGGAGAACTTCAGGAATTTAGTCTTGGAAGAGGCGCTATACTCAATGAAACAGAATTATGTGATTATGAACGCTTTATTCCAAAAAAAGAGTTTATTAATCAAGATAATAGATTTAGCCCATCAGGAATTGAATGGCTTTATTTAGCTATTGGGAATGAATCAGAAATTCATCAATGTGCTCAAGCGGAATGTAGAGCAAATAATGGAGATAGATTTGGTTTTTGCCATTTTAATTTTAATAATAGCCAATTAAATTTAAAGTTAGTTGATTTAACAATTTCTGATAATATTTCATATGATGATTTAAATATTATACTGGAACAGAATATAAAAACAGAATATAAAAAACGTAAAAAAATAGCAAAAATGTGTGGGGAAGATTTGGGAGCGTATTGGTATGAGAAAAATGTTAAGAATTTACTTAAAAAATGGAGTGTCTATACTTATGCAAAATTATTGTCGGAGCAAATTTTCCTTCCAATAAATGATACAGATAATAGAAGTATAATGTATGCACCTTTTCAGATGATGGCACAATATTATATTTCATTAGGATATTGTGGTATTATTTATGGAAGTACTGTGTCTAAAGTTGGGAGAAATATAGTTTTATTTGATAAAAGTATTGCACATCCAGTTGGAAGTATAGAAAATTATATGATAGAAGAAAATTAAGTTAAGAGTTAATCATTAGTTTTCAGTTCTACTAAAGAAATTGTTTTGAAAAATACATAAATGTATTTTGAGTTCATTTTTTATTGAAAAATCTCATATTTATAATATCAAGAATAATAAATTTAAGCATTTTGTAGATTTTAATAAACGCAAAATAAAATAGTATCAAGCAGAGTTAGAAAATTAAAGATTTTAGGATAAAAAAAGGAGAAATATAGTAATGAAGAATTTAGAATCTATTATAAATATTGGTGTAACAAGTATATTTAGTTTAGCAACAATAATAATTACTTTGTATAATGCCAATAGACAAGTTAAACAATCAAAAGAAATGTTTAAACAGCAGGCAGAACAATATGAAAAAGAAAAGTTATATAATAAGGAAATGGTGCGAATACAAAAAAGACCTTATTTAGTATTTGATGGTGAAAAATCCAGTTGTGAATGTCATGGAAATGGTAATCATTATATGAATCTTTGCTTCAAAAATAAGGGAAATGGTTCAGCATTCAATTTTGAACCTGAGATAGAAATAATAGCAACAAATGGAAATGTTATTAGGAGAAAAGAACCTATACAAGATCCTATAGTGATGGTAAATGAAGTCAGTGAGACTAAATGGGAATTTAATAGTTCAAAGCGGAATTTTGAATTTTCTATAACTGTTTTATACGAGGATATGTCTGCACAATTATATGAACAAAGATTTAATCTTACACTTGATGATGGATTGCATATGATGGTAAAAAATTATGCAGAACCGGAATTGGTATGAAAGACTTAATGCCCTGAGCGCTTAAGGAGTCAGAAACATAAAAAAGATGTTTTAAAAACTTAAGTTAATCAGATACCTATGTGTATGTATGTGCTTAGCAATATTGAAAGGATTAAAAATGGGAGAATATTTTTCAATAAATTATTGTTTTGCTGGTGAAGAAAAAAAGATACCAGCAGTTTTGGATTCCTATGCTAAAAATAAACTCGATTTATTCAATATAAATCGAGTTTTGGAATTAGACAATATTAAAGGATTTTTTGATAAATATGATTATGTAAATGGTTGGGATGATGATTATTATCGGAAATATAAAAAAATTTCTCAAAATGCTGAAAAAGAAGTGAGAATATTTTTTCAAGGTATTACGGAGAACATGATTGTATCTTTATATAATGAATGTGAAGTTATGTTTTGGGATGAGTTTTGGAAATATTTTTATATGTATAGGGTATATGAAAATATTTCTGTAGAACATTTCAAAGAAATTGTAGATGGACTTCATATGTCACCAAATAAGCTTTTGGAAAATAAAAATTTAGTTGAGAAGTTTGATGTACAGATTACTGAAATGATGAAAGTTCCAGAATTTGGAGCTGAATTTATTGTTGATTACTATTTAAGAGAAAATAAGAGAAAATCCAAGTACTATTTCCCTAAAGGATTAACACAAGAGGATAGATATAATACCGTGAAAGCTTATATTAATGGGAAGGTAGTAAAGGTAAATATTTTAGACCTAATTATCAATGGAAAATCAAAAAACTCAAAAGAATTTCAAGTTGATGTGAAACTTAGATATTTTGCTAAGAAGAGATATGAACAATATTGGACTGAAAATGCAATCCCGATAATTAAACAAGAAACAGGAGTAAATGTATCGTTTTCTCCTGAAAATCCAGATCAAGAGTTAGCTTTTTCAGATGGTATTATTACTGCAAAATACAACTCCAATTGGATAAAAAATAATTTGGACTATCCTACGCTGTTGAATAATTTTATTTATATTTTTAGATATACAGACAATTGTATGATATGTTCATTTACTGCAAGAAATTTAAAGGAGGGGATTATTGAGCATTTGTTTTCTGTTCATGGGAATGGAATGTATCAAAGAGGACAGTCGTTTGAACTGTTAAATGCACTTTCTAATGTACAAATGAAGGGTTACATTGATATTCTTCATAATTTCAACATTTATTTACAGGATATAATCAAATGGTTTTTTGAAGTCTACTTAAAAAATGAATTCGGTGTAGATGGGTTTATTTGTATTATGCCTGAAAAGACTGATAGCATTCTTAGTAAGTATGAGCGTGTGGCTACGGTTATGGACGGGATAACTAAGCAGTTTAAACTTTTTTGTGAAGAAGGGGAAATTAATAGAGATTTATATGAAATGATATCGGGATCTATAAGATATAAAGAAATCCCGAGTATGATAAAAAATAAGTATGCGTATGCGAATAGTAACGAAATTAAGAGAGAAATGTATGACATGTTCTCTGATCAATGTATGCTTTCATATACTGAGAAAACTGGAAGTAAGTATAATACATTCTTTGAATTGCTTCAATCTGAAAATGTAAAGATAGAAGAAATGGAAGAATACAATTTGGACGAGCTTAATTGGTTATTAGAGCGTGGAGTTATATTTGTATGTGATGGTATATTAGCATTAAATTATGAGCGAATATGGATTCTGAAGAAATTAAGTGATAAGGGTGTTATTTGCTTGCAATATAAAGATAGTAATTTATTAAGAGAACTCATTAGTAAAGGTGAAATTAGTGTGGAAAGTTCATTGTTATCAAAGCCTGAATGGGAATATTTTAATTATATATTAAATAAGTCGGAGTTTTCGAATGGTCTTGATTTACGGAATCGATATATTCATGATACGAATTCACTAGACGAAAGAAGTCAGAAACACGATTATATTGTTTTATTAAAAATATTCATAATACTTGTGATTAAGATTAATGAAGAGTTTTGCCTGCAAGATGAAATTTCAAAGAATAGGGTTGATTTTTATGATGAGATATAAAAGGAAGTAGACTTAAGATCCCAGGGACATTAAGAAATCAGTTTACAAAGTAAAATGATAAATTAATTAGAATTAACCAGAAAATTCTAAACAAAATATTCATTTAATTTGTAGGTTAATATGTCATACAGATATATTCCCCAAAATGTAAATGGCAATATAGAATAAGTTCAAGGAATGGTGATACAAAAGCTATTGGAAAACGGAAAGGTAAAATTAGTATTGCTATTGTGCGGACACTTGCATATAATAAAGATAGATAGAAAAACTACTCACGAAAGGAGATGTTTTATATGGCTACAAAATCAGCAAATTTATATGCAAGGATTGAACCAGAAGTCAAAGAAAAAGCAGAACGTATTTTATCTACACTTGGTATCCCTGCTTCTAGTGCTATCAATATGTTTTATAAACAGATAATCTTACAGAGAGGACTTCCATTTGAAGTAAAAATACCATCTGCTAGACCTGTTGATATCAGCACATTATCAGAAGTAGAATTCAATGAAGAATTGGAAAAAGGATATGCAGATATGCAGGTTAGACGAACAAAAAATGCGAAGAAAGCTTTTGCTGATATTCGCAAGGATTATGACTTATGATATATGAAGTAGAAGTATCTGAACAGTCAGACCGTGATTTGAGAGAAATTTTTGAATATATTGCTTTTGAATTACAATCACCAGAAAACGCAATCGGACAACTTGATCGTCTAGAAGAACAGATATTAAGTCTTGATGCGATGCCGAAGCGTTATCGAAAATATGAAAAAGAACCATGGAAAAGTCGTGAACTTCATATATTACCAGTAGATAATTATGTGATACTATATATTCCAAATAGTGATAAAAAGGTTGTAACAATACTTAGAGTAATGTATGCTGGACGGGATATAGACAATCAGTTGAATTTCCATACAAAGCAATAAAGAATAAAGAATACAATTTAAAGCAGGGGAGTTACGGATAAGTGATAAGTCTTGCGAGATATTTGGAAGTTGATCATTTTGCAGAAGGGGAAAGCCCGGATCCGCCGTTTATCTGTTATCTGCTTCCCGGCAGTGATAATTTTTCGGCAGACGGGTGGGTATACTTCCGGATCAGTGAAGTAAGGATAGAGCTTTACACGGACCGGAAGGATCCAGGGGCAGAAGCTCTGGTGGAAACAGTTCTGGATGATGCCGGGATTTTTTATAATAAGTCGGAGGTCTGGAACTTGCACTGATTCCGGAGAGTTTCCGGACGGATGTGCTGAGAGAGAAGCTGGATGCCAAGGGTGTTCTGATTGAAAACTCGGATGCAGAACTGGCACTGTTTGCCCTGCTTTTTGATTTTGACGGGGATGTGCGTCATATCCGCCACACAGGAGGATTTTGACAGGTTCTGATCTGATGAAATGTGATGACAGGATAAGCGAAAAAAGGTATAATG
>OGDN01004422.1_pt1 | contig 12590 bp, 6 predicted proteins | sample 1570271 | NCBI WGS metagenome assembly OGDN01 (sample SAMEA4384481, study PRJEB24528) | human gut metagenome | reverse complement strand
CTCTATTAAATCAATCTGTCTTTCTCTTGCTCCTTCAATTGCTCATGCAATTGCCTTGAGCGAAGTAAGATTTTTCATTTCAGTTCTTGTTCCAAACTCTTTTGCGCCAACTTCTCTTACTGATAAATTGACATCGGCTCTCATTGAACCTTCCTGAAGCTTACAGTCAGATGCGCCTAAATACTGAATGATTAAACGAAGCTTATCAAGATAAGCTATAACTTCTTCTGCTGAACGCATATCAGGCTCTGATACAATTTCAATAAGCGGTACACCGGAACGGTTAAAGTCCACAAGTGAACAATCTTCCCATTCATCATGGATAAGTTTTCCTGCATCTTCCATTTCTCTATGAATGTCTAACAATCGAAGTTTGACCGATTGGAGATAGCGGTTAATCTCCATTGATGTAGCATCCTTACCGGTACAGCGTTCTTTCGCTTGATTCCATTGTGTAGGCATTACATCCCGTTTGAGTTGTAATTCGGTGAGTTGCCCCTCAATTGTAATGCGCAACATGATGGACGTTTCACCTGATTTCTTTAATTGGGTTTTCCTAATAAAGAAAAGCGCATTAAAAGTCTGTCGTTTCATACTCTAAAAATTAATGTTTAAAGTTACTGAATCGTGCAGAATAGCAAGAATTAAACAATAAGACAATCAACGACTTACGGTACAATTCGTGGACATTTTTTTCGAGACTAAAATTGTCCACGATTTAGCACTACGGAAGTGCGTAATTCTGCCAAAAATATGCGGATTGGGAGAAAAAGAAAATCCCTGAAATGTTTAATTTTCAGGGATTTACCAAATTTGAAGTCTTTTAAAAGTGGTGCCACCAGGAATCGAACCGGGGACACAAGGATTTTCAGTCCTTTGCTCTACCAACTGAGCTATGGCACCATCATGTCGTTTTGTATATCGTTGTTTCGATTACGGGTGCAAAGATACGGACTTTTTTGATATATGCAATAGGTGGCGGTGGATTTTTTGAAAATATTTGAGGGTAGAGGTGAAATTAGCTGCTATAAGCAGGGTAAATAGGGGGAGCGTGTAGATAAATATGGATTTTTACTTATTTTTGGAAGCGGGTAGAGAATGATTAATAAGCTATAGATATGAAGAAAGTAATTTGGAGTATTGTTTTAAGTTGGGTATGTTTGGCATTTGCTGCTGCTGGGATAGGAACTCGTGATGCGGTGTCTGCCTGTGATGGGAAAGTGTATAAAAAAGGGGATAAGATTATGTTTGGTGTCCCTAAGGTTTCCGGATATTTGTTTGTTAGGACGTTTACAAAGGATGGGAAGATTTCTACGATGCCGAAAGAGAATCTGGCTAGTCAAGAGGCGGTGATCGTTGATATTCCAGATTACGATAAGAAACTCTTTGAGGGTATGGGCGTTTATTCTGAGGAAGAAACGCATCCTCTTGTCGTGGTAGAGCTGGATGGACGGCGTCTTTGTATAAATATTAATGATGCGCTTAGTCAAGGGAATATTGTTTCGGAATATTTTAAAAGCGAAGTTGAGGGTGTGGTCGATTTAACGTCCGATCTCTTATTTGTTTATGCGCTTAAATTAAATAATGTGACAGTTGATGACGATGTGATAGTAAGGTATATGGCTCATTGTGACAAGAATCTGGTAGAGAAAAATCAAGCGGATCCATTTACTATGGCGGATCTTAAGAAAGAATATGCCGCTAAATTGGAAAAGGCGTTAGGGGACGTTGATTTTAGTAAGGTGTTTCGTATTGAGAGTCAGTCGGAGATGTTACAATATGATATGGATAAGCAGATCTTTCCATTAAAAGGGTTGTGGTGCCCACAAATTAAGACAGACCAGCCGGATGCGTTGGCTAAGATTGGCTTTTGTAAATGGGATGATTGTGTCTTTCGATTTGTGAATATACCAGAGTTCATGAATGTCTCTTGTGAGACGGCTCGTGCGAAAGGGTTTTATGATATGAGGAAAGTCGGAAAAGTGCCTACCTATAATAAGCCGCTGGCTACCTCTTATACTTATATCCGTTTCTTGGATAAGAAGGTACAGCTTCCCGAGAAAAAGAATAAGGTCTATCATAACGGTGATATAAAGAGTATGTCTTTGGCTGATTTGTATGGGAAAATGGCTATAGAGGCTCAAATTATAAAGATGGATGTTTATCACTTACCTTTCTTGAAGATAAGTGATTTTGAACTCTTCTATAATTATTTAGGATCCATTGAAGTGAAATAATAGGAAAACGGTCCGTCCCCCAATAAAAATGAGACGGACCGCTTTGCATTCGTGAATTCAGAGCGGATATTTCTTTTTAGTTTAGTGAGTTCCAACCTTGCGCCTTAAGCTCGACTTCACCTCCGTCACGACCGACAAGATAATTGCCTAACTCCGGCTTTGTTATATGACCGATCACCTTAATACCTTTCATTTCCGACACCTTATCATGATCTGCTAAAGGAACAGTGAATAAGAGTTCATAATCCTCACCTCCATTCAATGCCGCAGTTATCAGATTCATGTTAAACTGCTCTGCCATGGCTGCGGTTTGGTAATCGATAGGAATACGATCTTCGTAAACTCGGCAACCTACATTACTTTCTTTAGATATATGAAGCAACTCCGAAGAGAGGCCGTCGGAGATATCCATCATGGAGGTAGGAACGATTCCTGCTTGGTCAAGAACCTCGACAATGTCTTTGCGGGCTTCCGGTTTTAATTGGCGTTCCAACAAATATTCTTTACCAGAGAAATCGGGCGTGAAATCTTTCTCCCCATTAAATATGCTTTTCTCCCGTTCCAGTAATTGGAGACCCATGTAGGCGGCCCCTAAATCGCCGGACACGCAAATAAGATCGGTCTCCTTGGCTCCGTTTCGATAGACAACTTTACCTTTCTCTCCCTCGCCTAGGCAAGTGATGCTGATCGCTAACCCTGTGCGTGAGGCGGAAGTGTCGCCACCAACGAGATCTACGTCATAGATATCACAAGCGAGTTTAATGCCCTCGTAGAATTCTTCGAGATCTTCTACACAGAAACGTTTGGAAATACCCAATGATACCGTAATCTGTTTCGGGCGGCCGTTCATGGCGTAAATATCTGAGAAGTTTACGACTGCGGATTTATAGCCGAGATGTTTCAACGGCACATACATCAAATCGAAATGAATACCTTCCAGCAAAAGGTCTGTCGTAACCAATACTTGCTTGTCTGTGTAATCCAGTACGGCTGCGTCGTCACCAACACCTTTCAACGTACTCGGATTTTTAAGTTCTATTTTATCGGTGAGATGACGGATTAACCCGAACTCTCCCAAAGTCGATATTTCTGTTCTATTGCTCATAAGATTGTTAACGTAATATAGGATGATTCTTTATTCTTGTATCAATATGTTTAACTATTAATTCTTGAAATTGTTTTTCCCGATCCATACAGAAACCCACCGTAATAGGCAAACAATATAAATGAGAAAACCATTCCATGGGAAGCGAAGGAAGGTCACGGAGTCGGGCGGCATCTTTCTCCGTGATGATTATCAATTTACTTGTAGAAGTCAACCGCTTGAAGGCCGTTTGTATTTTCTGGATGTCATGCCGATCGAAGGCGTGATGATCCGGAAAGATCAATGAGGTGACATGCTCCGTATATTTATGGATCTCTTTTTCGAGAGGTGCCGGGGATGCGATACCGGATACCAATAAAACCTCTGTAGTAGAGGCCAGCCCTTTTAATGTGCGTCTGGGGGCTTTACCGGAAAAGACGGGTTCCAGCTCCCCGTAAAGAATACGGCTGAAATAGAGCTCTTGATAAGCTGAGAGATGTATATCCTCCTCTATGATCCGGAAGTCTATAGGTTGTATACATGACTCACATTTCGTGACAATGATCACGTCCGCACGTCGAGCGCCATCCATAGGTTCCCTTAAACGGCCTGCGGGCAAGAGCTTATCTTGCGTATAAAGACGGTGGCAATCGGTTAAAAGGATGTTCAGCGTGGGGGCGACGTATCGATGTTGAAAGGCATCGTCCAGCACGATCACTTCCGGGCGCTTATTCTCTGGCAGAGCCAATAGATTGCGGATACCCCTGCGGCGATCAGCGTCTACGGCAACGAGAATATCCGGAAACTTACGTTTCATTTGGTACGGCTCGTCACCGATATCCTTGCTGGTACTTCGCTGATCGGCCAACAAGAAACCGGAGGTTTTCCGTTTATAGCCACGGCTGAGTACAGCTACCCGGTATCGGTCTTTTATCAAACGGATGATGTATTCCGTATGAGGAGTTTTTCCGGTCCCCCCGACAGTCAGGTTCCCCACGCAAATAATAGGCAGATCATACCGCTCTGTCCGAAGGATTTTCCAGTCGAACAGCTGATTCCTGAATCTCACCCCGATTCCATAAAGGAAAGAGAATGGAGTGAGGAGTTTATTGAACTTAATCGTATGATCTGTCAGCATGGCCCAGTTATTATAACGGTTTCATATCATAAGGCATACGAGCTTGGATTCCGCAATTCGTCTTGATATTATTCAACGTCTTGAAGTACTCGAACTCATTACCCAATACATTTTTGACGATAGAGAGTTTCACCTCTCCGAGCTGGCTTTCCAAGAACTCGTCCAAGAAATTCTTGGAACCGCTGACGGTAGTTACGCTATACTGATCCAGATCAGCCAACCCCGCCGCTGTGCTTATAGCTAATTCAATACCGCCCAGCTCATCGACCAAACCTCTTTCTTTCGCTTGCTCACCCGTCCAGACCCGTCCTTGTCCGATAGCGTTGACCGCTTCGGTAGTCATACCTCTACCTTCGGCGCAGCGGGAAAGGAACGTTTGGTAGCCTCTTTCCACGTATCCCTGTATCAGTGCTTTCTCACTCTCGGTCATGGGACGGGAGAGGTCTCCTAAGTCCGAGAACGTGTTCGTCTTTACGATGTCCGTGGTCAACGCTAGTTTCCCGAATAATCCGGAGGCGTTCGGGAACATGCCGAAGATACCGATGGAGCCGGTCAACGTATTCGGTTCGGCGATGATCTTATTAGCGGCGCATGAGATATAGTAGCCTCCCGAGGCAGCTACGTTGCCCATGGAAACGACCACAGGTTTCACCTTTTTCAACTCGACAACTTGACGCCATATCTGCTCGGATATATAAGCGCTACCTCCCGGGGAATTCACACGGAATACCACGGCTTTCACGTCATCATTGTTTTTTAGCTTGATAAGCTCATCGGCCATTTTCTCCGTGATACTTTGTTCGATATCGTAAAAGTTGCCGGGTGTTTGCGCCTTAATCTCGCCTTCGGCGTAAAGTACGGCTATCTCCGGGACGTTTTTGGTGGGTGAGGCCTTGAGGGTTTTCATTTGAGCTAAGTTGGCCGATCTCAGTTTCTCTCCATTTTGTCCGGCTAACTCTTTGACATATGCTTCTACCTCCGGCTTATACTTCAATTCGTCTATAAAGCCACATTCTACCGTTTTCACAGGGTCCGCGAAGAAAAGCCCCTCATTGGCGTAATGGTTGATATCGTTCACGCTGATACCGCGTGATTCGGCGATGCCTTCGGCTATATTATCCCAGATGGTGGAGATATACGATTGGATTTGCTCCCGGTTCGCCTCGCTCAGCTTATCCAGCATAAAAGGCTCCACGGCACCTTTGTAGGTACCTACCTTAAAAATCTGCATCTCGATACCTACCTTATCCATCAGTCCTTTGTAGAATAGGGTTTGCGAGGCGAGTCCCGTCAATTCAAGGATGCCTTGCGGATTCAAGAATACCTTATCGGCTACGGAACAAAGGAAGTAGTTCCCTTGCGTGAAATTATCGGCGTAAGCTACCACGAACTTGCCGCTTTCCTTGAAGTCTATCAGCGATCGGCGGATTGCCTCCAAGCTGGCGCTACCCGAGGAGAGAAGCCCCGATTCGATATAAATCCCCGCGATCTTGTCATTCTGTTTCGCTATCCGGATCGTCTCGAGCAGGTCCTTCAGTGACAGCATGTTTTCCTTGTCGCCCATCAAGGCGGAGAATGGATTCTCCGCCGGGTTATCCGCTAGCGTCCCGTCTAGCTTGATCTTGAATACCGTATTGCTTTTGGGGGTGTAATCAGGTGTGCTACCTACGGTGGCGATATATCCTATAGTCATGGATATCAATACCGTCAGGATTATTCCCATTGCCAACATAACGCCTAGCGTTGAGGCAAACATCATTTTAAAGAATTGTTTCATATCTATTGAAAACTAATTAGATGACAAATGTACGAAAATTTCCTCTACGTCCCGGTCGCTGAGGCATACTTGTTGGTAAACATCTCGCAGAAGCTCCGGGTTGATCTTCTTGAAATCCTTTTCTAAAGGGGTGATGAAAAGACCTCCGATATCGGCAGCTCCCGGGCTGGACAGGAGATGGTCGTCGCCCTCGGCCTCGTATTGCCACGGGCGGTGGCGTTTACGAGGGATAACCGTGATTACCCAATTATTATCGTAATAGGAGCCGAAGATATTCATCATCGGCTCGGGCTCACCGGGAAGTATCGGCAAAGCGGCGTAGATCTTTTTGAAGAGCCGGGTGGCGGCTTCTTCGGTGGCGGCTTGGATGACGAGGCCGGGGCGGAGGTTGCCGGTGAGTGGGTATATACGGTTGTCGTATACACTCGCATACGATTGTCGTATAAATTGGGTTACCTCTTCATCCAGTGGCATGATGCCTCGTGTCACCGCTTGGAAGTGGGCATGATCCGGTGCCGAGGCTCCGCTACGGGGTCCATTGTAGAAGACGGTGAAGGGAGCGAGTCTCCTTGTCAGTTCCAAGAAGTCATTCCATTGCGGCAATATCAGTTGCGGAGTATGTTTCCGGGTAGGGATCGTGAAATGCTGGGGGAAGATCGGGTAGGGGTTGCACAATACCAGATGGCGAAAGCCGAAAGGCAGTCGCTCCTGTTCCACCGGCAGGTTCTCGGGACATAGGAAGCACTTGCGTTCTTTTAGGGATCGGGCATCTACCTTGGCCCCGGTGGAAACAATACGGGCGGGATTGAATTGCGCACGTATCGAGAACCCTCCCATATCGAAGGATTTTACTTGCACGGCCTCCAGCGCCTTATAGTTCTTCTCGGCCAATGGCCATGTCACGAGTTGCTTGGCTAATAATTCGGTCGCTTGCGATGAGCTGACCCAGTTGTTTGGTTTCATTGTCTTTCCATGTTTAAGCGGGCCTCGAGTTCCCAAGTCCTGATTTTATCCTTATATATATTATGGTTGTTCATTTTCACGACATCCAATGAGGCGTCGGAGTTATCTTCCCAACGGCGGCAAAGGTACAGCACGTCGTAGATCCGCCCGATCGGGTACTCGCGGCTGATGCGCAGGCCGAGGGCGTAATCTTCTCCGTAACTGGTGTTCGGGAGGTTTAGTTTCCGTAGCAAGGGTGTATAAAAGGCTCGGGGCGCTCCAAGCCCGTTGATGCGGAGGGCGTTATTGCGGCCGTTCTCGGGAGTCCATTCTTTATGGTCGATAATTCCGGGCGGGATGGTTCGCATATCGAAATCGGTCATTCGGTAGGTTCCGACCACCATGGCGCATCGCTGCTCGTAGAAGGCTTCCACGATCTTACGCAGGGTATGCTCGTCGCTGTATACATCATCGCTATCCAATTGGATGGCGAACTTGCCGCAAGCCGGATGGTGTATTCCTATATTCCAGCAACCCCCGATGCCGAGGTCGTCACGCTCCGGCTGGATATGGATAATACGAGGGTCCGTGGCGGCGATCGTTTGGATTCGCTCGGAGGTGCCATCCGTGGAATGATTATCGATAATGATTAGGTTGAAAGGGAAGGACGCCTCTTGTCGCAGTACGGAACGGATAGCGTCCTCGATCGTCCGTACACGGTTACGTACCGGGATAATAACGGAGGCTTCCGTTTGAAATGTCTGCTCGTCAAAACGGACTGGCTTGAAATGAGGGGGCAAGTAGCCGCCTATCATCTTTAAGTGATCTGTACAGGCGGCTTCCATCTCGATCTGTACAAAGCGGTTCTTGGGATCTACATAGTCGAACATCTTCTCTCCGGATTTCCGTAAATCATTCTCTACTTCTGTATATAGATATTCGTTGATATGCGTCAGCGGAGCGTTTTGGGAGACTTTTAAGCGCAAGTCGTAGAGTCCGGCGAATGTATATTCCGTATCCATGGAGGCTATGGCGTTTTGTAGCGTGGAAGAACGATAAAGTAGGAGGGAGCCGAAATTGAAATCATCCCTAAGACTTCCTTTCTGGTAATCGATCACCGGATGGGGGTTGAGTTTGCCCTCCTTCTGCTCGTAATAATCGGAGTAAACCATACCGGATCTCGTATCGTCGGCGATGGCGACAAAACGCTCTAGGGCATACATGCCTAATTGAAGCTCTTCAGTTTTCGTATAAATTAACGTATAATGGGCACTGGCATAGCCGGCTATTTCCCGGAGGGTCTTCGTGCTCCATATATTCTCCGTGCGGATTAAATTGCAGGGATAAATAGCCTTGGCGTGGGGATCGTCCGTGATTAGATAGATCTGACTCACTAAGGACGACTCGGCCAATTGCGCTACCGTTTGTCGTGTAGCCTCTATTTTTCCATAAGGGATAAAGCAATTGATTCGTTTCATTGTATATACTGTATTTTATTTTGTTGTTGAATGGAGAAAAAGCGTAAGATGGACTCCATGAGTCGATTTCGTTCCGACGGTGTTTGAAGCGCCTCAAACGGGAAACCGAGCAAACAAGTCCGATATTTCCCTTCATAAACGATTCCCGCCCCGATATTGTTCTCCGGATATCTCAAGATGGTATGGGCGAGCTTATCCGCCGGAAGTACACCGTCTACCGACTCGATCGAGTAGCAAATAGGGTTCGGACGTGTCCGGAACGTGTATCTGCCGTTTATATATCCGTAAGGGGATGCGCAACTGTTTACGATTCCCTCCTTGCTGGCATTACGGCTAGCCAACTTCCCTTTTAGTACCTCCTCGACGAACGTACGGTCTTGTGCGTTGCCCCAGCTGTCGGAGAAAAGATTCGTCCCGCTTACAAGCAAGTTGCCGCCTTGGGCAAGGTAGCTGCGAAGCGTATCCTGTAAAACGGGAGTGATAACCGGTTGGCGCTGTTTTCCTAAAATCAAGTCAATAATCGGATACGTATCCGGCTTTACGACTCCCTCGGCCAAAGATTTATGGCTACATGAAACAAAGGAATAACCGGTCCCGGCCATGGCCTGCCCATGTATGAAAGGATAATCGAAGGTATTGCCCGCTATGACTTGGCCTGCGTAATTGTTGTAACTATCCCCATGCCCGTTATTATCATTGCTGTTCCATGTGGCGGAACGGCGGAATTCGAATTGATCCCCGATAAATGCGATATCATTCAGATAAGGCACTCCCCGGTCGACGGCATAAAGAAAGCCGGCTAAACTATCCGCCGTACTCTCGAAACTGGCTGGACCGCTGATCCTGTCGAATCCATTGACGATCAATACCGTCTTATCCTTTTCACCTTTAGGAGACCGGTAAACACTTACGATCTCGGAAGGGAAACTGATGCCTCCCTTATTTACGGCAGCTACCTTATAACTATGGATAATACCCGTCTCAATTGGAAGAATGATTTCTTCTCCTTTTACGAGCGTCCCGTTATCGAATCCACCGCTGTCTTTTCGACTATAAAGGATATAGGCGGTTGGTGAGGCACTCTCCTCAAGAGTATCCTGTACGGCTTTCCAGCCGATTCTCACTTTATTCGTTTCTACGAGCTCCGTATACAGACGATCGGGTGGGAGCGGTTGTACGATAGGCTCCTGTTTATTCTGGAAACAGATATAACGGAGCATCCCTTTATAGATCGCCCTACAAATAAGGAAACGGAAGCGTGGGTCTAACCCGTAACGCATATCGGCGAAGTTTTGATGGGATAGTAATTCTAATAGCATCGTTGGGACATCGGGAATACGTGCCTCTATATAAGATTGATTCCACATGCCCCGGCGGCTCCATTGAGGATTGTAAACCTTGCGGACATCGGACAGGATCTGTGTTTGGATCATGTCGGTTAGGTCTCTGGCGATCTCCCGGCTTTTCCGGTTGGTGTAGATTCCGTCGTTGCTTTTAGACATATAGATGCCGAGTGTCCCTATAATTGAGTCATCCGGGGTGGTTCCTGCGTCGGAATGGAATGCGAAGGCCATGTCGATAGGGATATGGGTCTGTTCTTTTAAATAATTAACCCATTGGGGACGTGCGTAAATGTCGTCTTGATAATCATTGCGGAAAGCGCTTTTCGAATAGATACTATCCGGTATTCCCGCCCATTGTAGCCAATATCGGGCCGCCTCGGTAAACCGTGGATACCCACTTGTCTCTGCTTCTATCGGATAGGGACTTTCTAGCGGGCTACGTGCGATGTTCCCCATGCCGCCACCGATCTTGATTGCGTCTGCCGTGATAATCTTTCCCGATTTATTGCTTTGATTCGTTAATACGATTCTCTCATGGGCTTGTTCATGTGCCGTGAATTTGAAGTTTCCCAGATAGATCCAAGTCCCACCCCCCATTGTTTGATTGACGGCGATTGTGGTTTCCCCTCCGGCATGATGGATGGTATACAGTGCCTGCTCTGTGCTGTTCGGAAAAGATTGATAGGAGGCATAGACCGCGTAATTCCCCGATTCCGGAATTTCGGGAGTCCACTCGATGAGACTTTCTTTTCCTTTCCTCTGTGTGACCGTCTGCCGATAGGTACCTTGCGTAAAAGGGTTCTCCCCATTCGTATAAGTAGCTTGAATATGCCCAAATCCAGCTTTCTTCCCATCCGACCAAGCTTTCTCCCCATCCAATTCCTTATACTCGGATCCCGGAGTAGAGCGATCATTGTCGATAATGATTTCGTGTATTTGGGTATCCCTTTCCCGGGGGATAAGAATAGTCGCTCCTGCGTTTTCAAGCATCGGGGTCAGATAAGGAAGAACAAAACTCTGCGTAAATAAGTCCTCCACGGTGCCGAACATGCGAGCCCGTTGCCATTCCCAGCGATGGGCGGTCTGGGCGTAATATAAACCATGGCTTTGCCAAAGGGCGATATGACGGTTTTGTAATCCGTTTTTTATCTCATGAGGGGTGGATAGGCTACGGGTTAGCGGGTATTTACTCTCTTTAATGGAGTATAGCCTCTTTTTGTTGGGACGTCCTTTTCTGTCGTATTCGGGAATCAAGCTCTCAATGTCTGTATCTCGGGTCAAGATGACGATCTTGGAGGCATTGGGGAATAGGGGAGCTATACTTGCGTAAAGCTCAGAAACGTTATATTCCCGAAAAGGGATGTCCTCCAAAGCTTCATTGGCGAAAAGCGTGACTTTCTTCTTCTGTATGAGGATGGAGTCAATCTTAATGGTGCGTGAAGACACATATTGCCTTGCGAAAGAGTTTAGCTTTTGATCCAATTGCTTTTTTAAGCTTTCACTATCCTGCCCTTCTGCCGGAAAGCTCCAGAGAAAAATGGATAGTAAGGATATGATGATCCTAACAGGATAGGAGAGTTTTTCTCGCATATTTTTATAAATATTATTGGCTGTCTTATTTCTACAAATTTACGGAAAATCTCCGTAATAACCTCATAAAAAGCCCAGATTGGCGCAATTAAAATTGAATATGAAGAAGGTAGGGGCAAATTGTGGATATTGGGAGAAGTCAAATCTATGTGAACGGCAGCAATGAGAAGAACGGATTTGTCCCTATCATGGGACGGGTAGCGATTAACGGGACGATGGTGCGGTTCAGTTCAGTTGCGAGCGAACTATTCGTGTTCATGGTCAAGACGCCTATCTGGGGAATGATTATCCCTTCTTGAAGTGTCGGGTTTGCGATAGTATCTCAATGGGAAACGGTGGTAAAGTCAATGGGATAGAGGTGTTATCTCAATGACTTTACGGCCGTGTCCCATAGGCTTTTTTTGTATCCCGGATAAGTTGGTAGGGGATGGTTCAGGGCGCAAAGGGCGCATCTTTGCGAGGTTTGTAAAACTTTTATATTATAAAAAAATTAGCGTCTTACTTATATATAGATGGAGTAATATATTTTTTTTGTAAAATGTTTTTGCGAACACGTAAAGATGCGCCCTAATGCGCCCTGTGATTTTTTTTGAGGATTTTCTTGATGTCTTAAAGTATAGATAGACAGTTGTTTATGTAATACTGTTCTCTTAGCCCTTTTTTAGTCTTTGGGGCGATATAATCGGCCTAAACTCACATTTACGTGGCCCAAAAGCACGTGTACAGAGCGATTTTCTCGTGATTCCATGAGCAGAAAGCCGTTTTTCTCGTGTGATTTCCTCTCGTCGCTAGGACCCTGTTTATCGTTTTTATACGTGTAAAAGCACTCGTGAGAGCCCTGTTTTCAGTACACGCGGTGACTCGTAAGTTAAAAAAAGAGCATCACGTATTATTTAATGTACGCAATCCCCCTCGTGAAAAAAAACGCGAAAAAGTTCCGGAAAAGTTTGGACCGTATGTTTTATAGCATTACTTTTGCACCCGCATTCGAGAGAGAACGG
>OGDN01004417.1_pt1 | contig 12598 bp, 13 predicted proteins | sample 1570271 | NCBI WGS metagenome assembly OGDN01 (sample SAMEA4384481, study PRJEB24528) | human gut metagenome | reverse complement strand
ACGGAAACCTGGAAGATGTAACGATAGAGGGCGTGACCGATGTACTGAATAAACTGGAACAGAAACCAAAAGCAGTACTTCTTTTTACAGTCTGTCTGCATCATTTCCTGGGATGTGATCTGGACAGGGTATATGAAGAACTGGAAGTACGCTTTCCACAGATTGTTTTTGTACGCTGCTTTATGGATCCTATCATGCAGAAACATGGGGTTACACCAGATCAGAAACTACGAAAGGCAATGTATGATCCTCTCACAGAACAGAAGGCTGTCTCCGGAACAGTAAGCCTTATCGGAAGCGACTTTACACTTGATGAAAGCAGCGATATCAGACGGATTCTGCGAACTACAGGATACACATTAAAAGAGCTGCCGGGATGCAGGACATGGGAAGAATACCAGCAGCTTGGAACAGGAGAACTCCTGATTTCCTGCTATCCACCGGCAAAATACGGTGCAGATATACTGGCAGAACGCCTCAAAAGACAACACCTGTATCTTCCGGGAAGCTTCGATTATGGAGAAATCAAAGAAGAGATTCAAAGCCTGGTCCATGCACTTAGAATCGAAAAAAACGTCTTATCCGACGACCTCGAAGCATTTTTTGAACGCGAAATTACTCTCTGCGAAGATACCTTCAGACATACAAAAACTGTTATAGGAGATACACCGATTGTTCTGGATTATTTATTTCATCCAAGACCACTTGGCCTTGCAAAAATCCTCCTGGAGCATGAATTTCAGGTGACAGCCGTCTATCTCGACAGCATAAGCCCGGAAGAAAAATCTACTTTTGACTGGCTTAAAACATATCATCCCGACCTCGAATTACGTGCCACGATCCAGGCCAAAATGCGTGTCCTTCCGCGAAACTCAGAGACCAGAACACTGGCCATCGGGCAGAAAGCAGCCTGGTTTTCCGGAAGCCGAAACTTCGTCAATATGGTACAGGGCGGCGGACTTTGGGGCTTTGACGGAATCCGCAGAACCTTGGAGCTGATGACGGAAGCTTTTCTTAAAGAAAAAGATCCCAGGGATCTGATCGTTCGTAAAGGATGGGGGTGCAAAAGCTGCATATGAGACAGTCATATAAAATCATACCAGTCTATACAGCCGATGTTTCCGGTGTATGCTCTGCTTTGTACGAGCTTGGCGGCATGGTAGTCATGCACGATCCGTCCGGATGCAATTCCACATACAATACCCATGATGAGATCCGCTGGTATGACAAGGACAGCCTGATCTATATCTCCGGCCTAAGTGAGATAGATGCAGTCATGGGAAACGATGCAAAATTTATCAAAGATATTGAAGAAGCAGCAAAAGAACTGAAACCTGAGTTTATTGCACTTGCAGGTTCTCCGATTCCGTTTATGAACGGAACCGATTTTCCTGCGATTGCACAGGTGATCCAGACAGAAACCGGAATCCAGTCCTTTGCAATCCCGACCAATGGAATGCATGATTACACCTACGGGGCAGGACTTGCATTGGCGGAAATTGCAGCACGCTTTGTCAGAAAGACGGAAATTGTGGTCACGGAAGAAAAATCCTTTTTCAGAGATGGAAGTCCTTCATCTGCTGAGACAGAACGGATACATTTTCATACACTTAATATCCTTGGGGCAACTCCTCTGGATTTCGGACCACAGCAAAATGTAGATGCAATGAAACAGAGGCTCAAAGAATATGGCTGGGAGGTTCTGTCTACCTGGGCCATGGGAGATTCTCTGGAGGATTTATCTCATGCGGGGGATGCAGAAGTGAATCTGGTTGTTTCCTCTGTAGGACTCCCGACAGCAAGAGTTCTTGAAGAAAAAATCGGCACCTCCTATGTAATAGGAACACCAATCGGCGGATTCATAGAAGAACTTATACAGGCATTAAACGAAAAAATACAGTACAAAAACAGACAATTGCCGGAAAAACAGACAGATACAAAACAAAAGGCTCCGTATCTGCAAAAACGTCTGCAGTCACCGCCGGAGATTACGATCATCGGTGAAGCTGTGACAATGGGATCCCTGGCGGCCTCGATCGAAAAAAAATATCACAGAGCAGTTCGCGTGATCTGCCCGCTGGAAACACAGGAGGGACTTCTTGGCGAAAACGACTGTACAGCCAGAGGGGAAGAAGAAATGGAAGAACTCCTGAAGGATGCCGGAATCATCCTGGCAGATCCACTGTATCGGCCGATTAGCCCTAAGAACGCCAGGTTTTATGAGCTTCCTCATATTGCCTTTTCCGGCAGGATCTTTCTGAAGGACATCGAGAAATACAAAAAAATATATTGCTAAACAAAATTTTTGGTGGTATGATGAAGAAAATATAGAACGGAGGAATTTATCATGAAAACACTTGAAACCAAGAATGCACCAGCAGCAATCGGACCATACTCACAGGCCAAAATGGTAGGAAACTTTGTATTCGCATCCGGACAGATCCCGGTAGACCCGGCTACAGGCGAAGTTGCAGGCGACAAGATCGAGACTCAGGCAGAGCAGTCCTGCAAGAACGTAGGAGCAATCCTTGAGGAGGCTGGCCTTACATTTGACAACGTTGTAAAGACAACCTGTTTCCTTGCTGATATGGCAGATTTCGCTGCATTCAATGCAGTTTATGAGAAATACTTCACCAGCAAACCGGCTCGTTCCTGTGTCGCTGTAAAACAGCTTCCAAAGAACGTTCTGTGCGAAGTAGAAGCAATTGCAGTTGCTGAATAAGTTAGAAAAATCCGTTTTGGAGCTGTCCTCATTATAGGATGGCTCCTTTTTATACGAAACAAGTCAGGAGGCAGGATGGCAAAGAAGAAATTTTATGCAGTAAAACAGGGAAGAAAAACAGGAATGTTCCTCACTTGGGATGATTGCAAGAAGCAGGTAATGGGATATCCGGGAGCAATATATAAGAGCTTTGGAACGGAAGCAGAGGCGAAAGAATATCTGGGAATTGGTAGTGCAGTGGCTGGTTTGGATTCCGGAATATCCGGCACAGAGTGTGCGGTGGCAGGCAGGATACAGACAGGAACCCCGGCATCCGGTGCAGTGGAAATCTACGTGGACGGAAGCTACCATGCGGCAACGAAAGAGTTTTCCTATGGGATGGTTGTTCTGATCGATGGCCGTGAAGAGAAGTTTTCACAGAAAATGTCCGACCCGGAACTGGCACAGATGCGAAACGTAGCCGGAGAGATCAAAGGAAGCGAAGCTGCCATGCAGTATGCACTGGATCATAAGATTCCTGCTATTATCATATACCATGATTATCAGGGAATCGCGAGCTGGTGTAATGGTGATTGGAAGGCAAATAAAGCCGGAACGATCGCCTATCGTGATTTCTACCGGAAGGCAAAACAGAAGATAAATATTGAATTTCGTAAAGTCAAAGGTCATTCCAATGATAAATACAATGATATGGTGGATGAACTTGCAAAAGAAGCCCTTGGAATCCGGTGACAAAGCCCACTGTGAGACGTATACTATCACTGTCTCTGACAAGATTGGGGTAAAATGGAAAAGAAATAATGGAATGAAAAACAGCAGGATATCTACTTCGGATAGAAGAGCAGAATCCTGCTATTTTTTTACATAAATGATAGAAATTATGAAGCTGAGCGGCAGTTAGTCATGGGTTTCTGCCTGATTATTTGAGGGTATTGATAATCGTAAAAGCTTTCTTAACATCTTCATAATGTGTACGGCCAATAGGAATTACCCTTCCATTTGAAAAAACAGCAGAATTGCGATGAATGGCAGATGCCATCTTTAAGTTGATCGCATAACTTCTGTGGCAGGAAACAAAATAATCTGGAAGCCGTCTGAGGATGGAATCAATCTTTTCAGAAGTCTGGAATTCAGTGGTGTAAGTATGGATGGTGGTTTCACGAATGTTGCGTTCTATGTACAAGATTTTGTTTTGGGGGATTTTGTACTGGCTTTTTCGAACTTTAATGTACAGACAGTCTTCCACTGAGCAGGTGGAAAGATTTTCCAGTGAAATATTTAAGGCAGATTCCATTAACTCAGAAATACGGTCTCTGGAAATGAAGTAGGTATGTCGGCAGACATAAACATCAGGGGCATATTCGAGACACTGACTTACAAAAATAATCTGAGTCATGGGATTCAGATAGTTGATTTGTTTGGCAAGTTCAATGCCTGATTTAGAAGAATTTCCAAGTTCAATATCAAGAATGACAATGTCATAGGAACAGTGTCGTGAAAGAATCTCGTGCTCAAAAAGTTTGCCATCATGGAAAAGACATAAATTATATGAGAGCAAACTGTTCAGACTGTGGTCAACTGCAGTCTGGATCATCTCAGACTGAACAGAATTGTCGTCACAAATTGCAATATTTAACATATCAATACGCTTCCTTCCAGGTGAATAATATGTCAGAAATCCTGACATTAATAAACCTAAGTATAATTATCTTTATACAGGATAATAAAGTCAAGGGTAATTTGACGAACATAACAGAAAGAATGATGTGAAAAAACAAATTTGAGAAATAAAATCAACAATAGAGTATGAGAATGGATATCAATAATATATGCCAGTTATAATAAAAAATAGGCTGTTTGTGGGAAGGATATATTCTTAAATATCAGATATGATATAGCACTTAGGGTAAAGAGTATGTTGTTGATGACATTTAGATTGTCGTTGGTGCGAGATACTTTATTTCGACAAAGTGAAATAGTATAATAAAGCTACCAAAAACGACAAAATAAAGGATGATACAGATGCTAGAGCATGTAGAAGATTTATGTTTGAATTGTATGCAGGACAGAGGACCTTCAGACAAATGTGTTCATTGTGGATTTGACATAACAGAGTATACCGTAAAACCACATCATCTGGAACCTTTCACAATATTAAATGGAAGGTATCTTTTGGGGAAGGTTCTTGGAGAAGGTGGATTTGGAATAACATATTCTGCATTTGATCTTGTAAAAGAAGAGAGGGTGGCAATCAAAGAGCTGTTTATATCGGGACTGTTGGTGAGACGTAATACCAGGACGGTACTGGTAGATGCTAACCTTGATGGAAAGCGATATTATTATGAGTGTAAGCAAAAGTTTGTCCAAGAGGCAGATCTGCTTCAGAGAATGGGGGACAAGCAGGGAATCGTTGATATTTATAATTATTTTGAAGAGAACGATACGGCATATATTGTAATGGAATATCTTCCGGGGGAGGATATACGGACAATTTTGAAAAAACGAGGTGATAAAATATCACTTGAAGAAGCATTCAAGCTGCTTCGTTCGCCAATGAGGACGCTCATAGAGCTGCACAGTATGGGAATTTATCACAGAGACATCAGTCCGGACAATATCAGAAAGCTCACGGATGGAAGGGTCAAGCTTATGGATTTTGGAGGAGCGAAATCTGTACTTAATGCAGAAAAAGCCAGGTATGTTGCAGTAAAACGTGGGTATGCGCCCCCAGAACAATATGAGTTATCCTACAAGATCGGACCATGGATGGATGTGTACTCAATGGCAGCAACTTTCTATCGCTGTATCTGTGGAAAAGTACCAAAAGATGCGAAGAATCGACAGTCAGATGATGACATTCTGAAACCAAGAGATATAGGAGTAAATATATCTTCCCAGGCACAGAGTGTTTTGTTGAAGGGACTGGCATTACAGATTGAGGATCGCTATTTGGATATGAGAGAATTTTATAATGAATTCAAAAAGATTCCTGAGATTGCACAACTGCTCCAAGAAGAATCTCTGAGTGGAAGCAATAAGGGACTATCAGGGAATATGGGGATATTAGAAAATCCAGACATACTCGGAAAGAGCAACCAGACAGGAAAATCAAGTATACCTGATTCAGGCGATTCAGACGGTTTCGATGATTCAGACCAGAAAAGAAATATAGTACTGGTGATGCTCGCAGTAATTACTGTTCTGGTAATCAGCGTGATATTAATATACGTGTAAGGGAGAAACTATGATTAAAGAACAATTAAAAGCAGCCAGTTATTCCATATTGGGAGATCGTCCTTCGCAGCAGGATGCTGCAGGTATGGAATGGTCAGATGAAAGTTTGCTTGTGGCAGTTTGTGATGGTATGGGAGGGATGCAGGGAGGGGAACTTGCCAGTACGACAGGGATTACAACCATAGCTGATGCATTTAGAAATCAAAAACCATCAGAAGAAAGTAAGACACCGGAATGGTTTCAGAGGCAGTTTGAAGAGGCAGATCGTGTAATATCCAGCCTGCAGGATTTATCAGGAAAGCCACTAGGAGCAGGTTCCACCGCTGTTGCAGCTATATTTTGGGACAATCGTCTGTACTGGGGATCTGTTGGTGACAGTGTCATTTACTATATAAAAAAAGGACAGATTACTACTCTGAACAGGATGCATAATTATAATCTGAAAATTGACGAAATGCTGAAGAAAGGCGAATTGAGTCCCGAAAATGAAGCTGTTGAAAGAGTAAAGGGAGAGGCTTTGATCAGTTTTCTGGGAATCAGAGGACTGCCGTTGATAGACACAAATCAGCAGCCAATCCAGATGGAAGTGGGAGATGTACTTCTGCTTGCAAGCGACGGACTGTACAAAAGCCTTGATTCGCAGCAGATTGTGGCAATTGTGGAAGAAAGTGGAGGCAATATGCAGATCGCAGCCAGAAGGCTATGTGAAAATGCACAGAGGCTTGCCGGAAAAAAACAGGATAACACAACTGTAGTTGCAGTAATGTGTAGACTGTAGAGATGGAGGGTACCCATTGAAAAAATGTATGGGATGCATGCGGGACTATAATGAAAACTATGATAAATGCCCTGTATGCGGATATTCGACTTGGAATATTGAGGAGGACATAAGAAAAAAAGAAGACAGCCTGAAGGCAGAAACGATACTCAATGCAAGATATATCATAGGAAGGGTTCTTAGTTATACAGAATATGGTATTACATATCTCGCATGGGATGCACTTCTGCAGAAAAGAGTAGTGATAAAGGAATATCTTCCTGTGAATTCAGCCAGAAGAAAGACCGGAGAAGAAATGACCAGAGTATTGAAGGCACAGGATAATACGTTTATTTCAGGCAGGAATGCCTTTGAAAAAGAGATTATGCAGCTAAATCAGAATCAGGATATTTCTTCGTTGGTAAATGTTTTTCGTTGTATAAGAGAAAATGGAACTTCTTATATGGTGATGGAGTATCTGGAAGGATATACACTTCAGGATTATGTGGAGGAATACGGAAAAATTCCGGGAGAAAAGGCAGCAGAATTATTGTCTAAACTTCTTTCTGTTGTGGAAGAGTTGCATGAAAGAGGTATTTATCACTGGAATATTGACCCGGATAATATCTATCTGAGTGAAACGGGCGAGATTCATCTAATTGATCCGGGATATGCAAAAAAGAGATATTTCTATCTGGTAAGAGGGGATATTGACATTTACCGAAGAGGATATATAGCTCCAGAACTGTTGCTGGGACGGCATGTGGAGTTCAATGCAGATTTGTATTCACTTGGTGCGGTGTACTACTTTATGATAACAGGACGAGATCCAAAAGACAGTACTGCCAGACACAAGCGAAAAGATCTCAGAGTTGGAATATGGAGTGCAGATCAGGCATTGGCATTACTGATGAAGCCAAATCCTGAAAGAAGACCGGCAGATGTTCAGGCTTTTAGAGAGCAATATGAAATATTGGGTAAAAGGAGAATGGAAAAGAATGGACAGAAACGAGCAAAAAAATAACTTTCAGAATGTTCAGAACAAGCGAAAAAGAGAGAGTAAAAAAGGTAGTGTGGGAGGAATCCTGACAGTTATTGCAGTGGTGGTTCTGGCAGTGTGTATTGGAGTTTTGGGATGGCAGATTAAGGTGAGCAATTCTCGGATTGACACACAATCCAAAGATATCGAGAGTTTGAATAAGAAGGTGGAGAATCTGGAAACAGTGTTGACTCCGACAGAGGAACCTACTGTAATACCGAAACCAACACCAACAGAGGAAGTGAAACCAAAATGGCCTGCAGGAGTATCTAAAGATGAACAGGGAATGATAAGTGCATATGATTCCGGTGGAAATCAGGTAAAGATAGAATCTAATCAAGACGGAACTCTAAAAGTATATGATATAGACGGAAATCTGAAAGAAGATATGTATGACAAGGTGGGAAGAGTGATTGCATATGATGGAGAGAAGAATAAAATAAGAATAGAACGTGATGAGACAGCTGCTCTAATAGTATGTGATGAAAACGGTAAGTTCTTATGTAGATAATGATAAAGGAGATTTTTATGATAATCCGATATGCAGTCAAAAGCTGTCAGGGAAGCCGGAGCTATAATGAAGATACCGTGCAGGTTCACGAGACAGAAGGACAGAGACTCTGTGTACTTGCAGATGGACTTGGAGGACAGGGACATGGTGAAGTTGCGTCCAGAACGGCAGTCAACAGTGTTATTCACCGTGCAGCATGGGATAGGGAGAATGAACAGTTTATTGCAGCAGCTATAGAAGGTGCACAGTGTGCAGTCCGTGAAAAAAGAAAAGAAAATGCAGAGTACAGAAATATGTGCACAACACTGGTTCTTCTTATGATTACAGGCAGAACAGCACGGTGGGGACACATCGGAGATTCCAGACTGTATATGTTCCGCAGAAACAAGGTGTATTATCAGACAGTGGATCACAGTGTACCACAGATGTTGGTCAAGATTGGAGAACTGGAACCATCACAGGTCCGGAAACATCCTGATCGTAACAGATTACTTCATAGTATTGGTTATGAATGGACGGATAATCCCTATACTGTTGGACCGGAAACGGAACTGACGAAAGGAGATGCATTCCTTCTGTGTTCGGATGGCTTTTGGGAATATATAGAAGAAACAGAGATGATCAGTTTGCTTAGAAGACACAAGGATCCTGTATCGTGGCTTGAGGCAATGAAAGAGATTGTTGCATTCCGTGGCAGAAACGAGGGGCAGGATAATTATTCAGCAATTTGTATAAGAATAGACTGAGCAGGGAAGGAAAGCTATGGCAAAGATTATAAGATGTGCAAACAGACATTTTTATGATTCGGAAAAATTTCAGGAATGCCCTTATTGTAACAAAGAAATGGGCAATAGAATTGAAATACAGCGATGGATAATGCCAGATGATAGAGGGCAATTGGCCGGTGCTGTGTATCGAGACAGTAATGACAAGGAAGTGACACAGGCACTTGAACCAATAGAGACGCATGACAGAAGTATCAGGCTGAATGATTCAGGTTCAGTTACCCAAGACAGAATTGAAGGACTCGATGCAGATGATGATCCGGTCACAGTAGGAATTTTTAGACATCAGCATCAGGGGAATGATCTGGTGACAGGATGGCTGGTATGCACGAGCGGGCCGGACAAAGGAAGAGATTATCGGATTAAACATGGTAATAACTGGATTGGAAGAAGTCAGAACAGCGATATCTGGATGAATGGAGATGCAGAGATTGCATCTGAAAAGCAGTGTGCTGTAGTTTATGACGGCAAAAGTAACACATTCTTTATTGTCCCGGGAAGTGGGGCAATTACATATGTAAACGGAAAAATACTGAATAAGCCGAAGAAACTGGAAACAGGCGATTCTATCGAATTTGGCAGAAGTAAGTTTGAATTTATTCCGTTTTGCAGGGAAGGACACGTATGGAACTGAAAAAAAAGCTAAAAATGATTATAGGAAGTATTGTAGTTGGTGTACTGGGACTGACAGTTGTTGTTTCTGCTGATTCGGAGCATGAGATAGAGCAGGTCTCTGTAAATATGCCTGATGTGACCGCATATTATAGAAGTACGCCACAGGAACAGCAGCCAACAGCATATCTGGAAAGCAACGAACTTACGCTGATTTCAAATTCTGTTTTTTCTGAAAGTGGAGAAGGTGTAGAGTATTATGTACTTCTGGATATATCGGCATCTATCCGAAGTACCAGATTTGAAGATATCAAAACATCACTATCAAATTTTGTACAGAATATCCGTGAACAGGACAGAGTGGTTCTGATGACGTTTGGAAACCAGACAGAGGTAAGACTGGATGGAAATCAGAGTTGTGAGGATGCACAGGGGGTAATCAGTCAGTTGGTGAACCAGGATCAGAACACGGTGTTTTTTGATGCTATATCTGATGTAACGGATATGATCAATCGTGCAGATGCTCATTCACAGATGCGAAGAGTGGTAGTCATTATCTCTGATGGCAAGGACTGTTCAGACAATACCCGTAATATGGATAACGTAGAAAAAGATCTTATGACGAATGGAATTCCGGTATATTCTGTGGCTGTAGAGAATAACGAAGGAGATTCAAAAGATACAATCAGTAACTATCAGGGGAAGTTTTCAGCACTTGCAAGAAATACAGGCGGATTGCCATGGACTGCACAGTCGGAGCAGACATCGATATATGAGGCATTGGGCAATATCCAGCAGTCGATTCTCAGCAGTTATCGAGCTGTATTCCAGGCAGATACAAATGAGGTGAGCAACAAGACAGAGGAATTTGTACTTTACTTTAATGACAGTGCGAACAACAAAGATACGTATTCTGTTATGATATCCAGAGGGCAGTCAGATAACACTGCACCGACTGTGACAGTAAAACCGGGAGAACAGGCAAATGAATTGGAAGTTACTTATTCAGAGAGTGTAAGAAATGCGGAAACTTCAGGCAACTATATTCTCAAAAAAGATGACAAAGTGATTCCTCTGAATCAGGTTGTCATGAGTAATAAAACGGTCAACAGTTATCAGCTGATCTTTGATCAGGATCTGTATAATGGAAAATATTCTATTGAGATAAATAATATTACAGATTGCTCTAATGAAAAGAATGCTCTGGAGAATCATAAGCAGTCTTTGGAGATTAAAAAAAATGAGGATGAACCGAAAGAATCTGTGCTGGATAAGATTTTGAAATGGTGGCCGATACCACTTACCATTGTAGTGATTATCTTTATTGTTATAGTAATAAGACAATATCGTAAGAAAAAAGGCCTTACGATTATCAATGGTGAAGTGATTAATGAGGAAGATATTAGGGATCACATTCGTGTGATATCAGAAAAAAAGAATAATGGACCGAATAAAAATCTTGTAATATGGATGAGTAATGGAGCTTCCGAACCAAAAAAACTGGACTTCAAAATAGATGGAAGTGCGATTGTGGGAAGAATGGAACAGTGTGATATCTGTTGTGATGATCCAATGATGTCCAGGCAGCATTTCGCGCTTGAAATGGAAGGAGATAATCTGTATGTAACAGACCTGGAAACAAGAAACGGAACACGGGTTAATGGCGTGGTGATCAGAGACAAATATAAACTGGAACGATATGATGAGATTGTTGCAGGCAATATTAAATTCCGAATCGAGTGGTAAAAATATGAAAATTTGCAGAATATGTGGAGAAGAATATCAGGAAAAATATGAGAAATGTGCCTTTTGTGGATGTCCGGAGGATTGGAGTTTAAAACAGAACTGGAAATTTCCGGATGAGATTAAGAAGGGTTATGAACTTGTTAAAATTTTTGACACAGAAGTTCCATTTCCAGATGGTCTTTACTGGAGTAAAGAGAAAGAAAATGTAGTATGCATTTATAAACTTCCAGCAACAGAGTCAGGAAAAAAATGCTTAAAGTTCATGGAGTGTCTGAGTGAAGCAGAAGAATGGTATCCAGAGATTTACAGGATAGTGTTGCCGGAAGAAAATACTGGGGGATATTACGTCTGCCAGTACAGGCCAGGAGAGACTCTGGAGGAAGTTACAGAGAAAGAAAATCCACCAGGAGTGGAGTTGTCAAATAGGATTATAAATGGGATACAGGAATTGCTTCAAAAAACAGAAGAAAAAGATGTAAATGCAGGAATTTTTGATCTGAAGCATTTGCAGATTGTGGGAGAAACACTTGTTTTAAAAAACCTGGGACCAGGAGATTATACAGTTTCTGATCGGATACAGGCAGAAATGCTGATACGGAGAATACAAAAGGGATGGTGGGATAACGAGGAAACCGTACAGGTACCAGGTTTTTGGAGAAAAATATTTAAAAGACATAGGAGGAATGGACATGGCAAGAGTAAATGATCAGAGGCGAATGTGGAAATATATTGTTTTTGGACTGCTGACATTGGGAATTTATGATATTTATATGCTGTGGACCATGATCAATGATATAAATACTGCGTGTGGTTATAAGGAACGCACGGATGATAGTTGTAAATCACCGCATTATCTGATATTTGTGTTACTTACCGCTGTAACTTTTGGAATATATAGTTTTGTATGGTATTACAAACAGGGAAATCGTCTGAAAAATGTTGGTGAAGAATATGGAGTGAAAATTGATGAAAAAGGAAGTACATATGTATTATGGATGGTATTAGGTGCGTTGTTATTTGGGGCTGGCCCTTTGATTGCAATTTATTTGTTTATCTGTAATGTAAACAAGATATGTCATGCATATAATGTGGAAATAGAAAGAGGGGAAACACCTGGAATTATTAAAGAATATTATCCAGTATCACCCAAAGATTCTGGACGAATGGAAGTAAATTCTCCGGTTCGTCCACA
>OGDN01004414.1_pt1 | contig 12606 bp, 9 predicted proteins | sample 1570271 | NCBI WGS metagenome assembly OGDN01 (sample SAMEA4384481, study PRJEB24528) | human gut metagenome | reverse complement strand
TGAAGTAGGAATGAAACATAGAAGTTTGTAACTTTTTATAAGTTTTCAGTAACGGGAGCGTGATTCTATGACGATTCGGGAGCAGATGGAAGAAAGAGAATTGGAGTATTTAAGTCCTTATGCGACATTGAGTAAGAATTCAAAAGGCAGAAAGATTAAGGAAGAGGAATGTGATATTCGTCCGGTCTTTCAGCGTGATCGTGACCGGATCGTGCACTGCAAGGCGTTCCGCAGACTGAAGCAGAAGACCCAGGTGTTTCTTCTTCCGAAAGGAGATCATTACCGTACAAGGCTGACACATACACTGGAGGTGTCACAAAATGCAAGAACAATTGCGAAAGCACTCCGGCTTAATGAGGAACTGGTAGAAGCAATTGCCCTGGGGCATGATCTGGGACATACACCTTTCGGGCATGCAGGGGAGCGTGCGCTCAATGAACTTTGCCCGGGAGGTTTCAAACACAATGAGCAGAGTGTGCGAGTGGTGGAATCTATAGAAAAGGAAGGACGGGGACTGAATCTTACATGGGAAGTCATTGACGGGATCAGGAATCACAAAACAAGCGGACGCCCGTCAACACTGGAAGGACAGATCGTGCGTCTGTCAGATAAGATTGCCTATATTAATCATGATATTGATGATGCAATCCGTGGCGGTATTTTAAGAGAAGAAGATATTCCGAAGAAATATACGGATGTTTTGGGGACTTCGGTGAAAGGACGCCTGAACACACTCGTACATAATGTTATTATCAACAGTGTGAATCGTCCGGTGATTCAGATGTCTGAGGAAGTTCATGAGGCTATGCAGGGCCTTCGTGTATTTATGTTTGAAAATGTTTACCGTAACCCGGTTGCCAAGAAGGAAGAGGGCAAAGCAATCCATATGATTACCAATCTATATGAATTCTATATAAAGAATCCGGAGTTTCTTCCGGAGCAATCACAGAATATGTTAAAAAAGGGAGAAGAGCTGTCACGGGTCGTGTGCGATTATATCGCAGGAATGACGGATACTTATGCAGTGAAGAAATTTACGGAATTTTTTATCCCAGAATCTTGGAAAAATTAAAGGAAATATAAAGTTTGTGTCGAATATTATTAATAGGGACGTTTCTTCTTCTGGATTTGAGGAAGAGATGATGAAAAATGAAAGGACGCAGATATGTATTATCCAGAGGAATTAGTGGAAGAAATCCGGTCAAAAAATGATATCGTAGATGTAATTTCCAGTTATGTGAGACTTCAGAAAAAAGGAAGCTCCTACTTTGGATTATGTCCATTTCATAATGAAAAATCCCCGTCATTTTCAGTCAGCAGACAGAAGCAGATGTATTATTGCTTTGGCTGTGGTGCCGGAGGAAATGTATTCACATTTCTGATGGAATATGAAAATTATTCTTTTGTAGAGGCACTGAAATATCTGGCGGATCGTGCAGGCGTAGAGCTTCCGGAACCGGAGTACTCTGGGGAGGCGAAAAAGCGCGCAGATACAAAAGCTATATTACTGGAGATTAATAAGGCAGCAGCACAGTACTTTTATGTACAGCTTTTAAGGCCGCAAGGGGGACATGCCCTTACATACTTAAAAGATCGAAAGCTAAGTGACGATACGATCAAAGCATTTGGTCTAGGATATTCGAACAAGTACAGTGATGATCTGTACAAGTATCTGAAATCAAAAGGCTACAAAGACGATATGATCTCACAGGCAGGTCTGATCAGTATTGATGAAAAATACGGAGTTCACGATAAGTTCTGGAACAGGGTCATGTTTCCGATTATGGATGTAAACAGCCGTGTTATTGGATTTGGCGGCCGTGTCATGGGTGATGCAAAGCCAAAATATCTGAACTCACCGGAGACGATCATTTTTGACAAAAGCCGGAACCTGTATGGACTGAATCGAGCAAGAAAGTCGAGAAAGCCTTATTTTCTGCTTTGTGAGGGCTATATGGATGTGATTTCCCTGCATCAGGCGGGATTTACCAATGCAGTAGCGTCACTTGGAACAGCCTTGACACCGGGACATGCAGCGCTTATCAAACGGTATGTCAATGAAGTCTACCTGACGTATGACAGTGACGAGGCAGGAACGAAAGCAGCTCTGAGGGCGGGACCGATTCTGCGTGAAGTTGGGATTACGGCAAAAATCATTCGGATGGAACCGTATAAAGATCCAGATGAATTTATTAAAAATCTCGGTGCAGAAGCCTTTGAAGAACGGATCCAGAAGGCAAGGAATGGATTTATGTTCAGTCTTGAAATTCTGGAACGGGATTATGATATGACGTCGCCGGAAGGCAGAACGGACTTTATGAAGGAAGCTGCGAGAAAGCTTACAGAGTTTGATGAAGAGATAGAGCGCAATAACTACATTGATGCAGTTGCAGGAACTTATCATGTCGGCAGTGAAGATTTGAAAAAACTGGTCGGACGAATGGCAGTTCAGACCGGACTTGCAAAGCCGGTGGAAAGACCGAGATCTACAAGGAGTCAGAACCTGGATAAGGAAGATGGTACACGAAAGTCACAGAAGATTCTGCTGACATGGATGGCATCGGATGAGAATGTATTTGCACAGATCCAGAAGTATATACATCCGGAAGATTTTCAGGAAGGGATATATCGGACTGTAGCTGAGCTTTTATATGCGCAGCACGAACAGGGAAAGCTCAATCCGGCGCAGATCATGAATCATTTTACAGATGAAGAGGAACATCGTGAGGTGGCAGCGCTTTTTAATACAAGAATCCGGGAAATTAAAACAGCACATGAACAGGAAAAGGCATTAAAAGAGACAATTATCCGGGTAAAGAAGAATAGTATTGAAGAACACTCAGCAAAGCTTGATCCGACCGATATACAGGGATTGCAGAAGCTGATGGAAGCAAAACGGGCGTTGCAGGACCTTGAAAAATTGCATATTTCTATTAATTAAGGATAAAATAAAAACATATAATGGAGGATGGACACCACATGGAAGAAAACATAGCGAAATTTGGGGAAAAATTAAAACAACTGGTTGCTCATGGAAAGAAGAATAAGAGTATCCTGGAACTTCAGGAAATCAATGATTTTTTCTCAGATATGGAGCTTGATGCAGAACAGATGGAGAAAGTTTATGAGTATCTGGAGGCCAATCATATTGATGTGCTTCGTGTAAGCGGAGATGGGGATGGAATTGAGGAATTAGATGATGTTGATGATTCCGATATTGTTCTGACAGATGAAGACGATGTTGATATGGAGAAAATCGACTTGTCTGTGCCGGATGGAATCAGTATAGAGGATCCGGTCCGTATGTATCTGAAAGAGATTGGAAAGGTACCGCTTCTTTCAGCAGATGAAGAAGTAGAGCTTGCAAAGCGTATGGCAGAGGGAGACGAGGATGCTAAGAAGCGTCTGGCAGAAGCAAACCTTCGTCTTGTTGTCAGTATTGCTAAGAGATATGTGGGACGTGGAATGCTGTTTCTGGATTTGATTCAGGAAGGCAATTTGGGTCTAATTAAAGCGGTTGAGAAGTTTGACTATCATAAAGGATTCAAATTCAGTACTTATGCAACATGGTGGATCCGCCAGGCAATTACAAGAGCAATTGCTGATCAGGCCAGAACTATCCGTATTCCGGTGCATATGGTAGAGACGATCAATAAACTGATTCGTGTTTCCAGACAATTACTGCAGGAGTTAGGACGTGAACCTACGCCGGAGGAAATTGCAGCAGAATTAGATATGCCAGTGGAACGTGTCCGTGAAATCTTAAAGATTTCTCAGGAACCGGTATCACTGGAGACACCAATCGGTGAAGAGGAAGACAGTCACCTGGGAGATTTTATTCAGGACGACAATGTTCCGGTACCTGCTGAAGCCGCAGCTCAGACACTTTTAAAAGAGCAGTTAGATGAAGTGTTAGATACTCTGACAGAGAGAGAGCAGAAAGTTTTAAGACTTCGTTTTGGTATGGATGATGGACGTGCACGTACACTGGAAGAGGTTGGTAAGGAGTTTGATGTAACGCGTGAGCGTATTCGTCAGATCGAGGCAAAAGCACTTAGAAAGCTTCGTCATCCGAGCCGCAGTAGAAAATTAAGAGATTATCTGGATTAAGAAAGAGGCGCCTATGGAACTATCAAAGAGACTTACTGCAGTAGCAGGTCTTGTGACAGAGGGCGCCTCTGTCGCAGATATAGGAACAGATCACGGATATATACCGATTCATTTGATAGAACAGAACTTATCACCGAAAGTGATAGCGATGGATATCAATAAGGGACCGCTGGAACGTGCGAGAATTCACATAGCAGGCTATGGAATGAGTGACCGGATTGAGACAAGGCTGTCGGATGGACTGGCAGCAGTAAAGCCGAAAGAAGTGGAGGAGATGATCGTTGCCGGAATGGGCGGCGGTCTTGTGATTCACATTTTGGAAGAAGGAAAACAAATCGTCAGTACATTAAAAGGCTGCATCTTACAGCCTCAGTCTGAGATACAGAAAGTACGGGAATATCTTGTAGAACATGGGTTTTGGTTCGAAGCAGAAGATATGGTAGAGGAAGACGGGAAATATTATCCTATGATGCGGGTGGTACCACCAGAATATTGTGAACATAAGACGGCTGACCGGCAGGAAGATTGTAAAAAAGAGGAATGGGAGTACCTTTATGGACCACTACTTTTAAAAAACAAAAATCCGATATTATATGAATATCTGAAGCGTGAAATCCGTATTCGTGAAGATATACTTCTCGGTCTTGCCGGAAAAGATGGTGAGCGGATAAAAGAGCGTATGACAGAAATTGAACATGAACTGGAAGTAGCAAAAAAAGCAATGTCTTACTATGAAGAGTAAGAAAAGCATTGTAAGAAAAACATTGTTGAATACTATGTGAATATTAGAGAGGAATGATTGCATGCTATGTAAAGATATTATCAAAATAATAGAACAGGACTATTCACCAAGATATGCTCTTTCCTGGGATAATGTTGGACTGCTGGCAGGAAGAGATGATAAAGAAGTTGCAAATATATATGTGGCACTGGATGCTACAGATGAAGTGGTAGATGAGGCAATTTTGGCAGGTGCAGATATGCTGGTGACACATCATCCTTTGATTTTTAGCGGTATGAAACAAGTGAATAATCAGAATTTCATCGGCAGAAGATTAGTAAAACTGATTCAGCATGACATTTCTTATTATGCTATGCACACGAATTATGATGTCAAAGGTATGGCAGATCTGGCAGCAGATTATCTGAAACTTGAGAATTGTCAGATACTGGATGTCACCGGAGAAAATGAATCGGGAGAACCGGAAGGTATTGGCCGTGTCGGAGAGATACCATCTGTTTCTGATAATGATGAACAGAGAAATGAAATTTCACTGGCAGATTATTGTGAAGAAGTCAAGAAAGCATTTGCCCTTGATACAGTGAAAGTATTCGGCGATCTGAAGCAAAATGTTCACCGAGTAGCAATCTGTCCGGGGTCTGGTAAAAGTGATATTGATCAGGCGATTGCAGCAGGGGCTGATGTCTATGTGACTGGAGATATCGGTCATCATGAAGGGATTGACGCACTGGCAAGAGGACTTAATATCATCGACGCAGGACATTATGGGGTGGAGCACATATTTATCGGCGATATGGGAAATTATTTACGAGCACACCTTTTGGGAGTCGAGGTCATAGAAGCCCCAGTGAGTCATCCGTTTACAGTAATATAGGGAAAGCTTTATAGAAGCAGTCATGATATAGGGAGGACCGGAAGATGGAAGAGAAAAGAATGTATCATGTAAAAATTAAAAATGAAGTGAAAGAATATGAAGCTGGTATCACATATCACGACATTGCAAAAGAATACCAGAAAGATTATGAGCATGAGATTGTTCTGGTATTTGTAGATGGAAAACTTCAGGAACTGCACAAGCGTCTGAAAAAAGATTGTGAAATCAGTTTTGTGACAACAGCGGATCCCATTGGACATGAGGCATACAAACGAAGCATGAGTTTCCTTCTTGTAAAAGCAGTTTATGACGTGGCAGGACATAAGAATATTGACAAGGTTCGGATGCATTTTGCAATAGGACCGGGATATTATTGTACGATTACCGGCGAAACAAGAGTCGATGATGATTTTCTTGAGCGTGTCGAGTCGAGGATGCACGAACTTGTGGAGGCAGATCTATCAATCAAGAAAAGAACGGTTCATACAGATGAGGCAATCGGACTTTTTGGACAGTATGGAATGTATGATAAAGAAGAATTGTTCCGTTACCGCCGTGTATCCAAAGTAAACCTTTACAGCATCAATGAGTTTGAAGATTATTATTATGGATATATGCTTTACAGTACAGGGTATCTGAAATATTTTAAATTATATCGGTATGATGAAGGGTTTGTACTTCAGATGCCAGAGATTGATAAGCCGGAGATCGTGCCACATTTTCAGGCGAGAACAAAGTTCTTTCAGGTCATGAAAGAATCTGTGAAATGGGGAGATATTCAGGAGATTGAGACGGTTGGCGGATTGAATCGCAATATTACCAGTGGAGATGTTCAGGAAACTGTGCTTGTGCAGGAAGCAATGCAGGAAAGAAGAATTGCAGAAATTGCACAGATGATTGCTTCCAGACCGGAAATCAGATTCGTATTGATTGCGGGACCGTCGTCTTCCGGAAAGACTACATTTTCACACAGACTGTCTGTACAGCTTCGTGCAAATGGAATGCGTCCTCATCCGATCGCAGTAGATAATTACTTTAAAGAAAGAGAAGAGACTCCGAAAGACGAGAAGGGAAATTATAATTTTGAAGGACTTTGTGCAGTGGATATTGATCTGTTCGAGAAACAAATGCAGGAACTGCTGGATGGAAAAGAAGTGATAATTCCAAATTTTGATTTTGTGAAGGGACATAAAGAATTTGTAGGAAGTCCATTGAAACTTGGAGAACACGATATTCTGGTTATTGAAGGCATTCACTGCCTGAATCCAAAGCTGACAAAAGCATTGGCAGATGAGAATAAGTTTAAAATTTATATCAGTGCACTGACACAGCTTAACATTGATGAGCATAACCGGATTCCAACCACAGATGGCCGGCTTCTTCGAAGAATTGTGCGAGATGCAAGAACAAGAGGTGCTTCTGCAAAAAAGACAATTCAGATGTGGCCTTCTGTACGGAAAGGCGAGGAAGAGAATATTTTCCCATTCCAGGAGGAAGCAGATGTCATGTTCAATTCTGCTCTGATCTATGAACTGGCAGTATTGAAACCATATGTAGAAGCTCAGTTATTCGGAGTTGAAAGAGAGTGCCCGGAATATATCGAGGCAAAGAGACTGCTTAAATTCCTGGATTACTTTGTTGGAATCGGAAGCGAAAAAGTGCCGACGAACTCATTGCTTCGAGAGTTCATTGGTGGCGGCTGCTTCCGGGTTTAAAAAAATAAATCCAAACGATTCAAGATATCGTTTGGATTTATTTTTTTATGTAATAGGAAACTTCGTTTCCATTACATAAAAAAACGCTCCGCGAGGATCGCACTGCGGCGGATAAGAAACATGTCGCATATTGCGACCCGCCGCAGGCGGAGAATCTCGCAGGCGAGATTCTTTTTTATTTGGATTTTACCTGACGCCATAATTCATTGTATATGGCATCATTTTCATCTCCCAGGAATTTGAAGGTTTCGCAATTTTCCAGTGCTTTATCATCTGGAAATACAATTGGATTATTACGGTATTCCGAATCGAGGAGTTTTCTTCCTTCCTCATTCGGGATGGAATAGGTGATATAGTCGAAGTTCATCTTAGCAATGTCCGGACGGCACATGAAATTGATAAAAGCTTCTGCGTTTTCTTTATTCTTTGCGTTTTTCGGGATGACCCAGGAGTCAATCCACATGTTACTTCCTTCTTTTGGAATGACATATTCCAGGTCCGGATTTTCAAGCTGACAGGTGATAGCTTCTCCAGAGTAGATGACAGCGAGAGCAGCCTCATTTCCAATCATTTTATCACGGGCCTGATCGACAACATAGGCCTGGACAAGTGGCTTTTGTTCGATCAGTTTATTCTTAGCTTCAGTCAGTTCGTCCAGATCGGTTGAGTTCAGTGAGTAGCCAAGATATTTTAATGTGATGCCAAATGCATCACGGACACTATCTTGCATGAGGATACTATCTTTGTATTTTTCGTTCCACAGAATTCCCCAACTATCTACAGGATCGTCGACCATAGTTTTATTGTAAAGGATTCCTACAGTTCCCCAAAGGTGAGGAACAGAGTATTTATTCTCCGGGTCAAACTCTTTGGAATGCTCCATATAAGTGCTTCCAATATTCTTGATGTTCGGAATATTGTCAAAATTCAGTTCAGCCAGCAGATCATTTTCAATCATACGCTGGATCATGTAGTCGGACGGGCATACGACATCGTAGGCAATGGCGCCTGACTGTATTTTTGGATACATGATCTCGTTTGTTTCATATTCTTCGTAAACGACATTAATACCAGTTTCTTCTTCGAACATATCTAAAGTTTCCGGATCGATATATTCTCCCCAGTTATACACAATGACCTGTTTGTCACTGGAACTTTTTGAGCGGATACCATAGAAAATTCCACCTGCCAGAATGAGAACGACCATACAGACCGGAACCACTCTCGACATCATAACTTTGCGGAATTTGCGAAGCTTTGGATGCTGACTGGCAACTTTGGAAATTTTAGCATTTTTTGCACCGGCAGCTTTTTCATCTGGTTTCATGTTGATCAATAACAAAAGAATCATGACAATCAGGAACATCAATGTGGACAGTGCATACATGGAAGGATTGATTCCTTTTCGCACCTCACTGTAAATCTTGGTGGACAGAGTGTCGACACCAGGTCCTTTTGTAAAATGCGTGATGATAAAGTCATCTAAGGACATAGTAAATGCCAGTAGGAAACCGGAGGACACACCTGGCAGAATGTCCGGAAATACGACTTTGAAAAAAGCGTATAACGGAGAAGCACCAAGATCCAGGGCGGCCTCATAAGTGCTGACGTTCGTTTGCCGCAGCTTTGGCAGAACACTCAGGATTACATAGGGAATGTTAAAGGTAATATGTGCAATCAGGATTGTCTTAAATCCAAGGGAAAATCTACATGCGATGAATAACAGCATAAGAGAGATTCCTGTCACAATATCGGCATTTAACATAGGAATATTGGTTACACCAGTCACGACAGTACGCATTTTCTTTCGCATTGCCTGAATACCGATAGCGGCAGCAGTACCGAGAATCGTAGCAATCAGTGCAGATAACAATGCGATGATCAGTGTCGTATAAAGTGCGTTCATAATGGAATTATTTTTAAATAATTCCACATACCATTTTGTTGTAAAACCTCCCCATTTGGAACGGGATTTTGAGGAGTTAAAGGATAATACCATAAGGGTGATGATTGGCGCGTACAAAATGACGCATATCAGCACCAGATAAAACCGTTTAAAAAAATTCTTGATCAAAATGTAGTTCCCTCCCCGTCTTTATCGTATTTTGCGATCAATGCCATACTGATTAAAATGAAGATCATCAGTACAAGGGACATACCGCTGCCAGAGTGCCAGTTACTTCCTTGTTTAAATTCCTGCTCAATAACATTACCGATCAGGAGAATCTTACTTCCACCTAAGAGGTCGGAGATGACAAAAGTTGTCAGTGACGGTACAAAGACCATGGTAATTCCGCTGATGATCCCTGGAACGCTCAGTGGCAGCAGGATTTTTGTAAATGTCTGCACACTGTTTGCACCAAGATCTCTGGCTGCTTCAATAACATTTGTGTCAATTTTGGACAGTACATTGTAAATTGGTAAGATCATAAATGGCAGAAAATCATAGACCATACCAAGTACGATGGCATATGGAGTGTTGATGATTTCCAGTGCCGGTAAATGGAAAAAATGAAGGAGACTGTTGATAACTCCGTTCTTTTCCAACAGGTTCTGCCATGCAATGATCCGAAGCAAAGAATTCATCCACATTGGCAGGATGAAAATCAGTACGATAAAGCTGGACTGATTGACGCCAAGTCCAGTCAGGATCATAGCCAGAGGGTATGCGAGAATCAGGCAGATAATCGTACTGACAAGGGATAACAAAAGTGCCAGTCCCAATGCCTTTAAATTCTCAGGTTCTGTGATCCTGGCAAGATTCATCAGGGTGAATCCACCGTCATTATTCGTCAGACCATAGTAGAAGACCATGATAAGAGGAATGATGATAAATGCTGCTGACCAGAGAAGATACGGACCGGCAAGCATCTGTTTTAATAATTTACTATTCTTCAATTGGTACCGCCTCCTCATCTTCAGATTCTGGTTTTTTCATGATCTGAATATCAAATGGGTCTACGCGCAGTCCGACTTCTGCTCCGACTGGGAACATATCGGTGCTGTGCACGAGCCATTCGTAATTATTTGCCATGACTTCCATCTCATAGTGAACACCTTTGAAAATAACATGTGTAACAACGCCTCGGATAATTCCGTCTTCTGGTTTTACAAGGTCGATATCTTCCGGGCGGATCACTGCATCAACAGGCTTCTTCTGACCGAATCCTTCATCGACACACGGAAAGTTGGCGCCGAGGATATTGACGAGCCGGTCATGTACCATCGTGGCAGAAAGAATGTTACTGTCACCGATAAAGTCTGCAACGAACGCATTCTTCGGTTCATTATAAATATCTTCCGGTGTTCCTACCTGCTGGATATATCCCTGGTTCATAACGACGATCGTATCGGACATAGTCAGGGCTTCCTCCTGATCATGAGTGACGTAAATAAATGTAATGCCAAGCTCATTTTTTAAGCGGATCAGTTCGTACTGCATATCCTGGCGCAGCTTTAAGTCAAGAGCACCAAGAGGTTCGTCAAGAAGCAGGACTTTCGGTTCATTTACAATGGCTCTTGCAATAGCGATACGCTGCTGTTGTCCGCCGCTTAAGGAAGCAGGAGTACGGTTTTCGAAGCCTTCAAGATTAACAAGTTTTAACGCATAACGAATCTTATCATTGATGTAATTCTGAGATTTTCCTTTAATCTTTAGCCCGAATGCAATATTTTCTGCAATGGTCATATGGGTAAAAAGTGCATATTTCTGGAATACGGTATTTAACTGTCGTTTGTTTGGAGCCAGGTTCGTGATATCCTGACCATCGAAGATGATTTTTCCAGAGTCAGGAGTCTCGAATCCACCAAGAATACGAAGCAGTGTTGTTTTTCCGCAACCGCTTGGTCCCAGAAGAGTTAAAAATTCATTTTCCCGGATATAAAGATTCAGTTCGTCTAGTACGACATTTTCATCAAATGCTTTGGATATATTTACAATATCGATTAATTTATTAGACATGTTCATTGTCCTCCAAAAATGTAATTATAATTTAGAACTTAAGGCCGGCTATCAAGGAAGTCCTGATAGATAAGAAGTCTGCTCAGCCTAAAAGTTCGGCGGGGTGCTGACCCATAAAATAACGGCACCGGATGTACCAAAAGCTTCTATATAATGTTCAGAGTGAGGTGTGAAATAAAAAGATTCTCCTTTTTTCGCAGTGTAACTTTTATGTCCGATATGAATCTTGATACTTCCTTTTAATACATAACCAAATTCTTCACCTTCATGTGGAAGATCCCGGTAAGTTAATCCGCCAGGCTTTAGAGTCAGACGGATCGGTTCCATCATATTTTTCTGAGCGTTCGGTATGATCCATTCGGTCTTGCTGCCAAGTTCAGAATCAATTTTCTCAAAATAGTCTTCATTTCGAAATACGATCTGATCTTCCGGCTCTTCCTGAAAAAATTCTGAGACGGTTGTGCCCAGGCACTGCAAAATGTCCATCAATGTCGCAATGGACGGGGAGGTGAGATCCCGTTCCAGCTGGGAAATAAATCCCTTGGACAGTTCACTGCGGTCTGCCAGCTCTTCCTGGGTGAGCCCCTTGGCGACGCGGAGTTCCTTAATCTTTTTGCCGATATCCATCAAAAATCCACCTTTCTGAAAGAATCATTATGGATTCCTTGTGTTGATTTAAAGTAAACATGATAAAAGCCGTCACCAACAAAAATAAAATTAAACTCAAAGTTTAGTATTTGTTAACAAACGACCTGAAAATCATTATACAGGAAAAATACTAAAAATCAACAGTTTAAATGAAAATAATTGAAAAATGAATGTAAAATTTCAGAATGTAAAAATGAGCAAAAAAATGAGCAAAAATGCAGATGAAGGCAGTTTTTTATGGACATGATAAATCATGAATGCTATAATAACTTAGTTTAACAATATGTCAGCTGAGAGGTATGTCATGCAATTGCATGACGTGCACCTCGCAGCAAGAATGCCGAGGCATTCTTGAATTATTTATGAACATAAAGATAAGAATGAAAAGGAACTGGATATGAGAAAAAATCGAAAGAATAACTCCCATACCCATAGAAAAAGAATTTATTTTATGGCAGTTCTTCTGGTTGGTAGTCTTATGCTGGGAGGGTGTGGAGTAAAGAAAGAGAAAGCGGCAGACAACGAACTGCCGGAGATTGTCATTGGAATGGATTAT
>OGDN01004413.1_pt1 | contig 12607 bp, 9 predicted proteins | sample 1570271 | NCBI WGS metagenome assembly OGDN01 (sample SAMEA4384481, study PRJEB24528) | human gut metagenome | reverse complement strand
AGAGGAAGGTCACAATCTGAGCGCGGGTGCAGTCGGCGTTGGGAGAGAAGGTGGTACTGCTGGTGCCGCTGGTCACGCCCTTTTCTACCGCCCATGCCACTGCGTCAGTGTAGTAAGCGCCCTCCGGTACATCGGAGAAGGCAGTCATGGCACCCAGCTCAGAGACAGTCAATTTGGCTTTATCGGATGTGACCTCGCCGGCTTTGTTGCTGACCACGCAGTAGTAGGCAGTGCCGTTATCATCCGGGATGTTCACGGCCTTGATGGTGTAGGTCGGACCGTTGGTGCCCACCTTGGAAGCGCCGCTCTTGGTCTCACGCCACCACTGGTAGTTCAAAGCTTCGCCGGTGGCGGCAACGGAAAAGGTAACATCTGCTCCCGGCTTGACTGTGACGGACTTGGGCTGGGCGGTGATGGCAGGCAGTCCCTTCTTTACGGTCACCTTGATCAACGGGGAGTCGGAGGAATCTGAGGTAACAGTCTTGCCATCCACACTGGCGGTAACAACACAGTAATAGTACATAGTGCCCTCGGCCTCGGTGGGAATTGCATAACCTGCCGCCGTAGCGCCGGAGATGGCCGTTCCGGTGCCGTAGTTGTTGCTTGCCGTCTTATACCACTGGTACTTGATGTTCTTCGCCATGTCCGGCAGGTCGGTATAGACGGATACTGCCACATACTCTTTAAGGGTGGCCGTTACATCCGTGGTGCTGTATGTATTGGTGATCAGGTCATAGGCGGCAGGGGTCTTGGGGAAGATATAGCTGATTTTCAGTTCTTCGCTGCCTGCGCCGGAGACGACCTTGGCGGTCTCCCCGTTGATGGTCACGGCAGGCACGGCGGCAAATTTCATCCCGTCCTTACTCTCCAGAGAGACCAGTACGCTGTAAACCGAGTTCCCCAGGAAGGAATCACACGCCGGATCCCAGGAAACGGCGGCCACGGTGTACTGCGCGTCCGCAGGAACGACAGCGGACTTGTCCGGCGTCTTGCCGAATACCGGGGCGTCAATGCCCGTGACGGCGACATTGGATATCTCGCCGGTCTTCAGCGCCGGGAAGGTGTAGGAGACGGTATAGGTGACGAACTTGCCCTTAACGGTGGAAGTCAGGACTGCCTTCTGTCCATTGACCGTGACAGTGCCGGCATTTTTGAAGTCGTCGGCCAGCACATGGGCAGCATCCGCCTTCAGCGTGAAAGAGACAGTGTACGCCGTTCCCGCCTGGAACATAGCGTCGGCGGGGGACCATTTGACGCTGCTGGCCTCAACACCGGTGCCGGTCACGGCTGTGGAGGGGGCCTTGCCGATCTCCGGCGCGGTGACGGTCATGGCGGCAGATTTGACGATCTGCGAAGCATCCGCTTTGACCTCAATGTAGAAAGCATATCGCTTTTCTTTGGCGTTGAGGCCAGCCACCGTGTCGTCCGACTTCAAGCCGTTCCAGGTGGCGGTGCTGCCGCTGGCGAACTCATAGCCGTCCGCCGCGGATACCGTCACCACCACCGCCACGTTGTCCCCGTCGATGGGAACATAGTCGGTCATGGTTTTCCGGAACATCTGGTACTCGATCTTCTTGACGGTGCAGCCGGAAGTGGAGGTGGAGGCGGTGTAGTCCGCCGCCTGGCCGTGCTTCAAGGCATCAAGCCCGGTGATGCTGACAGTGGAGATGGCAGGTTTGACGGCGGCGGTTTCCGAAAATATATAAGACACGCTCAGATCGTCGGTGGTGCCGCCAAAGATATACGCTTCTTCGCCGTTGATGGTCACGGCCTCGCTTTTGTCCCCAACGAACTGATAACCAGCCTGGGGCAGTAGGTCCACATCTACCCGGTAGGTCTTTCCAGCCTGGGCAACCTCGCCTTTGCTCACGGTCTTGTTATCCGAGAGGTTGTACCAGTATACGCTGACTGACTTCACGCCTATCGTATCACAGTCAGCTGTGAAGTCCAGCGGCCGGCCGGTGGCCGGGGCATCGATGCCGCTGATCTCCACGGTGTCGATCGTCATATCCGGGCCGGATATGACGATTTTTGCCCCGATCCTCCCCTCTACGCTATTTCCCATAAAATAATTTCCCTGCGGCCGAAACTTCGTTCCGTCAACGGTCACAGTGACTCCTTTGAGTGAAGGCCATGAATTATTACGGGAGTACATCCCGTAGTAGGCAGTGCAAATGTTATAGAACATCACATCCGCATTTTTAATGACAATCGTCGTGTTATTACTGGCGCTGTCACCAAAGGTTCCCCCGCAAACGGCCACAGTACCAGAAACAAAATATCCGGGTTTTGAACCCATAGCGAGGGTAGTTTCTGGATTGAGTACAAGAAATGTCCCTCCGTTGATGACCGTTGTGCCGCCCTGTGTATATATACCATATTCACCGCCTACAATTGTGCCGCTGTTGACGGTGAGTTTACTTCCGTCCCAGTTCTCGACGAGGATACCAGCACCACTGTACCCGTACCCGCCGTTGCGCGTTTCGCAAACGATCTCACCGCCGCCTACGCTGTCGTTGACGGTGAGATTGCCGCCCTGCACCCCGATCAGGCGGCTATCTGTGGTGAGTGCCGACCGGGTAAGTCTGTATCCTGCCAGATCCAGAACAACATTCCCCCCATTTTGCACATACAGATAGTAGCTGTTTTGGTTGCCGCTTTCCGTAATGTCTCTGCCAAGTTCGATATAACAGACGGGATCGTCTTCCGATACGCTTCTCATCAACTCTCTCAGTTCGTCATAATCGGTGACCACATAGGGGTCGTTCTTGGTGCCGGCGCCGCTGTAGGCACTGGCCGGTGTGGTCAGCGACGGGAGCAAACCCAGCACCAGGGCCAGGGTGAGCAGGACACTCAGAAATTTTGTTCGTGTTTGCCTCATTGAATTTCTTCCTCCTTTTTATTTTATGTCTCAAAGAGACTGCAGGCTGGCGGCCAGATAGTCCAGTGACACATCATAAAATACGAAGTCATCGATCAGCTTTTGCTTTTTCGCCGCAATGGCCCGATTTACCGTTTCTTGCTGGTTTTCCGGGCACATCAGCATCAAATGGCAGTCCGGCGTCGCCTCCCGCAGCCAGGTACACAGAGCCAGGCAAAAATCCATATCATACTCTCCGTCTTCCGTTACCTCCAACAATGCCCCTGCGGCCAAATGACGCCGGATGGCCACATCCGCGTTGGCATAGTCCGGTTCGTAGCAGAGTTGGAACCCGGGATCATTCTGCACCTTTGTCATCAATCCTTGTGCCAGTGATGCCCGCCGCATGATTAAAACTACCGATTTTACCGCCCTCACCTCCTTTAGTACTGCAATGGCCTTTGTCACATTACAGATTTATTATAATCTCTCTTTTCTGCCTGCACCCTACCCGCAGCGGGTAGTCTTTTCCCCAAAACACAAAAAAGCAGCCCGACATCTGCCGGACTGCTGAAAAGGGAAGGGTGTCAATAAAGCGGATTGATCCACCCGTTGGAGATCATATAGAAAGCCAGGTCCACCGCCTTGGTAAAACCGGTTTTGCCGAGCATGTTGGCCTTGTGGTATTTGACGGTGTTCTCGGTGATATAGAGTTCCTCCGCGATCTCCTTGCTGGTCATATGCTTGCACATCAGGCGCAGGATCTCCATCTCCCGGTCGGTCAGCGGAGCCTCACCCTGGGGCATAGGGATAGTCTTTGGCTCCGGGAAACTGGTCCCGCCGGCCATTACCTCCCGGGCTACATCCAGAAAGTAGTTCAGGCTGCGACTCTTATAGACAAAGCCGTTGGCCCCAGCGGCCTTGGCCCGAGGGATGTAGGTGATCTCATCAAAGGCGGTCATCACGATAATCTTCATCTCCGTGTACCGCTCCCGGATGGTTCCCACCGCTGTCAGGCCAGAGGCGCCGCCCTCGGTACACACATCCATCATCACCAGATCAGGCCGCAGGCGTTCACAGAAGTCCAGGGCATAGTCGGCGTTGGGTGCCTCGCCCACCACCTGAAAGTCACTTGTTCTGGAAAAAGCCATCGTCAGCGATTCCCGCATAGAGGCATGGTCTTCCACGATCAAAACTCTTGTCATACCGGATATTCTCCTTTCGGTACGGATATCTGGATGTTGAACCGCGGCGTGTGGTGGATCGTGATGTCGCCGCCCAGCCGTGCCACACGGCGGCGCATCTCCCGCAGTCCGCCGCCCTCCTTAACAGGGGAGGAGGGAGGAATGCCGTTGTCGGTGACGGACATTCGCCAACAGTCGTTTTCAAAGAAGTGGAACTGCACTTGTGTGGCATAGCCGTGGCGGACTGCGTTGGTAACGCACTCAACGGCGATATCGGCAAAATCCTGGGCCACTGCCTCCCGCTGCGGTAAATCACCCCAAATCAGCACTTCCACACCCATGCCGCAAAACATATCGGTCAACAGCTCCAGCCTGCGGCCAGGGCTTTGCGCCTCATCCTCCCAGAAATTCCGGGGCAATCCCTGGGCAAAGGCGGACAGAAGGGCGTCGTCCGGTTCTTTGTTCTCTCGCATGGCACGCAGCAGCAGGCTGATCCGCTGTCCCAGGGTATCGTGAATACGGGCCTTTCCCCGTAGAAGTTCCTCCGTTTCACAGGCCGCGCGCAGGTTCTCAATGGTTTGCCGGAGGTCTTCACCGCGCTGAGCCAGTTCCTGGTTCTTCCGGTAGAGAGCCTGATCGGCAGCCCACTGCTCAGTCATGTCGGCAGCGGATATCAGGAAGCAGCGGCGGCGGCCCACCAACAACTCATACCGCCGGAAGAGCCATGCAGTGCCGTCTGGCAGGCGGATGGCGGTCTGTCCACCCAAAGTCTCCCGCGCACAGCCGCCAGCCAGATTGCCACTCTGTATGGTGCGAAAAAAATCCTCGCCGTTGCGGGAGTAACTTCCAGTGCAGCATTGGATCAGCTGCTCCATTCGGCGGTTGCTCAGCAGCGACTCGCCGTTGGGATAGCAGAACAGAAGTCCGGCGTTCAGTCCGTCTATTGCCTCCTTGACCGAGCCGGCGGATATCTGGGTGTGCAGTTCTCTCCTTCGCAGCAGGCAGATATGTATGCTGCGGATCAGACAGAACAGGATGCCTGCCACAAAGAGCATAGGATAGGATGAGCCGGACAGCCATTCCACAGCAGGCAGAAGGATGGCCGCCGCCACAGCCACGCCGAAGGGCCACATGACCTCCAGCCCCACTGCCACAAAAACACTCAGTATGGCGACGAAGAAGAACACAGCCTGTCGCACCGCACCATAGCTGCTTGGCAGCAGAAAGCCGTGTAAGGCGTTATACTGAACATGGGCGATCAGTGCGGCGCACAGGAACAGGTGGAGCAGTACGCCGATTTCCAGCAGGTTTTCCGACCAGCGCATCCAGCCCCCAGGCAAGCGACGGAAACTGAAGGTTACGGCAAGGGCTTGAAACACGATGCAAAAGGCTGTAAGCATGCTGAGGCAGATCAGCAGCCAGCCGGAAATGCGATAAAACTCAGCCACAGTCCTCACCTCCCAACGGAATGGTCAGCCAGATGCCGACGGTATCGTCCAGATCCTTTTGGGTGATACGGCCATGAACCGCCGCCACATTGTCTTGAAACTCCTGGGAAAAGTGCCAGTCTTCCGGTGGGCAGGCAGGAAGGAGTTTAAATGCCAGTTCGTCCTGTGTTCGTTCCAGATGCCCCAGTATGGTAGAGCAGTTTTCCTGCACCGCCCAGGACAGGAACTCAAAGTAGAAGTCATAGCACAAGGATGCCGTCCGTACCGCCATCTGACTTTGCAGTCCACAGCGCACTAACACCTTGACCCCTGCGTATCCAGCCAGTTCTGCCAGTTCATCCAGATAGACACCAAGTTCGTCGCCCAGAATAGGTGTACCTTGCCGGATCAGGAAGAACAGGTTATATCTGCGCTTGATGTGGCACAGGCACAGGGTGATGTAGGCGACCTGCCGTTGATGGTCCTCCGCCTGAGGAAGTGACTGGATCAATCGGGCCAGCACCGACACTCTCCGGGGGATCTCTTGCTCCAATTCGTCGTATAATTCCGCTTTTGCCTCCGCCGCCAACAGCCGGCGCTTGGCTTCACCCTCCTCGCTGAGCAGGGCATTGGCGGCCTCCAACCGGGCGGAGGAGGTCTGGAGTTCGTGGCGCACACGGTTCAAGACCGATACATCCTCCTGCCACACCACCATACCCCCGCGGATGGGAGCAGCATGGAGCAAGGTATCCCGATCTTTAAGCAGAAATCGGCTCATATCCGCCCGCAGCCGCCGCCACACGGATTTTGGGATAGGGGACGCCCCATTGGCAGCCAGCACCACCTGTCCCTCCTCGTCCAAAAGTTGGAGATTGAGAGGCGCCGCTGCGAACAGCGGCCCATACCGGACATTGACCGGGATCATGCCTGTGTGCAGGAACGACTCAAAGAACAGCACCGCCAAAACACAGATCGTAATGGTATAGTCGCTGTCCCGAGCCAGCGGAATTTTGAACAGATATCCCAGTATGTAACTCAAAATGGCCGCAAGAAACAGCATAGGGAATACTCTGGCCCTCAGACTTCGGCTGTGCCAGCTCTTTCGGAACAGCAGCACAATCGCCGCCAGCAGGAAGATGAGAGATATCAGAAATACTACAAAGTAACCGGGGCCATACTGGTAGTCGTGAGACCAGTTCCCATTCAAATCAAACCGAAAGACCATCTGGTGCAGGTCGTTGGTGAATAGCAGAAGTACAGAGAGGATGTACGCCGCCAACGGTCGCCAGATTGGACGCAGCAGGCGCTTGGCATTCTCTGGTTTATCCACGATATCCGCCAAGCGCAGCATAACCAAGGGCAAAGCAAGCTGGAACACATAATAGCCATACCAGCACAGTCGGGCCAAAAGGCAACTATCAAATATCTGGTATTTCAGCAGCCGCAGGAGGGTCCATCCTACCACCAGCCAGCCCACCAGCACTGCCGTCCGCCGGATATCCCGGCGCAGGATGCGTTGTGACACTGTGCCTGTCCAAAAGATCGCCATAGCGGATACCAGCAAGGCCACCAGTATATGTTCTCGATAATCTGCGGAGGAATAGAGGAGGGTATGGCGCACTTCTCTGCGGATATCCCGTTGGGTATCCTCCGTCACCGTGAGCAGATGCGTAAAATCCTTCACCTGGACAGCGGAGCAGTAAGCTCCATCATCGGGATATTCCTCCGATCTGCGGCCGTCCGTCAGGGGAAGTCCAGCATCCAGCAAGGCTTCGTCCAGACCCCGCTCAAACTCCAGAGGTATATCGGACAGCAGCCCCATGGCAAAGGACAGCGTCCCCTCCGCTGGCACGACGATCTCCCAGTCCTGCCCGTCCCGATTCCATTTCGCTGCCTGGTAGTCAAAGCAGAGCTGGATGGGAGCCGTCTGGTCATCCAAATGCAGTTCACCTTGGCCGTACAGACGCTCCAGCAAGGCGAGGGCCTCCGTCTTCGTATATGCCTGGCCCTCCAGTCCATAAGACATGGCTCCCAGGATCAGCCGATTCAGTGGCGCGTCCGTAGTCATGCCCACTGCGGCGCCGGTTACTGACAGGTCGCGCCAGCCGGAGATGTCCGCGTCCACCCTTGTCCGGTCCACTGCGATCACCACGGTGGCCAGACAGTGGGGATACCAGTAGCGGCCCACCCCTTGCTCCATGGCGGGAATCGCTTGGGCATCAAGGCAGGTTGCCGCATTGCCCTGGGACAGTTCCGCATAGATATCCTCTGTCTGTGCCTTCAGCCTATATCCGGGAAGTACCTGGAGGGTGATATCAGCATAGGGAAAAAGCAGTTCTGAACTTGCCACCAGTTTGTTGTTCTCCGCTTCCTTTGCCCCACAGCCGGTCAGGAACAGGAACAGCAGCAGGCAAATAACCACTTTTCTCATCGGTTCACCGGCTCTCCATCCTCCTTCAGCCGCTTGGCGCAGGCACGGCACATGTCCATCTCCTCGCAGATCAAAAAGCAGGAATCGCAGATCAGACGGTGGCAGATGGGACAGAGGCTGAAGCGTTCTTTGCCCTCCTGTCCTGCAGCTTTTCTTGCCCGTTCCTTCTCCCGCTGGTAGAGTGCCTCGTAAAGTTCCTTCTTGCTCCGATTCTCTGCCGCCGCGTTTGCCTTGGTGAATGGCGTCGTGACGCTGTATTCCCCACACTCCTCGCAACGGATGGCAAAGCAGAAATACTGGGGTGTTGAGCAGTCCTCCAGATGGCTGAGTAACAGTTCTGTCATGCCGTCTCTCCTCCTTTTGATGTTGTTATACCAGGAAAAACGGGCGCGTGTATATGGTCCGCCGGATACTTTTTCCCGCTTTTACGCAAAGGTATCCATTGGATAATAGAAAAAGCGCACAAAACCGATCCTTCGGTTTTGTGCGCTTTGCTGTGTTTGGAACACGGCCTTAGAAAAGTTCCTGAAGCCTTCCGCAGCGGCGGAGCAGATCAATGTAGAGCATCAGCTCATCCCGAGAGGCGACCCCCAGTTTCTCATAGATGCTCCGATTGTGCTTGCGGACTGTGCTCATGCTGATAAAGGCCAGATCCGGGATCTCTGAGATCTCGTGTCCGTCGATGTAGTAGCGCAGGATATTCCGCTCCGCCTCCGTCAGCAGATCCTTGCGCGCTACAAACTGGTCGAAGAGCTCCGCAATGTTGGGCGGAAGTTCTCCCTGCTCCAACCGCTGGTTCCGCGCCCGGGCGTTGAGGAACTCCGCCAGCTCATCCACCTCCGAGATACCGGAGGACATTCCCTGTTCCAGCGTTTCCTCCTGCTGGAACCGCTTCAGACTGTCCGTGATGGGCCGGACAAATCTCCGCGACAGGAAGAAGGAGAGGGCCAGCAGCCCCAGAAGCAGCCCCAAGGCCGCAAGGACCCAGGTCTGCTGGATGTCGGCGGTGTATGCGGCATAGCTCTCCTGGGGGATCAGGATGGCGGCGGCCCAGACCGTATCCTCCGTTTCTCCCCTGGAGATGGGCAAGGTCTGGTGCAGGCCGATATACTTCCCGCTGCCTGTGTCATATTCGTTATAGTAGCGCCCCTGGTGGATGGTAAGGGTCTCCTGGCTGTCCAGATAGGTGCCGTTGACGCTGCCCACCAGACCATCGGACAGCAGGAGCCGGCCGTCCTCAACCGGCGCCAGCACAGTGACCGCGGAGCCAAATTGCCCCTCTGTGGTGGGATAGGAAAATTGGAAGTACAGCGCGCTGAGCTCCACACCGCAGATGCCGTACACCGTCCCATCGCTGCCCACGATGGGGACGCACAGCAGCAGGGCAGACTCCCAGGTGTCCTTCAGATCGATCCGGCGGGACCAGAAGTATCGCTCCGCAGGCCGATCCAGAGGCGTATCCATCAAGTCCCGACAGCCCGGGATCTGATCGGTGTCAAACTCCAGATTCCACCGGTTGTGCAGTTCCAGATCTTTCTTCCGGGCAATGTCCGGGATCCCCCGGAAATAGACCACCGTGGGCGTGACCGGGCTGCTGGCGCTGAGGTTGGAGTAGCGCAGGTGGATCCCGCTCCGGGAGTGATCCGCCGCATCCAGACTGGTGTTGGTCGTCGCGTCCAAAATCCCATAGGCGCCATTACAGTTGGCCGTCTGGAGGGTCGTACTGAGCAGCGGATACATGGCCTCCTGCAGTTTCAGCAGCCGCTCCGGATCATCGTTGACCTCCCGCAGAGAGATCCCCTCCTGCACCAGCACACCCTCGATCTCGCGGCTCAGTTCCTTGGAGAGATTTAAGCTCTGGGCGGTCAGGTGATCCAGGTGGTCTGACAGATGCTCCCGTGTATTGTTCAGGTGCAGCTCCATCACCTCATGGAGCTGCTCATCGTCCCGGGAAAAGGCCCCCGCGATGGACAGGAGGAAGATCACCGCAGCAAAGACCACCAGGATCATGGACACCCAATAGAGCATCAGCTTTCTCTGCATCCCTACGCTCTGCTTTTTGGCAAAGGCATTCAGCGCCCGGAGTTCCTTCAACTTCCTGAACACGGCTCTTCCTCCTCTCTTCTGTTATCGCTCCATGATCTCCCGGAAAGCATCGAACCGCTCTGCGCCGATCTGTTCCAGGCCGGTCTCTCCGGCCTCCAAATAAGCCCGGCGGCCCAGTGCCAGCTGTGCCCTCACATGATCTTCCAGCATGGTTTCAAGCCCCAAATAGGTCTCCAGCTGCGGCGGTACATAAAATTCATAGTTTGCCTGGGTATCCAGATACGCCTGATAGAGCGAGGCGTATTTGGCGCTCTCCAGTCCTTCGATGGCCTTCGGCAGTTCGTTTTCAAAGGCGGCCCGGGTCACCGGCATATAGCCTGTCCGGGTCACGAACTCCACATTGTGTTCCGGTTCGGTCAGCCACTTGAGGAAGGTCACAGCGGCCTGCTCCCGCTCTGGGGTGGAGCGGACGGTGCAGAAGCCCGCGCCCCGCTGCATCACCAGTTTTTCTCCGTTTTCAAACACCGGGCAGGGACGGGAGATGATGGTGATGTCCTCCGAGGTGTTGTCCGGATAGGTCACAACATCGCTGTAATAGAGGATGCTGGCAGAGGAGGCCACGCTGACGATGCTGTCGCCGGTGCGGATAGACTCGGTGGCATACCCGCCCTTGAGCCAGACGCCGCCCTGAAGCGCAGCCCTGGCCAGCGGTTCCCACGCCGTCCGGAACGCGGGGCCGAATGCCAGATCGTCCCCATGGAAGAAGTCCTCGCCCAATGACTGAGCTCCCACCTGAAAGTAGTTGAAGTAGTAGTCATGGACGAACATGGATTTGGCGTCTCCCGGAATATCCGGGGTCTGAGCATCGGTCCATTTCGCATAGATCTCCGCGGCCTTGAAAAGCCCTTCCCAGGTGTCCAGATCCTCTATCGTGACCCCGGTCGCCTGAGAGAAACGGTCGAAGATGGTCTGGTTGATGAACATGATCTCCGTGGACTTTGCCACCGGCAGCATCACCAAACGGTCATCCACCGTGCCCTCTTCCACAAAAGCCGGGAGAAAGGCCGATAACTCTTCCTCGCTGAAGTAATCCTTGTAGTCCACCAGAATGCTGTTGTCCGGCAGAGCCATCACGGTCTTGGGATAGGAGATGAAAAGGTCGGGCAGTTCCGAAGCTCCCGGCTCGGCATTGGCGGCCGCCAGCACCAGTTCGTGGATGGTGTTGGTGTTGGATACGGAGGTGACCTGCACATTGATCCCTTGTTCTTTTCCCACCGTCTGGTTAAATTGATCGATGAGATCGTTGAGCGGGGAGTCTGTCTGGCCGCCGTAGACGTGCCAAACGGTAATGGTGGTCGGCGTCTCCTCTTTTTTCGATGGCGTGGAACAGCCCGCGCAGCAGGCCATTAAGATCCCCGCCAATAAAAACGCCATGATTCTTCGCATTTTCACACCGCATCACCTCATTTTCATTATATCTGCCACGGGTTAAAAAAGCCAGACAAAACAGGATACTCTGTCAAATTTGTTTCGTGTAGTATCCATTTAATTTCAGTATAACACAGATTTTATGGACCGGCCCTACCCGCAGCGGGTAGTCTTCATCGTTCAAATGATTCTCTCGATACCGCTGCTGTGTCTGGATGGATCAGGATGATGGGCAGTCCCTGTTTCCTGGCATAGTTGACTGTCATACCAGTTCCGCTTCGGATGGAGCGGTCGTTGTCATAGACCGCCAGTAAACAGTCTGCATGATCCACCATATACTCGTTACGCCTTCGGTAATTCGTGGCCGTGGACGATCCTTTTTCGCCCACGATTACAGTTTCTGTGCTATGTTTTATCAGAAAAGCCATGCGTCTGCGGCTGCGCTCCTCCCAGTTTGCATCATGGCCCTCAAAGGGGAGGGCGATCATCAACTGGATCTCGCTATATTCCAGCTGTTCCTTCAGCCGGAGTAGGATCTCCCCAGCCCACATATCCACGCCCAGTGCGCCACCCACCCAGAACTGACGGAACCCCTGCTCATAGAGTTGGATCAACTGATCCCGGATGCGTTTCTTGATCCGTTTGCAACCATTGTTGTTTTCATCATATTTGAAGCGAAATCTCGTTGGCCGATGGCCGGTGATCGCACAAGTAAGCGTCCTTATCATATTGATCCTCCCATATAGATGCCAACAAAATAGTGTTGTAATTATATAATGACGCTTATTAAGCGTCAACAGTGCTTTTGGGTTAATTTTAGTGAGTGCTGCCTTCGGATAAACTAATTCCGTAAGGCGGTGATAACTCTGGAATGGGATTTTGACTTTTCTGAACGCATGGAAAATCTCTCCTATGCAATCGGATACTATCGCAAGAAAAAGGGGTATTCTCAGGAGCAGTTGGCAGAAATCCTTGACATCAGCCGTCAGCATCTTGCATCCGTTGAGGCACCCGGCATGAGTCATGGGCTATCGTTAGAATTGCTTTTTAAGATAGCCACCGTCCTTGAAGTTGAGCCATATCAACTGCTGAAATTTCGACTTGAGAAGTAAAGGTTCTTATAAGTGTTCTTCTCTGTCTTGATCTCCTTAGAGTGGGTCCTTCTTGTGGGGCCATCCTGGACCGGCCCCTGGTTCTAAGGCAACACCGCACAGAAAACTGTGTGCAGAAA
>OGDN01004406.1_pt1 | contig 12624 bp, 14 predicted proteins | sample 1570271 | NCBI WGS metagenome assembly OGDN01 (sample SAMEA4384481, study PRJEB24528) | human gut metagenome | reverse complement strand
GTTGAACGGTTATCATGATAACAAGTTCCAGAGGAGGAATCAATTATGAAAAAAAGAGTTTTAAGTTTAAGCCTTGCACTTGCAATGGCGGCTTCTTTAACTGCCTGCGGAAGCTCATCTTCCACAACCGAGACAACTGCCGCTGCAGCAGCTGACGCAACAACAGCCGCTGCTGGCGCTTCCAGTGAAGCATCTTCCGGCAAAGTATTCAAGATCGGCGGTATCGGCCCGGTCACAGGCGCGGCTGCTGTATATGGTCTCGCAGTTAAGAACGGCGCACAGATCGCTGTTGATGAGATCAACGCTGACGGCGGTATCAACGGATACCAGATCGAGTTTAATTTCCAGGATGACGAGCACGACGCTGAGAAGGCTGTCAATGCTTACAACAACCTGAAGGACTGGGGCATGCAGCTGTCCCTCGGCTCCGTAACCTCCAAGCCGTGCGAGGCTACCGCCGCTGAGAACTACAGCGACCGCATTTTCGCTCTGACCCCGTCCGCATCCTCCGTTGCAGTAACCGAGGGCAAGGACAACGTATTCCAGATGTGCTTTATGGACCCGAACCAGGGCACCGCATCCGCACAGTACATCGCAGAGCAGAAGCTCGGCACCAAGGTTGCGATCATCTGGAAGAACGATGATGTTTACTCCACCGGCATTCACGACAAGTTCGTAGAAGAGGCAAAGACCAAGGGCCTCGAGGTCGTTTCCGACAAGACCTTCACCGATGCTTCCGCGAACGACTTCTCCGTTCAGCTGAACGAAGCAAAGAGCAAGGGCGCTGACCTGGTATTCCTGCCGATATACTATCAGCCGGCATCCCTGATCCTGACGCAGGCAAACGCAATGGGCTACGCACCGAAGTTCTTCGGCGTAGACGGCATGGACGGCATTCTGACCATGGAAGGCTTTGATCCCAAGCTGGCCGAGGGCGTAATGCTGCTGACCCCGTTCAACGCAGACGCAACCGACGACAAGACCGCTTCCTTCGTTAAGAAGTACAAGGAGCAGTTCGGTGAAACCCCGAACCAGTTCGCAGCCGACGCTTACGACTGTGTTTACGCTTACAAGCAGGCACTCGAGAATGCAGGCGCTACGCCGGATATGTCCGCTGAGGACCTGTGCGGCAAGATGATCGAGCAGTTCACCTCCATGACCTTTGACGGCCTGACCGGCGAGGGCATGACCTGGGATGAGACCGGTGCCGTATCCAAGTCCCCGAAGGGCATGGTTATCGAGAACGGCGCTTACGTTGGTATGTAAGACAGAACCGTAGGGTTCCAACAGCATAAACGCAAGGGCGAGTGAAGGAGGTCTGGAAGCAGTCCTCCTTTACGCCTATTATAAAGAGGTATCATCCACCGAAAGTTATGGGGTGGGGCGGTGGCTTGACCATTGCCGAACCACTGCCCCATTTCATAAACAAGAGAAACAAAGATTTGAGGTGTTCCAAACCATGAGCTTTTTGAATCATTTGATCAGCGGCATCAGTCTGGGCAGCATCTACGCGATCATCGCACTCGGCTACACGATGGTTTACGGCATTGCAAAAATGCTGAACTTCGCGCACGGCGATGTTATCATGGTAGGCGGTTATATGTGCTTCTGCGCTACCACCTATCTCGGCTGGCCGGCGTGGATGGGCGTTGTGCTGGCTGTTATTGTCTGCACCGCGCTCGGTGTTGTTATTGAGAGACTTGCCTACAAGCCGCTGCGTATGGCGCCGTCGCTGGCGGTGCTGATCACGGCCATCGGCGTTTCGTACTTCCTGCAGAATGCGGCGCTGCTGATCTGGTCCTCCAACCCGAAGACCTTTACCTCGGTCGTTACCGGCGAGGCGCTCAGCCTGTTCGGCGGTCAGCTGCAGATCTCCAAGGTGACGCTCGTTGCCATTGCAGCCTGCATTGTCATCATGGTCGCTCTGATGCTGTTCACCGGCAAGAGCAAGGTCGGTACGGCGATGCGCGCCGTTTCCGAGGACAAGGGCGCGGCGCAGCTGATGGGCATCAACGTCAACACGACCATTTCCATCACCTTTGCCATCGGCTCGGGTCTGGCAGCCATCGCGGGCGTGCTGCTGTGCTCCGCGTACCCGACCCTGATGCCGACCACCGGCTCGCTGCCGGGCATTAAGGCGTTCACCGCTGCCGTATTCGGCGGCATCGGCTCGATTCCGGGCGCGTTCATCGGCGGCATTCTGCTCGGCATCATCGAGATTTTTGCCAAGGCATACATTTCCACGCAGCTGTCGGACGCTATCGTGTTCGCAGTGCTCATCGTGGTGCTGCTGGTCAAGCCGGACGGCCTGCTCGGCAAGCACGTCAGCGAAAAGGTTTAAGGGGGCAGTCATATGAACAAGTTAAAATCCTATGCTGCGTCCAAGCGCGGACGTGACACGCTGCTGTGCTTCGGCATTGTCATTATTGCGTACATCATCGTGCAGGCAGCCATCGCGGGCGGCGGCATCTCCAGCCAGATCAAGGGTCTGCTCGTGCCGATCTGCTCGTATGTCGTCATGGCGATCTCGCTCAACCTGACCGTCGGCATCCTCGGTGAGCTGTCGCTCGGCCATGCGGGCTTTATGTCGGTCGGCGCGTTTGCGGGCATTGTCACTACCACCTGTCTGGCGGATGCGATTCCGCTTGCATCGCTGCGTCTGGCTGTCGCCATGGTCGTTGCCGGACTGTTTGCGGCGATTGCGGGTGTCATCGTCGGCGTGCCGGTACTGCGCCTCAAGGGCGACTACCTCGCCATCGTAACCCTCGCCTTCGGTGAGATCATCAAAAACATTGTAAACGTTATGTACCTCGGTCTGGACGATGCCGGTCTGCATTTCAGTCTGGTCAACCAGAATTTCCAGCTGGGCGACGGCGGCAAGATGATCATCAACGGCCCGATCGGCGTATCCGGCGTCACCAAGCTCTCCACCTTCACCTCGGGTGTTGTGCTCATCCTCGTTACGCTGTTCTTCGTGCTGAATTTTGTAAACAGCCGCACGGGACGCGCGGTCATGGCGGTCCGCGACAACAAGATCGCCGCTGACTCCATCGGCATCTCCACCTCGCACTACAAGCTGCTCGCGTTCGTGGTCTCTGCGGCGTTCGCAGGCATGGCGGGCACGCTGTACGCGATGAACTTCTCCACCGTTACGGCGGCAAAGTTTGACTTCAACACCTCCATTCTGGTGCTCGTATTCGTCGTTCTCGGCGGTCTGGGCAACATCTGGGGCTCTATCATCGCGGCTACTCTGCTAACGCTGCTGCCCGAGCTGCTGCGCGGCCTGAGCAACTACCGTATGCTCATCTACGCAATCCTGCTGATTGCAATGATGCTGTTCAACAACTCCTCCTTTAAGGTTCGCCTGCTGGAGAAGCGCGCAATGCGTCAGATGGAAAAGGCCGAAAAGGCCGGCGGCAAGAAGGAGGGTGCGTAAGCCATGGCAATGCTGGAAGTTACTTCGCTCGGCATTTCGTTCGGCGGTCTGCGTGCCGTTGACGAGCTGAGCATGAAAATCGAAAAGGGCGGTCTGGTCGGCCTCATCGGCCCGAACGGCGCAGGCAAGACCACCGCATTCAATATGCTGACCGGCGTGTACCGCCCGACCGACGGCGGCATCCGTCTGGACGGTCAGAACCTCATCGGCAAAAAGCCGCATGAGATCTGCAAGCTGGGCGTTGCGCGCACGTTCCAGAACATCCGCCTGTTCTCGCAGCTGAGCGTGCTGGACAACGTCAAGACCGGCCTGCACAACCAGATCACCTACACGTTCGCGGAGAGCATGTTCCACCTCGGCTCCTACCGCAAAAAGGAGAAGCAGATGGACGAAAAGGCGATGGAGCTGCTGCGTGTGTTCGATCTGGACGGCGTAGCCGACTACAAGGCAGCCAACCTGCCGTACGGCAAGCAGCGCAAGCTCGAGATCGCGCGTGCGCTCGCTACCAACCCCAAGCTGCTGCTGCTCGACGAGCCTGCCGCGGGCATGAACCCGAACGAGACCGAGGAGCTGATGGAGACGATCGAAATCGTCCGCAAGAGGTTCGGCGTAACCGTCCTGCTCATCGAGCATGACATGAAGCTGGTCTCCGGTATCTGCGAGTACCTGTATGTGCTCAACTTCGGCCGTCTGCTCGCCGAGGGCACGCCCAAGGAAGTGCTGAGCAATCCGGAAGTCGTTAAGGCGTATCTGGGCGAATAAGAAAGGAGGAAACAAGTATGGCAATGTTGGAAGTAAAGGACATCAACGTGTATTACGGCCTGATTCATGCACTGCGCGACGTTTCCTTCGAGGTAAACGAGGGCGAGGTCGTAGCGCTCATCGGCGCGAACGGTGCCGGTAAGACCACCACGCTGCACACGGTCACGGGTCTGCTGCCATCGAAGGGCGGCACGGTGACGTTTGAGGGCAAGGACATTACGCACAAGCCGGGTCATGCCATCGTAAAGCTGGGCATGAGCCACGTTCCGGAGGGCCGCCGCGTGTTCGCGGGTCTGACGGTCGCGGAGAACCTGCGTATGGGCGCGTATACCCGTCCGAAGAATGAAATTCCGGAGTCGCTGAAAATGGTCTATGAGCGTTTTCCGCGTCTGGAGGAGCGTAAAAATCAGGCAGCCGGTACGCTGTCCGGCGGCGAGCAGCAGATGCTCGCAATGGGCCGTGCGCTGATGAGCAAGCCGCGCATCCTGCTGCTCGATGAGCCGTCCATGGGTCTGTCGCCGCTGTTCGTAGGCGAAATCTTCAAGATCATCGAGGAAGTGTCCAAGGCAGGCACCACCGTCCTGCTCGTAGAGCAGAACGCAAAGAAGGCGCTGTCCATCGCGGACCGCGGCTACGTCCTCGAAACCGGCAAAATCGTCAAGACCGGCAAGGCGTCCGATCTGCTGAATGATGACTCTATTAAGAAGGCTTATCTGGGAGAATAAATTTCGGAAATGGAAAATGGAGAATGGAAAATGGAAAATGAATGTGCGGCGCACAGCGCCGATATTAAATAATCGCGCTATGCGCGATACCACAATTCTCAATTCTCAATTCTCCATTCTCAATTATCAATTTATGTAGGGGGTAAATTATGAAACCTTACGTTATCACAATCGCGCGCCAGTATGGTTCGGGCGGCAAGACGGTCGGCAAGATGCTGGCGGACAAGCTGGGCATTCCGTTCTACAACCGCGAGATCATCACCATGGCGAGTGAGGACAGCGGTGTAAATGCCATGCTGTTCTCGGACGAGCGTCTCAAGGGCGATTTCCTGACGCGCCTGCGCGCGCATTATCACGGCAACACGCCCGTGCCGAACGACTCGTCCAAGTCCTACCTCAAGGATGAGGCGCTGTTCGCCTATCAGGTGAAGATCATCCGCCGGCTGGCGGATCAGGGTCCGTGCGTTATGATCGGCCGCTGTGCCGACTATATTCTGGCAGGCCGACCGGATGTTGTGCGCGTGTTCGTCCATGCGGACAAGGATTTCTGTCTCGAGCAGGCCATGAAGGTGGACTCGCTGCCCGAGAACGAGGTGGCAAAGAAGATCGCCGAGATCGACGAGTACCGCGCCCGCTACTACAAGCACCACACCGGCCACGACTGGTATGACGCGCGGAATTATGATCTGTCGCTCAACAGCGGCGCGCTCGGCTTTGACGGCACGGTTGAGGAGATCATCAAGTATATGGAAGTGCGCGAGCAGTTTCAGAAGTAAATAGGGGAGAACCGTCTGTGAGAGCAGGCGGTTTTCTTTTTTTGCGTTTGGCGGTTGAAAGGATTTACCCTACGGTATCCCATAATCGTTATGATTTACAGGTCGAACCCTTTGGTGGAATGTATGCCGTTGTATGGTCTGCGCAACGCCAAATCCTACGCCTGCAATCCGCCCCAATTCGACCTGAAAAAACTTTTTCAAAAAAATTAAAAAAAGGGGTTGACGAAACGGGGATTCTGTTATATACTAAACAAGTCGTCAGCGATGAGTCATCAAAAACGACAACAATTTAACAAGATGGAGAGTTGGCTGAGTGGTCGAAGGCGCACGATTGGAAATCGTGTAGGCGTGATGAGCGTCTCTAGGGTTCAAATCCCTAACTCTCCGCCATAAAGAGCTGAAACTTTGGTTTCGGCTCTTTTTGCATTTGTAAGAACGTCCTGCGGAGTACCGCGGGATTTTTTTATTTTCCGGAAAATATTTTTTTCGGAGTTGACCATTTGCGGTCAATTTTTTATCCGTTCCGGCGGTAGGGTAAAGGGAGGTGCTCACATGGGCAGAAACAGAAAAGTTGGATTGGACTGGTGGCCGCGCGATATCGGCCTGTACCGTGACCCGAAGCTGCGCGCCGCACGGCAGAAATTCGGCGTGCTCGGGCCGTATGTGTACGAATGCCTGCTCGACATTGCCTACGGCGACAAGGGCTACTACATCGCCTACAGCGGCGAGGGCCGCGAGGACACGCTGTGGCAGCTCCGCGAGTACACCGCCGGACTGGAAAACGTGACGATCGAAACACTGGCCGCCGTAGTCGATCAGCTGGTGGCAAGCGGCTTGTTCCATGCTGCGTTATATGAACGCGGCTTTCTCACATCCAAAAGAATACAGATGGGGTATTTCATCGCAACCTTAGGACGAAATGCCCAGCAGATCAACTTTGACATTTGGCTGCTCTCCGAGGACGAAATGAGGGAGAAAAACCCAAGTGGCAAGGCTTTTATTCTGCGCTCCTTTATTTCTCGCCAAGAAAAGGGCATTTCTCGCCAAGAAATCGGTATTTCTCGCCAAGAAAGTACACAGAGCAGAGAAGAGCAGAGAACAGAAGAGCAGAGAACAGTAGAGGACAGTAGAGCAGAGCAGACCAGAGAAGAGAAAGCAGTTACGGCTGATTCTGGTCTGACGACCGAACTGGAAGAAAAACTGAATTGTAAGTTTGACCATAATTTCTGTCTGGAGCTGCGCAGGCTGCAGAACAAGGGTATGCACCGTGAGGTGTTTTTAGATACCGCCCGACAGACGGCTGAGAATGCACCGCGCAATCCGGCAGGGTATTTCCGCACGCTGCTGCAGAACTGCGAGCGTGACGGCATTCTCACCGCTGAGGATATGCAGAAACGGGCAAAGCCCGCACCGGTGCAGCCTGCAATCGGGCCGTCGAGCGAACAGCTGTCCGCGTTCGATCGGGAATGGTACGAGCGGGTCAAGCGGTACACAAGGGAGAAGGCGGTGCCGTCATGACCCTTTTCAACCGCGCCCGTGTCTGCTATAATGAGACAGACAAGAGAGGTGATTAGGATGGGCTACATTCGCCGTCCTGCGTATTACAAGGCATTCCGGTGCATCGGCTCGGACTGCACGGAAAACTGCTGTATCGGCTGGGAGATCGACGTAGACGAGGATTCCCTTGCGTACTACGAGACCGTTCCCGGTGATTTTGGCGAGCGTTTGCGCGCGAGCATTGCGCCTGCGGACGAGCAGACCGGAGAGCCGGCGCATTTTCGTCTGGACGCCGAGGAGCGGTGTCCACTGCTGAACGACTGCAACCTGTGCGAAGTGCTGCTTCACTTAGGCGAGGATAAAATGGCGCAGATCTGCACCGACCACCCGCGGTATTACGAGTGGTTTTCGGACGGCCGCGAGGACGGTCTCGGCTTGTGTTGTGAGGCTGCTGCCGAATTGATTCTCGCGCAGACCGGCGCACCGGCGTTTGACGTGACCGAGGCGGACGGCGTATCCGAAACCGGCACGGAGGCGGAAACCGAACTCGAGAACGTGCTGTTTTCCATGCGCGATACGCTGTTCCGGCTGGCGTGCGAGGACGCGCCGTTCGATGACAAGGCCGACAGGCTCTACCGCACGGCAAAGGCGCAGCAGGAGCAGTACGACGACCTGCTGTTCCCGTTCCCCGAGGGGGAGGACGAGGATACAGACGAGACGGACGGGGACACGGTTTCGTGGTCGCAGGCGTTCTGGCGGGAGAGCACGCTCACGAGCCTGCTCGAGATGCTGCTCGGCTTTGAGATCAACAAGGACGACTGGCGCACGCTGCTGACCGGCGCAAAGGCACGCCTGCCGGAGATTATCGCCCGCAGGAATGACTTTTTGCAGGCGTATCAGGGCAAACGCCATGAATACGATAACCTGCTGACGTACTTCCTGTACCGGCACTTTATGAAGGCGCTCGGAGACGACGCCGTGCAGGACAAGGTGCAGCTGGCGCTCGTGAGCACGGCGGTCATTCAGCTGCTCGATGTGTACGAGTGGCTCGCCAAGGGCGAGGTCACGCACTGGGCGCAGATCTGCATCTGCAAGGCGTACTCGCGCGAGATTGAGTATAACGAGGACAATACCGAGCAGCTTGCCGCGTTTTCCGTCCTTGACGAAATGGAATAAAACCGAACACCGCGGACTGGGGTCTGCGGTGTTTTTGTTTTGCGGCGCTGAACCTCAGCGGGGGAGTGCGGCACTTGCCGCGGGGATGACGCCGTACCCACGGCAGTGGGCAAAAAGGAAGGGACACCTGCGGTTTCCCTTCCTCTTTGGACTCCTACCTTTCCCTAATATCACCCGTGAGCAGCTTGCCGCCATGCTGTACCGCTATGCAGGCGAGCCGGACGGCGCGGCGGACCTGTCCGCCTACACGGACGCAGGCTCGGTTTCCGCGTATGCGGAAAAGGCGGTGCAGTGGTGCGTCAAGAACGGTATCCTGACCGGTAAAACGTCCTCGACACTCGCTCCCGAGGCTACGGCAACCCGCGCGGAGTGCGCGGCAATGCTGCAGCGTTTCGCTGCACTCTGACTGTCGCGAAACTACAGTTTCGCCGACAAGTAGGAACGGACCGTGGGCCGTTCCAAAGTCGTCCGAAAGTTCCACCCGTTGGTTGAAACTTTCTCCCTCCGGAAGTATAAAAATTTGCGCTATCCTTGCGCGGTTTCTTGACCGCGCTGCGCAGATACATGCTCCCCGTTTTTATGGATTGCAATGCAATCCTATTGAATGCGCGCTAACGCGCGAAGAGAACGGTAACAGTCGGTACACCGTTTCAACACAGAACAAATTTATGATAGTATCATCAAAGGAAGGGAGGCGGCGGCATGCAGACGAGCATACAGGCAGTCCGCGCACGCACGGACGAGCCGTTTTTGGAGCGGTTCATTCAGGCGCACGAGGCGTTCGTTCTCCGGTGCGCGAGCAGGCACGCAGGCTTTGCGGTCACGCGCAGCGACGATGAATACTCGGTCGCGCTGCTGGCCTTCTACGAAGCCATCAAGGGCTACGACCCGGAAAGCGGGCCGTTCGGCGCGTATGCATCGCTTGTGATTGGCAGACGCCTTGCCGACCACTACCGCAGTCAGCATCGGTTTGATGTGGAAACGCCGCTTGCCCCGCAGACGTTCGACGGCACGGTGGACCGCGAGAGCGCGGACGCCGCCATGCAGCAGGCGGTCACGGAGCAGATGAGCGAAGCAAGGCACATCAGCGCACAGGAGGAAATCGAGGCGGCAAACACGGTGTTTGAGAAGTACGGATTCGCGTTTTATGATTTAGCGGCAAGCTCGCCCAAGTCGGACAAGACGCGCCGCAGCTGCGCCGCGGCGGTCGGCACGCTGCTGCATTCGCCGGTGCTGTTCGCGTCCATGCAGAGCGCGCACAGCCTGCCGGTCAAGGCGCTCGCGCAGCAGTGCGGCGTGTCGGCGCGGACGATAACCCGTCACCGGGATTACATTGTAGCGGCGGCGCTGCTCATCGACGGCGATTACCCCATCCTCTGCACCTATCTGCAGACCATGCGCAAGGAGGCAGAGCAATGCGTGCGATAATTACGGATATTCGAGCGGGAAAGGCCGCCGCACTCGCGGAGGACGGCGCGGTTCATCTTGTAGACGCGAAGAACAGAGCGGTCGGACAGGAGATTCGGATTCCGGCGAAGCGCCGCAGACGGTGGAAAAAGCCGCTGACCTGGGCGGCGTGCGTGGCTGTCCTGTGCGGCATGGCGACCACCGGCGTGTACGCCGCGTATGAGCCGTATGCCAGCGTCAGCGTCGTGGGCGGCACGGACAGCGTGGTGTATACGGTAAACCGGTTCGATCAGGTGCTCGGCGCCCGCGTTTCCGGCAAGGAGCAGCCGCCGGACGGCAAAATTCCGCGGTTTGCACATATTGATAAGGCGGTGGAGCATACCGTCCGGCAGGAAGCAAAGGAAGGCGAGAGCGTCAGCATCACCGTGACCTCGCGCAGCAGCGGCCACGCCGAACGGCTCCGTGAGCATATTGACGATCGGTTCCGGAAGTCCGGCGATAAGAGAAACCCGCCCGAGGTGAGGGTGCAGCCGCCGCAGGACGCGGGTAACGCTCCGGGAGAGAACCGGCAGAGTGAAAGCGCAGAGCAGGCATAAAAATGCTCCCGCGCTTGACTTTGCGCGGGAGCGTGGTATAATAAAGATACAAAAAGGGAAACGCTGTGCACAGCGGTCAGACCTTACAACAAATCAAGGTTTTTTGGACGATGACCGTTTGGAGGCTACCCAAGCGGTCATCGCGCATTTATAAGGAACATGTACAGTACAATGACCGCACAGATAAAAAGCTCGAAGGCTTTCTTCCTCATGCGCAGCACCTCCTTCCGCCCACAGACTGTGGGGAAGAAGAAGATCTGACCGCCTGCAGTGATTGCTCACTGCGTGTGCAACAGCGTTTCCACGAGTTAAGTATAACAGGACGTGCGAAAAATGTCAATTTCCGCAGGTTGACAGCACCTGAAAGTGTGCTATAATGTAATTAAAGGGAAACGCCGTCCGTTGGACGGTCAGCTCCCAAGTTCAGTCAAAAGTTTTCACAGATGACCGTACGGTTGCCGCCGGACGGTCATCGCGCATATACGGAGAAAATGTACAATACAATGACTGCACATACCAAAAGCTGAAGTGCTTTCTTCCGCATTTACGCCACCTCCTTTCCGCCTCAAACCGAGGGAGGAAAAGAGGAGCTGACCGTTTGTCCATGCAAACAGGCGTTTCCTTATGACAAGTATATCACACAGGCGCAAAACCTGTCAATTTACGGCTGACCTTACCCGGTCGGCCGCTTTTTGTATGAAAATGCTTGCCTTTTGCATGGAAAATGCCGTATACTTGTATATACCGAATCCACACGCTAAGGAGCGAAACCTATGAATATCACCAAGGGCGATGTGCAGGAGCTGCGCCGCCGTTTGAAAAAGACCGAATGTACGTTCGGGCGCCTGTGCGGCTGCTACGTCAACAGCGGTAAGCAGATCGTGACCAAGTTCACCGAGCAGTTTTCCGAACTGGAAGAGGATGAATACTACAAGTACCTCGAGATCGCCAAAAAGACGTTCAGCGGCACGCTCGGCGCAAACCTGCTGGAATTGGAGTTTGACCGCAGCGACAGCGGCATCGAGCACCAGAAATACCTGCTGACGCTCAAGGACAGCAAGCTGGCGAACGAGGAGCTGCTCGACCGCCTGTACGAGCAGGTGATCGAGGAGTACAGCTACCCGGGCAACTACCTGATCGTGGTTTACCACGATGTGTACGACGTGCCGAGCAAGGCCACCTCGGGCGAGGACCAGGACGAATCCACCGAGCTGTATGCGTACTGCGTATGCGCGGTCTGTCCGGTCGAGCTGGCGAAGCCTGCGCTCGGCTATAAGGAGGACGAAAACCGCATCGGTGCGCGGGAGCGCGACTGGGTTGTCGGTCTGCCCGACCTCGGCTTTGTGTACCCGGCGTTTGCAAACCGCGGCAGCGATGTCAACGCCGTGATGTACTACGTCAAGACCGGCCGTCCCTCGCACCCCGAGTTCATCGAGAACGTGCTCGGCTGTGTCGCGCAGCGCACGGCTGCCGAGGACAAGCTGGCGTTCAAGAACGTGGTGCACGACGCCTTCGGTGAGGATGAGGAGCAGGCGGACGCGGCGTTCTTCCAGATGCAGAAGACCATCAGCGCGATGGTGGCCGAGCGGGAGGAGGACGAGAGCCTGCCGCCGGTCGAGCTGACCGCCGAGGCGGTCTCCGGTCTGGCGACCGAGGCCGAGGTGCCGGACAGCGTGCGCGCGCAGATCGAGAAGTCGTACGAGCAGGTGTTCGGTGACCAGCCGCCGCAGGCGCATAACGTGCTGGACAGCCGTCTGGTCGAGGAGGGCACGGTCAAGGCGCATACCGCCGCCCTGGAGCAGAAGGTGGCAGTGCTGCAGCAGGAATTGGCGCATCGGGCGGCAAACGCCGCCGACACGGACGAGGACGACGTTCCGTGGGAGACCGGCACGGTCATCGACGTTCGCATGCCGCAGGAGAGAGCCGTGAACGTCCATACCGAGGTCGTGGAGGGGCAGAAGTGCCTTGTCATTCCGCTTGCTGGGGATGAGTCCGCGCGGATCAACGGCGTGGAAGTGGAATAATTTATACATTAGGGTGTACCGAAAGGTATGCCCTTTTCGTTTTTTCAGCACCGGCTGAGCGGGGAAACTGAACCGCGCAGGCGGTTCACCCTTTCCGGGCGGCTCCTTTCTCTGCATCGGCTGAGCGGGGTACTCGAACTGCGTTAGCGTGTTCGCCCCTGACGGGCGGGGAGTTTTTCGCTTGAAATCAAGCGAGGAGTTGCGCTCTGCGGAGCGCGGGGATTC
>OGDN01004396.1_pt1 | contig 12674 bp, 11 predicted proteins | sample 1570271 | NCBI WGS metagenome assembly OGDN01 (sample SAMEA4384481, study PRJEB24528) | human gut metagenome | reverse complement strand
AGTGTCGGAGCTGTCTGAGGTTGTGTCAGATTCCGTCAGGGACGCATTGTTTTCTTTCGTGTCAGCAGTATCTGTTGTGCTGCAGGCTGTAAGCAATAATGCGATACAGAGTGTAAAAATAGTAAGAATTTTTTTGTTTGTTTTCATGAATGATTTCTCCTTTAAATAATAGTAATTAGATTATTTTCTTATAAACCGATAATGGATCGCATCTTTAGGACAAGCCTTGATGCAGGCACCACATCGTATGCATTCCAGATCATCCGGAATGCTGTCCTGCAAAGAGACCTCATCCTCTTTACTGTCCGGCGCGATATCATTACTCTCAGGCTCCGCCACACCTCCTGCAGCATCCAGATCATTTAAGAAATCTCCCACCAGATCATCAAGTGATGCCTCAGGCTCTTCCGTCACCTGTGCTTTCTCCACTGTCTCTGCCTGATTGTATTGTTCCGGCACCTCATCTGTCACCAAGGGCTGCTGTTCCGGCAGCTTCTCTGTCATGTCAGCCGGAATATCCTCCTCATCCCCATTCAGATCAAGATCGGAAATATCCCCAAGATCATCCAGATCGGCAAAATCGTCTTCGCCCATGAGACTGCTTAAATCCTCCAGATCCACAAAATCTGCAAGCTTGTCATATTCACTTTTCTCTTCTTCTGCAGCATCTACTGCCGCATCCTTGATATCCTCTTCGCTCAAGCCATTATCTCCTTAATTACCTGTTCTTTATCTGCCCTTTGACCGCTCCATCTGCTCTGTCAATCTCCAGAATTCCGTCAATCACTCAATCAATTCTGTCAATCTGCAAAATTACGTCAACCTTTTAATCTGCCCTGTCAATCTGCAGGATCTCATCAATCGCTCCGACAAGCTGACCGATCTCCGGTTTGGAAAGCTGCATATCTGCTCCCAGACTCTCTCCCTTTTTGCGCATCTCCGTGTTGATCAGAGAAGAGAAAATGATAACCGGAATATGTGCCATATTCTCATTGCTTTTGATCAGCTTGGTCAGATGATGTCCATCCATCTGTGGCATCTCGATATCTGTGATCACGCAGGCAACCTTCTCATCAAGAACACCCTTCTGCTCATATGCTGTCAGCTTATCCCAGCATTCCTTTCCATTCGCTGTGATATCTACATTATTAAATCCTGCTCTCTTCAAACAATCCAGAAGCATCTTTCCCAGAAGCTGTGAATCCTCTGCAATAAGAATCGGAGAATCCACTCTTGTTCTGCCACTCATATGATCGATATCAGAAACCTTCAGTCCCGTCTCCGGATTGATCTGTGCTACTATCTTCTCAAAATCAAGTATAATGATCAGCTTTTCCCCGATCCGGATAATTCCCGTCGCCATCCCCATGCCTGACGCATTGATCGTCGAATCCGGCTCAATGATATCCTCCCAGGAAACTCTGTGGATTCCCTCCACGCCCTGTACATGAAAGGCTGTATTCAGCTTATTGAAATTCGTTACGATATACATATCCCCCGCCGTAGATGCTGCCTTCGGGATATTCATCACGGTAGAAAGATCCACAATAGAAATGACCTCATCTCTCGGCATAAAGATTCCCTCGATCCTTGCATCTGCATTCGGGATTGGTGTCGGCTTCTGATACGGAAGGATTTCCCGTATCTTCGCCACATTAATACCATAATAGTTCTCGCCCACACGAAATTCCAATATATCCAGCTCGTTTGTTCCACTCTCCAATAAAATACCTGTCTCCATATAAACCTCAATCCTTTCTATATTCCTGTTATCCCCGGATAACAGCAGCTTCCTTGCTAATGAACAGCAATCTCTCCCGTAACTTTTCCATCCGTCACCTGAATCACCGGATTCTGAAGCTTCTGCTTCCCGTCAATCTCAAATACCAAAACCGCCTCGGAATTTCGACCGGCCTTCATGTTCTCCTTATAATACTGCAGGTCATTCTGCAATATCGTCATCAACGGTTTTCCTAATACTTCGCCGTCAGAGACCAGTGTATACTCAAGATCCTTCTTGAGAAGGTTCACCTTCTGCCGTATAGATGCCTGATTCTTCACACGAAAATGCACAATATAAAGCTTGCTGCCACTATGCGCAGTGACCGCTGCATCTGCAGAACCATACGTCTGCTTCAGTTCACTGGACATCATCTTAATGTCTACCTGCTTCAGATCAAACACCTTTTCTGCCGGAACTGTCGCTGCCACCTCACCGGTACCGTCAGAATCGTTTCCTGCTACAGCAGAACCGGACGGTGTTGCCGTCGTCTGTACCGGTTTGCTTGTCGGAGCCGGTGTCGGTGTCGGTGTTGCCCGTAAAATACTTCTATCATAGTCAAGCATATCGTCATTATTCTTATCATATTTGAGCAGTGCACCTGCCATATACTCCGCTTCCATATCACGATTAACATGATCCAGATCCGGAACAGAACCACAGCCTGTCAGCGTAAACGCCATTACGGCAGCCGCTGCGATCAGTCTTTTATTGGTATGAATCTTCATCTCTCATAATCCCCTTATTCTGTGCGAAAAGTCTCTCGGGCTAATGCTTATATTGTAGCATATTTTCTGTTTCCACGCAATGATTTCAACCCTGCCGCCCTGCGCCGGATCAATGGCTCTGACGGTCAAGATCAAACCAGAATTCCACACCGTCATGACAGTTTTTTACACCGCACTGCTGATTCATGGCGTCCACGATCGCCTTTACGATAGAAAGACCGATTCCGCTGCCTCCGTAAGCTCTTGTTCTTGCCTTGTCCACCTTATAAAACTTGATCCAGATCTTGTCCAGCTCATCCTCCGGAATCTGTTTTCCTGTATTAAATACACGGATACGGACAACCTTTTCCCGCATTTCCAGCGTAACACGGATCCTCTTCTCCCCATCCACATGATTGATCGCATTGCTGATATAATTCGTCACGATCTCCTCCACCATGTACTCGTCAGCCCAGACGTAAACCGGCTCAGTCTCCTCCATGTAGATCTCCGCATCCTTCTGGTCCGCAAGAAGCGATGCCGACTGGATCACTGAACGGATCACCTGAACGATATCAAAGCGTTCAAAATTGATCTGGTTCTTACCAAATTCGATCTGATTCAGCGTCAGAAGCTTCTTGACCATTTTGTTCATTTTATTGGCTTCATCAATAATGACATCGCAATAAAATTCCCTGCTCTCGCTGTCATCATTGATATTATCATGAAGTCCCTCCGCATATCCCTGGATCAGTGCGATCGGCGTCTTTAATTCATGGGACACATTCGACAGGAAATCCTTACGCATCTCGTCAATCTGAATCTTATTTTCAATATCCTTCTGCAGCTCATTATTGGCAGATTTAAGCTCGGAGATTGTCTCCTCTAAGCGTTCCGACAGCATATTAATGCTGTTGCCAAGCCTGCCGATCTCATCCTCCGTGGTGACCGGATATTTTGCTTCAAAATCTAACTGCGACATTCTCGTTGCAATGTCGGTCAGATAAACGATCGGCTTCGTAAAGCTGTTACCGATCATAAACAAAATGATTCCGGATATCAGCACAGCGATCACACCGATATAAGCAAGAAAACGGTTAGAAACCGCTACACTCTCCTTCATACTCTGATAGTTTGTGCTGATATAAACAAAATCGCCGGAGTCAATACGACCGAACAATTCCAGATAATAGGAGCCGATACGCTCATCATAGGATTTAAATACCTGATATTTGTCATTCCCCTTGATAAGCTCTCTGCCCTTTCCCTCAACATAACCATTCACCAGACCAATAACATAGTCCATGGTCTTATCGCGTACATTCTGTTTCTGGACATTACTCAGGGAATCCGCAGACGGATAACAGAAGGTATACTGCAATATTCCAAAATAATCATTGATCCGGAACAGGTATGCATTCATGGAGCCGTTTTCGGTCAGCGAATCCAGAGTATTAATGCTTTTTTCAGACAGACCGCTGTCGCTTGGACTCCCCTGCTGCTCGCTGTCGTTCTTCACAATATGATTGATCTTACGGAAGGAAGCGGACAACGTGCTTATCTTGCTATGCTGATAGTACATCGGCAAAAAAAGTTGATTGGTAAGCCAGCAGCCAAGGATCGTCAGTGCAAGGATACTGCACAAAACCACGATCAGCTTTGTTTTGATCGAACTGATCTTTCGAAAGGAAACGTTCTTATTTCTCATCGTCAATTACACCTCAAATTTGTACCCCATTCCCCAGATTGTCTTAATATACTCACCCTTGTCACCGAGCTTGCTTCTAAGCTTTTTGACATGTGTATCGATCGTACGGGCATCGCCAAAATAATCATAATTCCAGACATTATTCAAAATACGCTCTCTGGACAGCGCTACACCCTGATTGTTGATAAAATAAGTAAGAAGCTCAAACTCCTTGTAGCTGAGCTCGATGTTTTTGCCATCGATCTTGACCTCATGGGCTGCCTGATTCAGCACAATGCCTCCAACCTCCTTAACGCCCTCTTCGAGGGCATTGGTACGGCGAAGGATTGCTTCCACACGCGCCACAAGGATCTTTGGACTAAACGGCTTGGACACATACTCATCCACGCCCAGATCAAACCCCTGCAGCTCATCCTTCTCGTCACTTTTAGCAGTCAGCATAATGATCGGCACCTGAGAATATTTGCGGATCTCACGGCATACCTGCCATCCGTCCATCTTTGGCATCATAACATCCAGAATGATCAGAGCGATATCCTTATTGGCATAAAACAGGTCCACTGCTTCCTCTCCATCGCCGGCTTCCATCACTTCAAAATTCTGCTTCACCAGAAAGTCACGGACAAGCTTGCGCATTCTCTGCTCATCATCCACAACCAATATCTTTAATTTGTCCATTGTAAGACCTCCTTTAATACCATATATACCATCAACCGGAATACTTCGCATGATCGGCAATCCATGTTTTTACTTTTTCCAACAACAACTGACGCTGCAGATATTCTTTGTTTGCTTTCTCATATTCCTTTGCGGAATCGTATTCATCGGACATATCCTCATACTGTGTCTTGACATATTTTTCGAACTCTTCTTCGGTATAACTGATGTCCTCCTTCTGGGCGATCGCTTCAGAAGCAAGATATTCCTTGGCAGTGTCCTTGGCCAGAGGTGTCAGATCTGTCTTGGTAAACTCCGCCTCGTCCGTGTAGCCAAACATCGGGAAAATCTCTTCTTTGCTGCAATTGTAAACAGCAGCCATGTCATAGTAACCCTGAAGCACTTCCTTCTTGGAAGCCTCCAGCAAGGACTTTGGATACTTCTTCGCCTCACAGGTCTCAAGTACATCCGACCATGCATATTCTGCCTTCTGTTCCTCATTCTCCTTATGCAGTTTCTCCCTGAGGTAATTATTGTACTCCTCGGTTGTCTTGTATTTCTTGGAAATAGATTTCACAAAATCATCCGAATACTCCGGCAGATTTTCCTCACCGCAGATATAAAGCACAGTCGCATGAAACTCTACATTCTTGCCGTCAATCGTCGGATCATCATAGGTTCCTTCCGGCACTGCAACGGTAAACACAACGGAATCCCCTGTCTGCACACCGGTCAGATTCTCCTCAAAGCCATCCAGCCAGTCACCGGAGCCAAGCTCTACATAATCCTCTCCGCAAGTGGCATCCATCTTCTGTCCGTCCACATATCCCTCAAAGGAAGCACGGATCGTCTGTCCTGTCTGCGTTGTTCCTGCAAGCTGCTGATAAGTTGCATTTTCTTCCCGTACATTGTCGATCTCGTCCTGCAGATCCTCATCCGTCACTTCAAGAGAAACCTGCACGCCCTTATATTCACCGATCGTCACATACTGTACCGGATCATAATCCAGCTTGTCTCCGACCGATTTATGCTGCTGCCACCAGAAGATTCCTCCTGCAGCCACTGCCACGACAGCAAGCCCTGTCACTGCCATGATCACTTTCTTCTTTTTCTTTGCCGCAGCCATCTGAGCTGCTCTTTTCCTGCTGTTTGCCTTTTTGTTTTTACTCATAATAATCCTTTCTGTCTGGTCATTTTCTTTCTGATATAATATAAGAGTTTCTTCTTATTAAATAACTATCTTTCCTTCATCCCTTCATCACCCACAATCTCCAGGACATCCGATACGCTGTGTGCAATATAATCTGCCCCTGCCTGCTCTAATTCTCCCGGCTCCGCAAATCCATAATATACTCCAAGGGATTCAATCCCGCATTTCTCGGCTCCGATGATATCGTGACGCCGGTCTCCTACCATAATGACATCCCGGTATTCCTCTTTGGAAATATTAAGACGCCGCAGAGCCTCTCTGATCACCTCTGCCTTATCGTTACGTGTGCCGTCCAGCTCGCTCCCCACTGTCTCATCGAAATATTTCATCAGATGAAAATGCTGCAGGATCCGGACCGCATATGTCTCCGGCTTGGAGGTTGCCAGTGCAAGAAGCTTACCCTGCTTCTTTAATTCTGACAGAACCTGCTCAATTCCTTCATATGGTTTGTTCTCAAACAAACCGATCACACCATATCTTTCCCGATACTTTGCAGTTGCCGTCACAGCCTCCTCACGGGTCATCCCGGTGATCTCCTGAAAACCGTCTACCAGAGGCGGTCCGATAAATTTTAATAAGGTCTCTCTGTCCGGGATCTCCATTCCCGCCGCTTCCAGTGCATAGACCACACAATTCAAGATTCCTTCATTAGAATCCGTCAGAGTGCCATCCAGATCAAACAAAATGTATTTCCATCCCATACTGCCTCTTTCTCACAGAAAACGTATCTGTGTGTATGCTGTTATGTCACTTGTATTCACCATATAATATAGAATATTTTGCCGCCGACCGCAAGCATTAACAAGAAACAAAAAGATCTCTGTAAAATTCAAAAGGGCAAAACCTGCGTTTTGCCCTTGATTTCCGATGCGTTACGAATCCCTTTCAATATAATCAAAAAGAGCCCCGAAGGGCTCTCTTGTGGATAACTCTCGTTATCCAGCGTATAATAGGGTGGGAGTAGAAAGTTTTCACTTTCTGAAACTTATTATACGGATTATATGTGTCTAAATTATGTAAAAATTGTAAACATTTCATTCATAATTTCAAAAATATCCCATACTTGTATACAGGTATTTTGTATACAAGTATTTTTTTGTTTATTTTCACAAGTTTAATCGAAAAAAAATGATGCTTTCTTATAAAAAATTGTTGAAATTTCACTATTTTTGTGCGATACTCTATTTAGCGTATTGAGCTAATCATACACACAATTTAATAAAATTAAGAAAAGGAGGTTTTTTAGCAATGGCGTTAAAAAATCAGTATCTGATCGACTTACTTGAAACAGTTAAGAAGAGAAATGCAGGAGAGCCTGAGTTCATTCAGGCCGTAACAGAGGTATTTATGTCTCTGGAGCCTGTTGTTGAGAAAAGACCGGATCTCGTAGAGGCAGGCGTTTTCGAGCGTATCGTAGAGCCTGAGAGACAGATCATCTTCCGTGTACCTTGGGTTGATGACAATGGCAAAGTTCAGGTAAACAGAGGATTCCGTATCCAGTTTAACTCAGCTATCGGACCATACAAGGGAGGTCTCAGACTTCACCCTTCTGTATACAGCGGTATCATCAAGTTCCTCGGTTTCGAGCAGATCTTTAAAAACAGCCTTACTACTCTTCCTATGGGCGGCGGCAAAGGTGGTTCCGACTTCAACCCTAAGGGTAAGAGCGACGGAGAAGTAATGCGTTTCTGCCAGAGCTTCATGACTGAGCTTTGCAAGCACATCGGTCCTGACTGCGACGTACCTGCCGGCGATATCGGAACAGGCGCTCGTGAGATCGGTTACATGTTCGGACAGTACAAGAGAATCCGCAATGAGTGGTCTGGTGTACTTACCGGTAAGGGTCTTACCTATGGTGGTTCCCTCGCTCGTACAGAAGCTACAGGTTTTGGTCTCTGCTACTTCACAGAAGAGATGCTGAAAGCAAACGGCAAGAGCTTCAAGGATCAGACTGTTGTTATCTCCGGTTCCGGTAACGTAGCTATCTACGCTACAAAGAAGGCTACTGAGTTCGGTGCTAAGGTTGTTGCTCTTTCTGATTCTAACGGATATATTTACGATCCAGACGGAATTGATCTTCCTGTTGTTCAGCAGATCAAAGAGGTTGAGCGCGGACGTATCAAAGAGTATGTTGAAAGAACCTCCCATGCAAATGCTACATATACAGAGGGATGCAGTGGCATCTGGAGCATCAAGTGTGACATCGCTCTTCCTTGTGCTACACAGAACGAGATCGATGCAGAGAGTGCCAAGAAGCTTGCTGCAAACGGCTGCTACGCTGTATCTGAGGGTGCTAACATGCCTTCTACTCCGGAAGCTATCGACGTATACTTCGAGAACAAGATGCTCTACGGACCAGCTAAGGCTGCAAATGCCGGTGGTGTTGCCACATCCGGTCTTGAAATGAGCCAGAACTCCGAAAGACTTTCATGGACCTTCGAGGAGGTTGACGGAAAGCTTCATAACATCATGAAGGAGATCTTCAAGTCTTGTGACGAGGCTGCTAAGGAGTTCGGTATGGAAGGAAACTACATGGCCGGTGCAAACATCGCAGGTTTCTTAAAGGTTGCAGAAGCTATGAAGGCTCAGGGTTGTGTTTAATTCATAATCCATTCATACGACAACTAATTCAGGGGATCCACGATTTTCGTGGATCCCCTTTTTCATAGTATAGGAAAATGCTCGAAACATAGCGTTATGTCAACGAGAATTGCAAAGCAATTCTTGGAGGGCAAAACGCTGGTTTTGCCCTTTTCATTGCACTCTGTCCGCTTATCTCACGGGCTAATGCAGAGAGCCATGCTCTCTCTCAAGCTCCCTGTAAACCTTTTCGGCTGTCCAGAAGATATTGTGTGGTGTGATAACCGCTTTCAGCGAAACCGGCTCAATTCCGTCCTTCCGGTACTCTGCCAGAAAACGATCTACAGCCGCCGAGTCCATCCCTGAAAATATCAGCATCTCTCCATCAAATTCGTCACTCTCTTCAACAGCCTCTTTTGCAAAGCCAACGATTCCCGCCAGACTGCCGAGCTTTTGCTGATAATCCCCGGCTGTCACCTTGATAACCTCAATATTAAGCCGGCGGCACAATAGACGGATCTGCTTTTCCTTGGCGCGCTCCATATGAAATACCAAAATCGTTGCTCCCCGCATATCCGTTTCCACCTTTCCTTCGTTTATTATTTCTGTTTCTGCCATTTAATAGCGGATATGAAAGCTCCGCTCATCCTCCTGCACAACCAGCTGCTTCATATCCATATCCACAATGTCAATATAACGGTCATTCTGAAGTAGCTGCAGCATCTGATCAATGGATGCCTCGTCGCCCTGAACCTCCATCAAAACTGTTCCGTCATCCTCATTATAGACCCAGCCTGTCAATCTGTACTGCTCTGCTGCGTATTGAGCCCGGTACCGGAATCCAACCCCCTGTACTCTTCCGTAAAATACAATCCTTCTTCTGATCTCTTTTCTTTCACTCATCTGATCTACCTCAGTCAAAGCCCTGTTTCAGCTCCTCCATCAAATCATGAACCGTTGTCATTTCATGAATCCTTCCTATTTCTGCTCCACAGAAGATCAATCCATTATCTACATCTCCCCGAACGGCTTTGGTCAACGCCTCCGTAATACAATATGGAATTTCATTGATATTACACTGGCGCATACATCCATAGCACTTTTTTACCGTGATACGTTTTTCCCTGATCTCATCAAGAAAGTGATTATGAAGTGCTCGTCCGGGCATTCCAACCGGACTCTTAATAATCTCTATCTCATCCGAAGTTCCCTTGATATATGCTTCCTTATATTCCTTTGCCGCGTCACATTCCTCTGTGACGACAAACCTGGAAGCTACCTGAACGCCATCTGCTCCCAGAGAAACCGCATGTCTGACATCCTGCGCTGTGAAAATACCTCCGGCCACGATCACCGGTATCTTTTGTTGAAATCGCTCTGCAAAACCACGCACAGTCTGTATAATCTCTCTGATTCTTGTATCATAATCAATTGCATCTATATCGTCAAGTTCTTCTCTGGAAAATCCAAGATGACCACCTGCTTTTGGTCCTTCAATAACCACTAAATCGGCTGTTTTCTTGTATCGTGTATCCCAGTATTTTAAAATAACCTGAGCTGACTTTTTACCTGATACAATGGGGGCTATTTTTGTTTTGTAACCTTGCACAAAAGCAGGTAAATCCACCGGTAGTCCTGCGCCGGAAATAATAATGTCTGCCCCTGCCTTCACTGCTGCAAGCACCTGCTCTTTATAATTGGTAAGCGCAGTCATTATGTTAAAGCCTAAAATTCCTTTTGGAGCAATTTTTCTGGCTTTTTTCAATTCCTTCTCAATGGCACGTAAATTAGCTGCCAAGGTATTAACGTAAAAATCCTTTTCCTTAAATCCAATTTGTGCCGTGGAAATAATTCCAACACCACCTTCATTTGCTACCGCTCCTGCAAGATTTCCCAAAGAAATTCCAACGCCCATTCCACCTTGAATTAATGGAATTTTCGCCTGCAACTCCCCTATTTTTAAAGGTTTAATATTCATTACATTCTCCTAAATCGATTATATCTTTCATTAACAATTTCTTTCTCTGATAAATGAGATTTGCTAATTAAAAATTGGTCTATTTCTGTTTTTAGCCTATCAGTTACAAATTCAAGGGTTGTAACATTATAGTCAACAGGTTCCTTAAATATTTTTTCAATTACATTTAACTGCTTCAAATCATCCGCTGTCATTTTCATGGCTTCTGCCGCTTTGTCAGCTTTTTTTCCATCTTTCCAAAGAATACTTGCATAGCCTTCAGGAGACAAAATCGAATACACTGAATTTTCCAGCATCCAAACTTCATTGGCAACTGCCATGGCTAAGGCACCGCCACTTCCCCCTTCTCCTACAAAAATAGAAAGAATAGGTACTTTTATTGCTGACATTTCAAAAAGATTTCTTGCTATGGCTTCACCCTGACCCCTTTCTTCTGCCTCCAAGCCGCAAAATGCTCCCGGAGTATCAACGAAGCATATTATAGGTCTGTGGAATTTTTCTGCCTCTTTCATTAAACGCAAAGCCTTTCTGTAGCCTTCCGGTGATGGCATGCCAAAGTTTCTGCTAATGTTTTCTTTTGTATTGTGACCTTTTACCTGAGCGATAACTGTTACCGGCTTATTGTTAACAGTTCCAATTCCACCAACAATTGCGCTGTCATCTCCAAAATATCTGTCACCATGCAACTCTGTAAAATTCTCCACAAGTTTTTCTATATAATCAAGTCCTGTAGGACGTTTGTTCTCTCGTGAAATCTGAACTTTTTCCCAAGGTGTCAAATTGTTCTGAAACGTCTTATTTTCTGTTTCACAATTTCCGTCGTCTATCGGAGATTTTTTTGAATCACCTTCGGAATTTTCTCTCTGCCAATTCCTATCCACCTTGATTTCGTTGCTCTCTTCATTTAATTTCTGTAAATCCTTTTCATCTATAACTTTATAATTTTCTTCACTGCTCTTCTTGGGATAATGAAGTTTAATAATCTCTGATAACTTATTTTTTAAATTCTGCCTTTCAACAATTAAGTCTATGAAACCATGTTCCAGTAGAAACTCTGACTTCTGAAATCCTTTTGGTAGTTTCTGTCCTATTGTCTGTTCAATTACTCTTGGTCCTGCAAAACCTATAAGGGCACCTGGCTCTGCAAGTATAATATCTCCAAGCATAGCAAAGCTTGCAGTTACACCTCCAGTTGTAGGGTCAGTAAGAACAGTGATATATAAAAGTCCTGCCTCATCATGTTTTTTTAATGCGGCACTTATCTTTGCCATCTGCATAAGAGATACTATTCCCTCCTGCATCCTGGCTCCGCCTGAGCATGTAAATATAATAACCGGCAGCTTCTGCTCTGTAGCCTTCTCAACTGCCCGTGTAAGCTTTTCACCTACAACTTCGCCCATGCTGCCCATAAGAAATCTTGTATCACAGACACCTATAACAGCTTTGCTGCCATCTATCTTTCCAACACCGGTTATTACTGCCTCATCAAGATTTGTTTTTCTTTTAAGATTCTGGATTTTCTCCTCATAACCCGGGTATTCACATGGATTGCTCTCTTCAATGTTAGTATCCCATTCTGAAAATGTATTCTTATCCACTACCATGGATATCCTTGTTCTGGCATCCAGCTTCATATAATATCCACATTCCGGACATACACAATTATTCAGATACATGTCCTCTGTTAAGATTATTTTTGAACAAACCGGACATTTCGTATATAATCCATCTGGAACATTTATATTACTGCTATCCAGATTGTTGATTTTATTTTTATGGATATTCTTTTTAAACAAGCCTTTTATCTGCATATAAATCCTCATTTCCACGCACTCTTACTGTGCATAACGAACAACTATTTTTTACATACCTGTGGATACTCCTCTGGTATGAAATCTGTACTGACATCACCTTTAATAAACTTCTCATTCTGGCATATATCATACATAAAATCTGTATTTGTTGTGACACCTTCAATAATAATCTCGCCAAGGACACTTCTCATCTTCTCAATCACTGTTTTCCTGTCGTTTGCATATGTCATAACCTTCATT
>OGDN01004394.1_pt1 | contig 12676 bp, 9 predicted proteins | sample 1570271 | NCBI WGS metagenome assembly OGDN01 (sample SAMEA4384481, study PRJEB24528) | human gut metagenome | reverse complement strand
GCATGAATCCCCGAAGCAGACACTACACACCCGCACAAGTACGACTGATCGTAGAGGTGCTGCAGGAACCTTGAAGGTAAGTATGGGGCTGACTTTTTAGTCAGCCCCTTCAAACAGCTCCTTCTCCGGCAACCAGCACGAGCTGTCACTGACAGTGTTTCTGACCCGTTGTTCCGGTGGGACGGACGGGTCTTGGGACTCTTCGCAGGGGAGGTAACGTCCGCTGACGGGATCGTAGACAAAAGTAGCCACACCACCTGCTCCGAGGTGTTTGAACTTCACTTTTTCGACATAGACACGTGTCACTCCGACCTCCTTGTCACGCTCCACTACCAAGCCATAATCCGCCTTGTTGAAGAAATCGGCAGACCCGTTTACGTCGTACATTTCCGGACGCGGAGTATGGTTCGTCACCGGATTGCGGTTCATCTTTCGGGGATGCGCCACAAGAATCACCAGACAGTTATATTGCGTGGCAAACTCCGTAAACAGATTCAGGAAATTGGAAAGATACTGCGTTTCCGATTGCCCCGGCGCGGGGGTATGCTCGAAACGGTTGACCGGGTCGAAGACGAAGATGCGGCATCCCCGACGCAGGACAAGTTCACGGGCTTTGGCAAGCACCCGTTCCGGAGTGGCGCTGCCTTTGAGGGCGATGTGACAGACGTTTTCGGCAAGAAACTCTTCCGAACGGAGCAGAAGTCCTTCCGTCATGCCGCAACCGTTTTGAAAACGGTGTCCGGTCAGTTTCTCGATCAACTTGCGGAGATGGTAGACGATAGGATTATTCTCCGGACTGAAAAACGCGATCTTCCACTGATGGCGCATACAGAGGCGCAACACCAATTCGTCCAGCCATTCCGATTTTCCGGCACCCGGTATGCCCGTAACGATAACCAACCGTCTACGTTCGTACGTACAAATCTTATCCATCTCCTCCCAGCCCGTCTCCGCACCGGGACCGAAGCCGTTGTCGAACAATGCCCGCAGATCTTCGTGCAGATCGGCAGCGGTGAAGATGCCTTCAAGAGGGATTTCTTCCGCCTGCTCAATGGCGATACGAAGGCTGTCGATCCCAAATTTGACAAAATAATAGACGATTAGAATACTTTAAAATATATTGCTAACTTTGTACTCAAATTAAAACGTTCAAAGATGAAAAAGGCAGTAATTTATTATAGAGTATCTACAACAGAACAGAATTGCGATAGACAAAAAAATGATTTAATATCATTTGTTAAAGCTATGGGATATGAAATAGTGAAAACATATGAAGAAAAAAAATCGGCAACAGAAGATATGCGAACAAGAGCTCAATTAACCGAAATGCGTAAACTTACTAAAGACATAGTTGATACTATCTTTGTATGGGATATTACAAGACTTAGTAGAAAATCTATAGACTTCATTAATCTAGTACATGAATTCTCTGAAAAAGGTATAAATATATGGTTTTATGACAAATCACTACAAACATTAGATTCGAATGGAAAAATCAACGCTATTACAGAAATGTATATGTATATTTTAGGCTTATTTGCTCAAATGGATGCAGAAAATTTAAAAGCAAAGTATGATTCTGGTAAAGAAGCAGCACTCGCCAAAGGATATACATATACATACAATACCCCATTAGGCTATAAAATAATAAATAAGAAACTTGTAGTAGATGAAGCTATAGCTCCATTTGTAAAAGAAGCATTTGAACTATATGTTTCTGGGAAAAGTATGCGTTATATCACGGATTGGTTTAATATCAATAAAGTACCTTTGAAAAGGTATATTGATACTAAAGTATGGGTAAAATCCTCTGTAGAAAAGATTCTAAAAAACACAGTTTATTATGGAAAAGGTAAACGAAAAAAACTAATTAATAAAGAAACAGGTGAACAACTAATAAGATATTTTGATGTACCAGCTATTATTGATAAAGCTCTATGGGATAAGGCACAAGCTCAATTTCAACTTAATAAAACAGCCACCGATAAAACAAGAAAAAGAAATAACTTACTTAGAGGACTCCTTAAATGTGGATTATGCAACAACAACTATCTCGTAGGAAACTCAAAAGGTTTGCCAATGTATAGATGTTGTGACCAATATAAAGACACAAACCAGAAGAAAGGTTGTAATAATGGTGGCATACTCCTTACAACAGCGGATACTGTAATATGGGAATCTATCAAAAATAGTTATGAACAAGATTTATATTTGGAAAAATACAATAAGCAAAGAACATCTTATTTAGAACAATACAATGCTAATATGAGTAAAATTAGGAACATTGATGAAGATATTGATAAATTAGAAAAAGAATTAGAACGAGCCCAAAGAGCATATGTAAAAGGACTATTTTCTGAACTAGATTTAGAAAAGCAAACTAAACAAACAAAAAGAGATATAAGTAGAATGATTACATTAAAAGCCGAAATAGAAGCACAAAATGCTTTATTATACGATAGAACCAATATGCAAATTAGTTTGGATAATGATTATATCAGAAGTGAATCTTTGTCATACAGTGAAAAGAAAGAAATATGTAATAAACTAATAGAAAATATTTATATATATTGTTATGGTACTTTCTATAGATTATTAAAAGTAGTATTAAAAGCAGGAGTAGTATTAAATATATTACTCAATAATAAATCAAAAAAATACTGTGTCATAGATGACGGAATTATAACATTCAACAATCCATTATCAGTACCAGAATTTGTAAGAAGTGAAGTGAAAGACTTTAGTGTTATTTCTAACAATAATAACTTATTTAAGGAAAATATATTTGGAGATTATACCTATAAAGAAATATGGGAAATAATGGACAAATACGGATATATAAAGAAATTAGTAATTTCTAATACAGAAGAAATATATACAAAAAATAATCCAGAATAATTTTTATTTAAGATATATAGCCATATTACGGATAATCACACTTTATCAATACTTCTAGTCGATTTTTTCAGTTTGTGGTACAGGTATTAGGTCACTCCCTAAAAACTTAGTACCTTTGTATCAATATATTACAAATAGTATATGAGATAAAACAGACACAAAAGATACACTATTTTATCGCTATTTTTATTTAAAACAGTACTATGCAAACGTTCACCTATGAAGAAATCAGAGAAAAAGCACTAAAACAAGGAATTACAGATAACAGGCTTAGAGTTGGCTTATGGGCTAGCTCAAATGGCTATATTAAAAGCAAACGAAAGATACAGGGAAAGGTTGTCACAGTCTATTCGATACCCCAAATGCAATCTAAGTAAGATTTTTATAAAGTGTCAGATTCTCGTTTTTCAAAGTGTCAGATTCTCAAGGATAATATATTAATATAAAATATACTAATACCCATAGGGGTACACCCCATTTTTCATATTTTCATATATGATACTACACAAACCAACAGGAAATGTTTTTAAAAACAGAAAGGAAGCCAAAAAGTTTTTTGGTACTTCACGATATAGGAAGATAGAAAAAGAGAAGCAGGAGATTATTTTGATTGATAACCATGACTTCATAGCTACTGATGAAATATATAACGGTAAACAAAGATTTGATACTTACTCCTCAAAGTAAAAGTGCCAATATGGAAGCATTACTACTTTATTATATACGGACTAAATGCAATAAAGAATGTGCTTCCGCTATTGGCGAAAAAAAGATGCAGGAAGAATTAAATTTATCTGAAAGTACAGTTGAGAGCTATATTGGTAAATTAAAAGAGTATAAATCAATATTATCCATAAAAACTTTGAATCCCAATAATGAGGAGGATAAAAAAGAAATTGATAAAGTTCTTGGTGTACCTTATGAGGGAGATAAAAGGAAGAAGAATTTATATTATTTCCATGAACCACAACGATTCTACTTTTTAAATCCACAGTTTATATATAGGACGGATATTGAGAACGAAATAAAAGGCTTTTTAATCCGTTTGGCTTGTTTATGTGAGCCAGGCACTACTAAGATTTATACAGCTAATTGTAGAAAGGAGAAAGCAAATATATCATCGATAGCCGATGATTTAAAGATGAGCAGGGATAAAGTTAAGCGACAACTAAATGAATGTGAAGAACTAAAATTAATAAAGCCTATACCACGTGGATATATTATTTTAGAAGATTCATTCTTACTCAATCGAACTAATACCCTCGAAGATAAAGTATATAATACTCTATACAGGTATTGCATAGATAAGGGAGTAGTACCACCAGATAGATACGAGTTTAATAGAAAAAGTAAATCTGTGCAATACGATGGACTTACTATGTGTACCCCTTATATACAAACTTGGTGGAGTATGTATAATGCAAAACTTATTAAAGATAAGAAATACTCACCTATAGAATTTGGAGCCTATATGGAAGATATTCTTTTCCCTAAAAGATTTCCAACGCTTCCATTAGAACCACATTGGGAATATTTTAAAAAAGCTCTTTTAAATATAGAACCAAAGAAGCAAGAATTTGTGGAAATGCCGATGTATTTATAAAGAGATATAGCATGGGAAATGTCTCCTATAAGACAAAATAAGACCGATATGGGAAGCATAATAAGTAAAGTGTATTACTAGTCATCTGAATACAAAAATAGCCGCAAGCGACTGTACGTCTAAAAACAGTCAAATGCGGCTTTTTTTATTGAACTACTAAAACCTCCATAAGTACGGAGAATATAGCGGTTCGCAATTTTAAAAATGGGAGTTAATTTTCCCAATGGAAGTGTGGGAAAATGCAAATATAGCCTGTTTGGTTTATCCAAAATTCAAGGAGTAGAATACTTGGCAAACAGACTGTTCTTGATTTTTAAGAATACCCAAAGTTACTCATTATAAATGAAGTAAAAAAATAAACAATTCTCTATTTCTGATATTACTACTTAGTATATCTTTATATGGTAGTATAATACCCTGTTTTCTATTATAGTACATAGTAATACATGAGCACGCAATATAGTATAGGTACTTTATATATAATACCCCCACCCATTAAAAACATGAGCTTAAATATATATCAGCTTACTTCTCCTATGATTTACTGAATTGAAAGTTATGTGAGCACGTGAAGAGTACCCTCTAATGCCCCCCGAGGTAGTTTGAAGAAAGATGAAATATCTATTCTCCACGTAATCAATTTATAAATCATTTAAAATCTTATTCATTATGAGAAATCTACAAATTATTGGCAATGTGCCACAGGTAAGAAAAGAAAGTAACTTTGGTTTGTATGCAGAAGAAGCAACAGTTATCGAAGAACAGCCAAAAGTAAAGAAAGAGAATCCTCATTTCTTGGAAGCCAATACACTAGAGGTAACAATGCAACATTTAAAAGATGATTGTATTACACCTGTATTCGCCAAAGATAATGAGCTTACAATTCCTCACCCTGCATTTATAGAGACTGTTTATGATGCTGCAAATACGTTTTTCAGTGGTGAAAGTATTGATAAGCCCGATATTCGTGTAAGCCACATTATTAAGGGAAGAATACCCGAAGCAGTTCATAAACCTGCAAATCAATTATTGGAAACGGATAAAACAATCTACTACGAAAGATGTGCTTTTATTATTCAGATTCCTACGATTTACGAAACGGTGAACGGAAATAAGTTAATATTAACTATTGGTGGCGTTCGTGCTTATAATCACACTAATCTTTATTCAAAGAAAGGAGCAGAGCGATTTAAAGTATTTATAGGTTTCATTTGTAAAGTATGTACTAATTTGTGTGTATCAACAGACGGTTTTCTTAGTTGTTTAGAGGTCACTAATACAAGGGATTTATATCGGGCAGTATTGGAAATGTTTCAGAGTTATCAACCTGCAAAATATCTACATTTAATGCAAACGCTTGGTAACTCATATCTCACAGAACATCAATTTTGCCAATTACTTGGAAGAATGAGACTTTATCAATCATTACCACAAGGCTATCAAAAAGATATTCCTAAAATGCTTATCACTGATTCGCAAATAAATGCAGTTGCAAAAGCATATATCAATGATGAAAATTTTGGGAGCTTGGGTAATGATATAAGTATGTGGAAATTGTACAATTTATTGACAGGAGCAAACAAGAGCAGTTATATAGATAGCTTTTTGGATAGAGCGGTAAATGCTACTGAAATAGCAACAGGGATAAATGCCGCTTTGCATGGAGACACCAAATATAAGTGGTTTATTGATTGATTAAACAGGAGAATATTCAGTAATGGGTATTCTCCTATTTTATTAACTGCGTAAAACAAAGAATTATGTTCTATAGTAAAATACTCGTTTGGCTCTTTTGGTTGATATTAGCTGTTGTTAGTGGTTGTGTTCCATTGATATGGCTTATTCTCTGTGTTGGTTTGTGGAATGTTGAGGAAGCAGGCAAACGTAATTAGTTATTTATGTGTTCAAAATAGAAATGTGTTCAAATAAATCTGCAAAGGTGGTTTGAACACATTCTTTCATGTTATCAATCTAATCAAAGAATAAAATGAAAACAGCCGTAATATACGCTCGTGTTTCGTCAAGTAATGACAGACAGGATACGAGTAGACAAATAGAGGATTTAAAGAAATATGCTATCTCACAGGATATAGAAATAGTGAATATATTCCAGGAGCATATTTCAGGTGCAAAGAAGATAGAGGAAAGACAGATTTTAGGGGAATGTCTGGAATACTGTAAACATGAATCTGTGAATATCCTACTTTTATCTGAATTGTCAAGATTGGGAAGAAGTACATTACAGGTTCTTCGCTCTTTAGATATATTGCATGAATCGAAAGTATCGGTTTACATACAGAACTTGGGCTTATATACTTTGCAACCAAATGGGGAAGTTAATCCAATAGCGTCTATCATGGTGACAGTACTTGCAGAAATGGCAAATATCGAAAGAGGCAATATCCAATATCGTTTGAATAGTGGTAGAGCGAATTATATTGCTAAAGGTGGTAAACTTGGCAGAAAGACAGGTTCAACCAAAACGGATGATAAGAAGAAAGAAGAATACAAAGAAGTCATAGCTTTACTAAGAAAAGGCTATTCAATCAGAAATATAGCTAAGCTACAAAGTATTGGTATTTCCACCGTTCAACGGATAAAAAATCAGTTTATAAAGCCATAAGCATAAAATATCGGTGGGGTGGAAAAATTCAGAATTTTAGTTTTTATATGGGCAGTCTTGAATTTTTCCACTACCATGGATTTATAAAGAAGAAATATTCATTATTCTTTAAATATTTTGTTGGCTATTCTCTAATGTAGTCGAGGCAATATTAATAATTAGTGTTTTTTATCACAATATTTTTTGAATGTTTTGGCGTTATATTAATATATTTGCAAAGTGTATAATATCTTTGATTAACAGAGTACCAATGGAACAATTATCTATTAATATACAAAATGCAGGCACTTTAAAGGACTTATTGGATAATACGATAATAAAGGAACTACAACACTTGCAATTATCGGGTTATTTAAACGGAGATGATATAAGATATTTACGGGAAATTTTGTCATCATCTCGATATAATCGAATACATCTAGATTTATTAAATACTAGCATACTTAATGGAGGTGGGGGCTATATTTATCATTATGATTATGAAATAGACCTAGAAACACATGAAAATGAAATTGGAGATTACATGTTTTTGGAATGTTACAATTTATTATCCATAATACTGCCTAGAAATATTACTCATATTGGTGATGCAGCTTTTCAAAATTGTACTTATCTGAAATCTATTGTTATTTCTGAATATGTTACTGATATTTTTAACGTCGATGATTTTTATTGTGATGGTGGAAGTTGGAATAGTGTGTATTACTCTCCCTTTGATGGCTGTAGGCAACTTGAAGAATTTATTGTATCAGAAGACAATAGGTTCTTCTCCTCAAAGGATGGTGTTCTATTTGATAAAAAGCAGACGAGATTGATATCTGTTCCATTCGCCAAAAGAGGTGTATATGTGGTTCCTTCTGGGGTAACCCAAATTGATTCTGATGCTTTGTCTGATTGTTCTTATATAACCTCTTTATACATACCTGCAAATGCCGTTTTTCGGTCTTATAGTAGTTCAGATGCATATCTTTCTAAACTAGAACAACTAGAATATTTAGACATATATGATACTATATTTACTAATGATTTTGGTGGTGTCTATTCTTGCCCTAAATTAAAAGAGATAAGATTGCATGGTGAAGTATCATTCAATTTTTATTCAGAATGTCCTAATCTAAGTTGTATAAACTGTGATGACTACTTTCTCTATTTTAGCAAAAAAAACGAACGATTATCTGTTGTATTTAAAGACATCGAGTCTATACCTGAATACATATTTTATCGAAACAATAAAATAGAGACTGTTACTATTTCATCTGTGACAAGAATAATCGAAAAAAATGCTTTTGCAGAATGTGAACATTTGAAAACCGTAGATATTGGAGGAGTAGTTGAAATAGGTACATCTGCATTTGAATATTGTCAGAATTTGTCCCTTATAAAATTAGGAACAAATTTACATAGAATTGGAATCTCTTCTTTTTCTAGCTGTATTAGATTAGAAAAAATATCATTGCCTAACTCCGTTATTGAAATAGATAAGTATAGTTTCTGTGGTTGTAATAATTTATATGAAGTAGAGTTACCTAATAACCTTGAATTTATTCATGAAGGAGCTTTTGCTTATTGTACAAGATTATTTCGTTTTGAATTAACAAATAAAATAAAAGTAATCGAAGAAAAAACATTTAAAGATTGTTCTAGTCTTACGTCTATAAGAATCGGAGAGAATATAAAAACTATAGGAAGAAGCGCTTTTGCTAACTGTTATGACTTAGCTGAAATATATTGTATGGGGTTAGAACCGCCTCATGTACATATTACGGCGTTTGATGGAGTAAATCTACAAAACTGCAAATTATATGTAAAATCTATTTGCCTTAAAATGTATAGAACAGATGAACAATGGAAACGTTTTATAAAAGAAGAAAAACAATCATTACAACAACCTATTACGAATAAGCAATTCAGGGAGTCTATGTTTAATGTGTTTTTCGATAAATGCAAAAAAGAATTTATTTATCAAAGAGGGGAGATGCAATATGGTAACTTATATGATAAAATAAGGGAATCTTCTAGTTTAAAGGATTTATGTAAATTATCAATACAAGGAGGAGTAATACCAAATGCAGTAGACTTTAAAATGGTTGCAATGATGTCAAATACGCTATTTGGTTTTAGAAAACTATTAACAAGAGTAGCTGCTCTTATTGCTTTAAAAATTTGGCATGAAACTGTGAATAGTGAATATAATATCGCTTCTGATGCTACTTTATATAATACAGCTCAAAATATAATAAAATTAATATCATAATTTTATTTATATAAAATGAGAACTCTACTTTGAAGCTATAGCAGCAATTATACTGTGTGTAATTAAATATTATGAATTATATCTTACGATTTGTATATAGTATGTGGATATTAGTATTATTAGTGTCCTGTACTAGTAGAAAGGATAGTAGTGTACAGGTTACTGTTGATAGCCTGTATGCGTATAATAATCATCCTACTTTGGAAATATCAGAAGCTAAGCATTTGCAATGGGTGGATTCGGTATTAGGAGTAAAAGGTGTGAAACTGATTGATTATAAGAATGGGATATACCAATATAATGATACGAGGTTTTATTGGAATAGAACTTTTGATTATTTCTTGGTATATCCCTCTAGCTTTACACATGGGAAAGAATCAGATTTAGGCGATGGTAATCATTTCGTAAATGAGGATAGTACAATCTGTTTGAATGTACATGCCACTTACTTCGATATTTTTAAAGATGATTATTCGCTTCGTGAATGGTTTGATATGATGATTGATTCAGAAATAGAACAAGGCAATAGAATTACCAAGAAAGATATTACAGACCATAGTTATGCTATTGAAGGTACAACTAAGGGTGATAAATATTTTTATAGTAAAACTATTTGCAAAAAGGCTTACAAACGTGAAGTTATTATAACGGTGAAGTTAGAGTATATGAGGTCTGTTAAAAAGCAAGCAGAAGAAATAATTAGTAACAATATTCATTTATATAATCCACTAAAAAAAGAATGAGGCTGCTGTATGTTTTTGTTGAAATTAATGGTAGAAATGTTATCTAAGTAAAGAAAAATATGGAAATCTATATTTAATAAAGGGAGATACATATTCTATCAAATTAGACATGAATGAAGAATAAAATTATCAAGATTGTTAAATGGTATCTAATAATACATTTGGCTGTGTCCAGTATCTTACTAATAGACTACGCTTTCTTTGTTAAAGAATCTACCAAGATTACATGGGAAGGTAGAGGTTATAATATAGCTAAAGTCATATTGCTAGGACCATTAAACATTATATACTTTAAATGAATTATTTGCAAGTATTGAGCAAAACAGCATTTGAAGAAATTCATTTGCTGTTTTTTTATCCTTAATCTTGTTATATTGTAAATAATATGTATTTTTGCACCCCGAAATATGCGCTCTTTGAAATGCTTAACTTAAAAAAGGTCACTAGCAGCAACGCTTTATTGTGTCAAAAGCACTTTAAATGTTATCCATTGGGATAACTCGTGACCTGTAACCTTTTTAAGACAGAGACACAACGTCTATTTTTTTATTAAAATAATATTTGAATGCACATATCTAATTTAAAAGATATTAAGAATGAGGGTATTAACGTTTGTTTCATCAAAGGAAACAGACAAGTGTCTAATAAAAATGTAAAGTCTAAGACTGAATCTATTGATAAATATGGTATTCTTGTACCATTGATGTATGTCAAAGGCACAAAAGCTGTTAAAGATGGTTGCTCATTAATAACAAGTGATGGAAAGCCTATTTCTAGTGAAGAAGCTGACAAATATATTGTTATTGTTGACGGGCAACATAGATATTCAGCAGCAATAGAGAAAAGTGTTTCTGATGAAGAAATATATCTTTTTGAAAGCTATGCTAAAGCTACAACAAAAGAGTTGTTAGCAGAAGCAAATGTTGAAGTAGAAAAGTGGAAAGGTGAGGATTATATTGCAGGTGCTACTTTGGCTAAGCCAGAGAATGAACTTCTGCAATTTGCAAACTCCTTATCTTTAAGAGGATTTCCGATTAGTACAATTAGCCTTATTTTATGTTGGGATAAGCACAAGTTTACCTCAAAAAAATTAAGTAAGCTAATGAAAGGTGAAACTGTAAATATAGAGTATAAGCTTGAAAGAGCTAATGCTTTTTTGGATGCTATGTCTAATTTTACAGATAAATTTGTTGCTAAGAACTATGCTATTAATGTCGTTATAGACTTATCAAGTGAAATGGGTTACAAGCCTGTTTGTGAAGCATTGTCCAAAATTTCAGAAACTACTATACAAAGAATCGAAGGGATGACTGGAGAGGAGAATGTAAAAAGTTTCTTGAAGGATGCAATAAATAAAGAGTTAGGTAATTAAAAGTTTAATCATTTAAAACCATAGGTTATGTAACCAAAGTTTAAAAGTGCATATTTCATAGCCGATTATCAGAAATGGTAATCGGCTTTTTATTTTCCACTTCATAATAAGCAAAAAGCAAGAGTTAAACACACAATATTATACTACGTTATTTATTAGCAACTTATAAAGTATTAGAATAATCTAATATTTCACAAGATGTTCATTGGCATCCTTGCAGCCCGGTCCGTAGACGGCCACACGGCAGCGTTCGGCACCCAGACGGTTGACCAGTTCGTCACGCAGTTTGAGCCCGGCAGAGTCGGTGTCAACGGCTATGATGATGTCTTTCAGATTCTCGAAGTGCGACTCCATGAAGCGGTCGAGCCAAGAAAGGTTCGCGTTTGCTCCGGCAGGTACGGAGATCACGCTTTTGAATCCGGCGGCAAGGGAGGACGCGGCATCCAGTTCACCTTCGTGGATGATACAGGTGTCCTGTCCCAGCACGGAATCGATATTGTAGGGAATCAGTTCGGCTCCCTGCACCATCTTGAAATTTTTGGCACCGCTGCGGAACTTGGTGTTGATGAGTTTCCCGTCCTCAAAATAGTTGAAACAGACGCACCGCTCTTTCGCGCCGGATTGCGACATGAACTCTTCCTGCTCCGTGATGCGCAGACCGGCGATGACGGACTGCGGAATACAACGCGTCTCTACCAGCCAACGCTCCGTAGCTTCGGAAAGCGTCATCTTCGAAGCGTCGAACACCGGACGGTGGAAATGTTGGGGAACGGCAGATGCCACACGACGTTTACGGGCAGCCTGTCGCTCGGCTTTCTCACGCTCTTCGGCATCGTCGGGGACGTAAAAGTCGGCTCCGCAATGGTAACAATGGCAATGTCCTGTGTCGATATTGACCCGCAGCGAACGGTCACGCTTGTTGTGCCTCGTCGGGAGGCATTGCTCGCAAATGGTTTTAACGACACCGCTGGTATGTCTGCGGACATCAACATGATAATTAGCAAAATTTCTCATATTTCTTGTTTTTACTCCTCCCTTTCGAAAAGGAGATTTTAAGTTTGTATTAATAATTCAAGTTTCGCAGGTTACCTTTGCGTTATCCAAACTATCTTAATTCCCCTCCTTCAGGAAGCTACCCTTTATACACAAGTTTTTATTCCATATATTCATACAACTCAAATTG
>OGDN01004391.1_pt1 | contig 12681 bp, 10 predicted proteins | sample 1570271 | NCBI WGS metagenome assembly OGDN01 (sample SAMEA4384481, study PRJEB24528) | human gut metagenome | reverse complement strand
AATCGTTTTCCGGCTTCGCATCGTCGCCGGCCGGCCGAGAAGCAGGGCCCGACAGAACCGGGCCGGCGGAGTTTTCCGCACGGAGCACTCCATCGGGCGCCGTCCCGGAAAGCTGCTCCCGCAAAGGGGCTCCGCCGCCGGAAAAGGGAGCTGCGCCTAATCCCGGAAAGAGGCTTGGTCGAGCCAGTCGAGTCGGGCCGTCAGCCAATTTTTCATCCCTTGCACGTCCTGCAGGAAAGCAGACCGCACCAAACCGTCCTCCGTTTCTTTCGGCCCGAGCATCTCCCAGAGGCGGTTATCCTCGACGACCGAAAGGCCGACGTACTCCGCATTCACGTCCATCCGTTCCAGCACGGCGGGCAGGTTGGCCTTGAAGTAGCGGATGCGCTCTTTCACTTTCTGCACGAAAGCCGGGTCTTCCAGCATCCGGGCGAACCACGGGGAGTGCCGGTTCCAGTATCCGTCGGTGCTGCCGTCGCCGTTCCACCTCGAATTGCCGATGCAGATGTCGTAGTCCCACATCGGCCCCATGTTCAGTTTCCCGCCGGGCGCGATGTTCATGTAACAGCTCGTGTAAAGCGCCGCATCGTTGGTCTTGGTAATCTCGCTGATCACATACCAGTCCACATAGGTGTCGACGTTCAGGTACTTGGCATACCCTTTTTCCGGGTCTTTGAAATCGGGGCCGTACAGGGCGTTTTGCGCCTCGTTGACATAATCCCGTATCCGGTCGTAGGCCGGACTGCCCTTCTCCACATCCGGATCTTTGATGCAGAAGCGGAGCTTGACCTCGGGCTCCGCCGTTTCCGCCCAGAAATAAACGTCGCCGGTCTGCTCCTCGTCGTCACGCTGTTCCGCCTCGATCAGGTACCCCTCGTCGGTCACATTCACGCGGTCTTCGGATATTTTCATATGCTCGCACAACTGGTAGAGGCCGTTGTGCCGCCCGTTGAGGAACACCTCGACGAAATGAACCGTCGGCGTAAAGTCCATGCAACTCAAATGCCCGATCGAATAGGCGGTCGCATTCCGCATCCCGCAGTCGTCGTCCATATAGTTAGCCAACAGCACCCACGACTTGTCTTTCGGCTCGCCCAGCAGCGACTGTTTCTTGTCGAACTTCAGCCGGTAGGGCTTTTTGGGCATTGACCACGTACTGTTTCCGCGGCCTTTGATATTGACCGTCTCCTCGAATATGCTGCTCGCGCGCCGCCCGTTGTTGTCGACGATACGGATAGTCGCCGACACATAGACCTCTTTCGAGTCGATCGGCGCGCCTTTCGTGTCGATATACCGGCAGCCCCGTAAAGGAGATCAGCTCGACGGTATATTCCTTTTCCGCCCCGCTTTTATTTCGAATCGTCAGCACGACCGGGCCCGAAAAATCCATTTCGGTCTTTCCGCTGACGACCTCCTGCGTCCCCGCGTAAACTTTCCCGCCGTCGAATTCGAACTCCGGGACAAGCACCTTGTCCTCCACGACGAACGACGTCCGGGCTGAAAGCCGTGTCCCGGCAATCGTCAGGCCGACATCCTCCGGCAGTTTCCCGGGATTGGCGGTCGCCCGGAACCGGAACGATTTGAAACGGGGCGCCAGTTCGTCGGCGGCACGCTGCCGCACCGTAACGGTTCGCACCGACCCTCCCGTTTCGCTGATCGTGACGGTCGTTTCCCGCTCTTTGAGGGAGTTGTTTTCGTCCGCCTTGATCGTAAGCACCTTCCCTTTGCAGGGCTCGTTAACCACCCCCGCGCCCAAAATCGTACACCAGCTCGCATCGGCCCATATTTTCCACTCCCGGGTAGCGGAAACCTTGAGTTCGAGCGTGGATTTTCCCGACAGGAAGTCGAGGGTTTCGGTGGAGACAGTTATTGCGGGCAGGTTTTCATCGTCGCCGCACGATTGTGCGCACAGCAGGAGCAGCAGGACGGCGAACAGGCCGAAAGATTTTCCCATAATTTTGAGTTCAGGTTAAACAGGAGTCCAGAAGGCATCCGTAAGATTCAAGTTTAAACAAATATAACGATAATTACGCAGGAAACCTAACAATCTCAAAACAGAAAACTTCCGACAGGGAACGGCCAGCACGGCGGCAGCAAAAAAAACAGGCCGGAACCCTGTACAGGCACCGGCACGACCCGAAAACCGGGCACAAAAAAAGGGAATTCTCTTTCGAGAACCTCCCTCACTCTCATGCCCAACGAAAATTATTTGTTGCAGCAATCGCTCCCGGCCTTCTCGGCACAGCAGGACTTGGTCGAGTCGCACTTCTCGGCGCAGCAGGATTTCTCCGCGTCGCAGGCCTTTTCGGCGTCGCACTTCTCGGTGCATCCGGCGCAGGCCGAAACCTCGGTCGCAGCGGCGGCAGCCTCGCCTTCGGCGGCTTTCTTGTTGGTGTTACCACAGCAGCCGACCATTGCGACGGCAGCTACGACGATGACAAAAGAGAAAATCTTTTTCATAGCGTTAAAGGTTTAATAATTAGTTATTCCGTAACGCCGCAAAGTTATATATTCGCCCGGATAAAGCAAATAAAAAAATCGAAATATTTTTCAGAAAGGAATCTTTTCAGTTCAAAAGGTCCGCAATGGAGAGCGTTTCGTTTTTCACGAAAGCCTTGGGGAAAGTGGCCGAAATCCGGCCCATCAGCATGATAACCTCCTCTTTGGTCAGGCAGTTTCCCACCGACACGGTATAATAGGGACTGTCGTAAACCATGTAAACCTTCACGTCCGGATAGGTCTCCTCGAAGAGCGCCTTGGCCGCGAAAGCGCCGTCCCGCGCCGTCGGACTGTTGTCGAAGAAAATACCGACGCGGTATCCCTTGATATTGAGGCGCTGCTCTTTGCGCGAAGCCTCCTCCACGGCGCGCCGGGCGTCGCCGTGCTCGGTAACCGTGACTTTGGCCATGCCGAAAGCGGCATCCGAAACCACGGGAGCCGCCAGGCGCTCCTTGAAAGCGTCGAGCGACTGCGCGCACAGGGGCCCCGAGGCCGCCGCGGCGAAAAGCGTGAGCATTATGGTCTGCAATCTGCGCATTACTCTTCCAAGTAGTTTTTTACGTCCTGCAAGGACAGCCCAAAGATATTCAAAAATTCCGACAACGGCATCATCTGCTCCGAAATTTTTACGGGCGACGGGCCTCCGCGCCCCTCGACCGAAAGCGACACACCGACCCGGGCCGCCTCGCCCTGCCGCAGTTTTTTCTTCAGCGCGTAAAGCGCCATCGGATCCGGCGTCCGCATTTTCCACAGCGAAGAAACACTCCCGGTCGTACGGCGTGGCACCTCGACGGGTTTGCGCAGCAGGATGCTCGTCACGAGGTTTCCGGCATAAAAGACATCGACTCTCGCCTGTTTCAACACCACTTTATACCCCGTATTGTTCGTCACGCGCACCACGACTTCGGCCCCGGAGAGCCCCTGCCGTTCGACTTTCTCGACCGCTTCGATGCGCATGTTGCGGCGTGCCTTCTCGACCGCCCTGCGGCAGGAGCTCATCGGCAGCACGACGGCCGACAGCAGGATCCAGAACAACAGGCGGCAGGCGGCTCCGCGGCAGCGAAGCACACCCCGGCCGGCAGCGAATCGCGGGAAGCGGGCCGCAGCAGCCGACACGGCCGCCGGCCGCGCACCGAAGGCCCGGCAATACGGCCCGGTCGCCGCTCGTGTATGGCTTCGCTCCATATTTATCGCATTATCGCTGTCCGACATATATCTGCGCAATCCCGAAACTCTGGCTCCGGGCCCGGCACTCGCGAAATCCCGCCCGCTCCATCATCGCCATGAACTCTTTGGGCGCGGGAAACTCCCCGACCGAGGCCGGCAGGTATTCGTAGGCCCGTTTGTCTTTCGACACCATGCCGCCGATGCGGGGCAGTATCTTATAGGTGTAGAACTCGTACAACGCCCGGAACACCCGGTTGCGGGGCCGCGAGAACTCGAGTATAACGACTTTGCCCCCGGGTTTTATTGTGCGGGCCATTTCCCGCAGCCCGGCCCCGAGGTCGCCGAAGTTGCGCACGCCGAAAGCCACCGTCGCCACATCGACCGAAGCGTCCGACACGCAGAGGTGCTCGGCATCCCCTGCGTCGAGCACGACCCGCTCGTCCAGTCCACGGGCCGCGACCTTGCGGCGCGCCACGTCGAGCATCTTCTCCGAGAGGTCGACGCCCAGCACCTGCACGTCCCGGATACGGCGCGCCATTTCGATGGCCAGATCGCCCGTGCCGGTCGCCACATCGAGGATGCGCCGGGGCTGTGCGCGGCGCACGATGCGCACCACGCGGCGGCGCCAGATGCGGTCGATGCTCATCGAGAGCGTATGGTTCAGCAGGTCGTACTTCGGCGCGATGTTGTCGAACATCTCGCGGACCTCCTCTTTCTTGGTCTGTTCGGTATTGTACGGTTTCATTCGTATCGGATCGATTCGTCGGGTTTTACGGTAGATACTATGCAGGCCGGCACCACGAGCAGCGCGACGATCGCCGCCACGACGCCGGCGTTGAGCGCCAGCCACCAGCCCCACCCCAGCGCGACGGGCACTTCGGAGAGCAGGTAGCCCTCGGAGCTGAGTTTCACGACATGGAAATATTTCTGCACGAGACACACGGCCAGCCCCGCGGCGTTGCCCCACGCCAGTCCGCGCAGCGTGACGAACGCCGCCCGCCAGAGAAACACCTCCCGCAGCGTAGCGTTGCGCATGCCGAACGCCTTCAGCAGTCCGATCATCCGCGTACGTTCCAGCACGAGGATCAGCAGCGCCGAAGTCATGTTGAAAAACGCCACCACGAGCATGATGCCGATAATCACCGCGGCATTCACGTCATGGGCCTTCAGCCAGTCGAAAATATTGGGATAAAGCTCCGTCACGCTGCTCACGGCGAGGTTCGCCGTGTCGTCGGCATCGTCGTAGAGCAGGGTCCGTCCGAGCCTGCGGGCGAAATCGTCGGCTCCGGCCAAGTCCGAGGTGAAAATCTCGTAGCCCGATATCTCGCCGTCCGACCAGTCCGCCAGCCGCTGCACGTTGCGCAGGTCGGTCATGATCACCGCATCGTCCATTTCGTCCATTCCCGACGAGTAGATTCCCGCCACCTTGAAACGGTCGCGCCGGGGCCTGTCTCCGGTCTCGACGAAGAGCATTTCGACCTTGTCGCCCACGCCGAGCATCAGTTTTTCGGCCATGCCGCGCGACAGCAGTATATCTTTCGTACGCACCGAATCGCCCACACGGGGCAGCTCGCCCTCCACCAGCCACTGGCCGAACGACGACCAGTCGTAATCCCCGTCCACGCCCTTGAGCATCACCCCCTGCACGGCATCCGCCGTGCGTACGATACCGCCCTTGACGGCATAGGGGGCCAGCGACACGAATCCTTCGGTGGTGCGGATCAGCTCCTCGGCGCGGGCACTGCGGCGCACGGGGGCCGAATCGAGCGTCCCCACGCCCCGCACGCCGTTCACCACGGCATGGCCCGAAAAGGCGGCCACCTTGCGGGACACCTCCTGCTTGAAACCCATGATCACGGCCATCGCCAGTAGCATCACCGCGACGCTCAACGCCACGGAAATCACGGCGATACGCTCCATCACACCGGGTTTGTTCTCCGGGGTGCGCTGCGCTGTCCGGCGGGCGATGAAAAAGGCGAGATTCACGGCTGCTTAATTTGCTGGAAAATTTATGCAAAGTAACATAATAATTTCGTATTTTTGCCCATCATAAACCCACTTTATGAAAAAACAGGCACTGATCACGGGAGCCACATCGGGCATCGGACGCGCCACGGCGCTCCGGCTCGCGGCCGAAGGATACGACATAACGGCGACGGGACGCCGTGCCGAACGGCTCGAAACGCTCCGCCGCGAAATCGAAGCGGCGGGCGGCCGCTGCACCGCGCTCGTCTTCGACGTGCGCAGCGAAGCGGAGGTCCGCAAATTCCTAAGCCCCCTCGAACGGGTGGACCTGCTCATCAACAACGCCGGACTGGCTGCCGGGCTGGAACACATCGACCAAGGCAACACAGCCGACTGGGACGCCATGATCGACACCAACGTCAAGGGACTGCTCTACGTCACGCGGGTCGTCACGCCCAAAATGGTCGCCGCGGGCGGCGGCCACGTGTTCAACATCGGCTCGATCGCCGGCACCGAAGCCTACGAAAACGGCGCGGTCTACTGCGCCTCGAAACACGCCGTGCACGCCATTTCGCAGTCCATGCGCGCCGACCTGCTGTCAAGCGGAATCAAGGTGACGGAGATCCGCCCCGGCATGGTCGAGACCGAATTTTCCGAGGTGCGCTTCCACGGCGACAAGGAGCGCGCCGACCGGATTTACGACGGCGTCACCCCGCTTACGGGCGACGACATCGCCGAAGCGATCGCGTGGACCGCACAATTACCGGCCCATATGAACGTTAATGAAATGGTACTGATGCCCTCCCAGCAGGCGGGCGCTTACTACACATACAGAAAAAACCATTAGACTATGACACACATGCTTTTGACCCTGCTTCAGTCGGGATATTACGCGGATTCGGGTTCTCAGGGAATCCACTACTCCGCAGCCATGATCGGAATGTACATACTGATCATCGTGATCGGCATCGCCGGTTACGCCGTGCAGGCGCGCCTGCAGTCGGTGTTCCGCAAATACTCCAAAGTCCAGTTCCCCGGCGGGCTGACGGGCGCCGAAGTGGCCGAAAAGATGCTGCGAGACAACCACATCCACAACGTCAAGGTGACGCATGTCAGCGGCCACCTGACCGACCACTTCAACCCGCAGACGATGACCGTCAACCTGAGCGACAGCGTCTACTCTTCGACCAGCGTCGCCGCGGCCGCCGTCGCCGCCCACGAGTGCGGGCACGCCGTGCAGCACGCACAAGGCTACGCGCCGCTGACGCTCCGCTCGCAGCTGGTGCCCGTCGTGCAGTTCTCCTCGACGGCCGCCACGTGGGTCATCATCCTCGGACTGGTGCTCATGACCACCACGCAGAACGCCCTGCTGTGCTGGATCGGCGTAGGCATGATCGCCATGTCGGCGATCTTCTCGCTGGTCACGCTGCCCGTGGAGTACAACGCCTCGGCCCGCGCGCTGGAGTGGCTGCAGGTCAGCCGCACGATGCAGGGAGCGCAGCTCGCTCAGGCGAAAGAGGCGCTGGGCTGGGCCGCACGCACCTATCTCGTAGCCGCACTGAGCGCCGTCGCGTCGGTTCTCTACTGGGTCTTCGTAATCCTCGGACGGCGCGACTGATTCCCGGATGAACACCCCCGAAAAAGACTGCATCCACCGGGGATGGATCGCGGCGCTGGCGCTGATCGCAGTGCTGACGGCCGTCAGTTTCATCCCCCCTCAGAGTCTGGGCGGCGTAAAACTCCGCCGGGCCAATATCCTCTCGGACCTCGTGGCGTTCGACGACGCGGTCGCCGCGGCCGAGGAGCCTGCGCTCTTCGACGAGGAGGATTTCCACGTCGATATGGAGCAGGTCGCCGAACGGATCGAAGCGGAGCGGATCGAAGCCGATTCCGCGCCGCGCCCCGTACAGATCACCTTCGAATGGACGCTCGCCCCGGACAGTGCCCGGCGCATGCCGGTCGTTCCTGACAGCACCCGGCTGAACCCGACGCTGGTGGAGATCGAGGATTTCGGCACGCCCGATTCGAGCCGTCTGCGGGCCTTCTACGACACGCTGCTCTGCGCCCGGCGTCCGGTGCGCATCGCCGTGCTGGGCGACTCGTTCATCGAAGGCGACATTCTCACGGCCGACCTGCGCGAAAGGCTCCAGCAGGCTTACGGCGGCGGAGGCGCAGGCTTCGCGCCGATGGCCTCGCCCCTGACGACGTTCCGCCGCACGATCAAAACCCAGTCGAAAGGCTGGACCTCTTACAACATCATGCAGCGCAAGGCCGCGCCGCAGAACCTGCGCGAGAACTTCTACGTTTCGGGCTGGGTCTGCCAGCCTGCGGCCGGCGCTTCGACCCGCTGGGAAAATACCGACTACCGCAAGCGGCTCGACACCTGCACCGCGGCGCGGGTCTTCTTCATCAGCCCCGGCGAAAGCCGCGTGGAGCTGACGCTCAACGACTCGCTGCGCCGTGAATTCACGGTCGAAGGCGCCCCGAACATACGCCAGATCGCCGTCACGGCTCCCCACGTCCGCTCGCTCTCGTTCAAGGTGCTCTCCGGCAACGAGGGATTCATCGGCTACGGCGCGGTATTCGAAGCCGACGGCGTAGTGGTGGACAACTACTCGGTGCGCAGCAACAACGGGCAGGCGATGTTCTGGACCAATCCGTCGGTCAATGCGCAGATGAACGCCCTGCTGGGGTACGACCTCGTGATCCTGCAATACGGACTCAACATCATGCAGACGGGCGTGAGCAACTACACCAACTACGCCGGCCAGATCGAGAAGATGGTGGCTTACGTCCGCCAGTGCTTCCCGACCGCCGCCGTGCTGGTGCTGGGCGTCAGCGACCGTTCGGTGAAGACCGACGCCGGTTTCGAACCGATGGACGCCATTCCCCACATGCTCGGCTACCAGCGGGGCGCCGCCGAAAACACCGGAGCGGCCTTCTGGCCCACCTGCGACGCCATGCGTTCGCTGGGCGGCATGGAGCAGTTCGTCGCCAACGGCTGGGCCGGCAAGGACTTCACGCACATCAACTACGCCGGCGGCCGGCGCGTGGCGTGGTCGCTCTTCGACGCTCTCAACGCCGGGGCGTTCCGGGCCTATACGGAAGCGGAAGCCGCACGCATCCGCCGGCAGGCCGAGCAGGCCGTGCTCGACAGCCTGCGGCGCCGGCGGATCGAACGCGACCTGATCCCCGGCATTCCGCCGGAAACCCTCAACGCACCGCTGAAATGACACTCCCCGCATTGGACGGCATCCCGGAAAAGCTGCAGGCGCTGCTCACGTACGACGCCTCGTCGCCGCTGATCTTCAGCAGCGGGCTGTTCCTGTTTCTGTTCGCCGGATTCATGCTCGTCTACAGCATGTTCCGCCGCGCCCCGATGGCCCGGATCGTCTACGTCATCCTCTTTTCGCTCTACTTCTACTACAAGTCGAGCGGCATCTACTTCCTGCTGCTGATCTTCGCCGCGACGAGCGACTACTGGATCGCCAAGGGCATCCATGCCGCCCGCTCGACGCGGGCAAAGCGGTGGCTCGTGGTGCTGAGCGTGGCGGTGAACCTCGGCATGCTGGCCTACTTCAAGTACACCAACTTCCTGATCGACATCGCCAACCAGATGTTCGGGCAGGGATTCATGCAGTTCCAGAACATCTTCCTGCCCGTCGGCATCTCGTTCTTCGTCTTCCAGTCGATGAGCTATACCATAGACATTTACCGCGGTCAGCTCAAGCCGCTCGACAACTGGTGCGACTACCTGTTCTACCTCTCGTTCTTCCCGCAGCTGGTGGCCGGGCCGATCGTCCGCGCAAGGGACTTCATCCCGCAAATCCGGCAGAACCCCATCGTCGTGACGCGCGAAATGTTCGGCACGGGCGTCTTCCTGATCCTGACGGGTCTGTTCAAGAAGGCGATCATTTCGGACTACATCTCGCTCAACTTCGTCGACCGCATCTTCGACGAGCCGCTGCTCTATTCGGGCTTCGAATGTCTGGCGGGCATCTACGGCTACGCCCTGCAAATCTACTGCGACTTCTCAGGCTATTCGGACATGGCCATCGGCATCGCCCTGCTGCTGGGATTCCGGTTCCCCAAGAACTTCGACGCCCCCTACAAGTCGGCCACCATCACCGAATTCTGGCGGCGGTGGCATATCTCGCTCTCCACATGGCTGCGCGACTACCTCTACATTTCGCTGGGCGGCAACCGCAAAGGCAAACTGCGCACCTACGGCAACCTGCTCATCACGATGCTGCTGGGCGGACTGTGGCACGGCGCCGCCGTCCGCTTCATCCTCTGGGGCGCGCTGCACGGCGCGGCGCTGGCGCTGCACAAGCTCTGGATGGCGGTCGTGCCGGGCGCCAAGGCCACGGGCGACCGGATGCACTGGTGGAGCCGCGCGGCCGGCATCTTCTTCACGTTCAACCTCGTCTGTCTGGGGTGGCTGATGTTCCGCGCCGAGTCGATGCAGACCGTCGAGCTGATGCTTCACCAGATTTTCTACAACTTCAACGCCGCGATGATCCCGCAGGTCGTCTCCGGCTATGCGGGCGCCTTCGCCCTGATCGCCGCAGGCTTCCTGCTCCACCTGATGCCCGGACGCGCGGACCGCTTCGCGCAGCGGCTGGTGTCGCACGCACCGCTGGTCCTGCAGATCGTCATGGCGGCGGCGATGATCTGGTGCGTGATGCAGGTCAAGTCGAGCGACATACAACCGTTCATCTACTTTCAGTTTTAAACTGCGTATGACGGCCGCCTTGCATCCCGGCATGTTCCTCCCACGGCCGGCAGCCGTATCTGCAAGTCCGGCCCCGCTCCCCGGAAAGACTTCCGGCAATGCGCCTAAAACGGCTTGCGACCATTTACGACAAATCCATTGCCCCATGTATACCTTCGACCACGACCTTTTTTCGGCCCTCAATTTCGACGGCGGCACCGCCTTGGACCGCGTGATGCTCACCGTTTCGGGCACCGCCATGTGGCTCCCGCTCTACGCCCTGATCCTCTGGCTGGTATGGCGGCGCAGCGGCTGGCGCGGCATGCTGATCTTCACGGTGCTGATGCTGGCGGCGATCGGACTCGCGGACATGGTGTCGGGCATCTTCAAGAGCAACGGAGTGCTGGGCGGCCTGCTCCCTGATTTCGAACCGCGCCCGCGCCCGATGTTCACCCCCTCGCTCGAAGGGCTGGACATCACGCCCGATTCGCTGCGCGTCATGCGCCGCGAGGCAGTCCCCCACCACTGGGCGGTCCACGTCCCGCCCGAAGCCGTCAGCGGCATGTACGGCACCGTCTCGGCCCACGCCGCGACCATCGTCGCGCTGGCCGTACTCGCCTGCGGCGCAATCCGCCGCCGCTGGTTCACGGGGCTGATGGTCGTCTGCTCGGTGGTGATCTGCTACTCGCGCATCTACCTCGGCAAACACTTTCCGATGGACCTCGTATGGGGCACGCTGGTCGGCGCCGCGCTCGGATACGCCGCACTGCGGGCCTACCGCCGTCTGATCCGCCGGGATTCCGCCGCCGGCTGACACATCCCGGAAGACTGGCCTCCGGACGACGCATCCCAATGCCCCCGGACAATAGCTTCCGCCCCGGACAACTCGCCCGGATAACTCGCCCGGACGACGCTTCCCGGACAATACGGCGAGCCGCAAAAAATGCGGCTCTTTTTCATTCCGTGCCGCGCCCGGTTCGTATTTCGGCAGAATTTATTAACTTTGCACGGTTAATAGTCAAAACATTCAAAAACATACGATATGAGCATCGAACTCAGTGAACAGGAACAGCTCCGGAGACAGTCGCTCGCAGCCCTGCGCGAGCTGGGCATCGACCCCTACCCCGCCGCCCGTTACGAAGTGACGGCCACGGCGCGGGAGATCGCCGAAAACTTCGACGAGACCAAGGGCAACTACGGGGACGTCCGCATCGCAGGCCGCATCATGACGCGCCGCATCATGGGCAGCGCTTCGTTCTTCGAATTGCAGGACCACACGGGCCGCATTCAGGTCTACATCCGCCGCGACGACATCTGCCCCGAAGGCGATCCCACGCTGTATAACACGGTGTTCAAGAAACTGCTCGACATCGGCGACTTCATCGGCGTCGAAGGCTTCGCGTTCCATACCAATACGGGCGAGCTGTCGGTGCACTGCCGCAAGTTCACGGTGCTCTCGAAGTCGATCCGCCCGCTGCCCGTGGTCAAGGAGAAGGACGGCCAGACGTTCGACGCCTTCACCGATCCCGAAGTCCGCTACCGCCAGCGTTACGTCGATCTGGCGGTCAATCCGCAGGTGCGCGAGGTCTTCGTCAAGCGCGCCAAAATCATCTCGACCATGCGCGAGTTCTTCAACTCGAAAGGCTACGTCGAGGTCGAAACCCCGATTCTCCAGCCTATTCCGGGCGGCGCCGCGGCACGTCCGTTCATCACGCACCACAATGCGCTCGACATCGACCAGTACCTGCGCATCGCCAGCGAGCTGTACCTCAAGAAACTGATCGTCGGCGGATTCGACGGCGTCTACGAGTTCGGCAAGAACTTCCGCAACGAAGGCATGGACCGCACGCACAACCCCGAATTCACCGTCATGGAGATTTACGTGGCCTACAAGGACTACCTCTGGATGATGGAATTCACCGAGCAGATGCTCGAAAAAGTCGCCGTGGCCGTAAACGGCACGACGGAGGTGACGCTCGACGGCAAGCAGATTTCGTTCAAAGCGCCGTTCCGCCGCCTGTCGATGACCGACGCCATCCGCGAAAAGACCGGCTACGACATCACCGGCCAGAGCGAAGAGCAGCTGCGCGAAGCCTGCAAGCGTCTGAACGTCGAGACCGACGCGACGATGGGCAAGGGCAAGCTGATCGACGCCATCTTCGGCCAGTACTGCGAGGAGGAGCTTGTCCAGCCGACGTTCGTCACGGACTACCCGATCGAAATGTCGCCCCTGTGCAAGCGTCACCGCTCGAACCCCGAACTGACGGAGCGTTTCGAGCTTTTCGTCAACGGCAAGGAGCTCTGCAACGCCTACTCCGAGCTGAACGACCCGATCG
>OGDN01004384.1_pt1 | contig 12711 bp, 8 predicted proteins | sample 1570271 | NCBI WGS metagenome assembly OGDN01 (sample SAMEA4384481, study PRJEB24528) | human gut metagenome | reverse complement strand
TTAAACACAGCGACTACAGAGCAGATGGGATAGGGTATTATTTCTTTTTTCGTCTACACGAAATCTACAATTATTATTTTGTCTTCACAGTTTTTATTGCAGACCACTTAGAAGTAGCTGTCTGATATCCGGCTTTTGTATATACGGCGCGGATGCGGACTTTATATCTTGTTTTCTTTTTCAGTTTCTTAAGCTGAGCAGATGTAATCTTAGCTCTGGAAACTTTAATTGTTTTTGTAGCTTTTTTGTTACCGAATCCTTTTGTTGTGTACTGGATTTCATAACCGGTAGCTTTTTTAACTTTTTTCCATGTAACTTTTGCTTTGTTCTTTGTTGTTTTTCCAACTTTAAGAACTGGTTTGGAAAGTTTTACATTTGCTTTCTTTAATGCTGGTTTAGTAGCAGGTTTTTTATTTGTTGTTGTGCCTGGTTTAGAAGGTGTTGCAGGTTTAGAAGGAGTAACTGTTTTCTCTTTTAAGCCTGAAAGAGCTTCTGTAAGTTTTGTGTTTGCAGCATCAACGATTGCCTGTGTGTTAGCGGATTTTGCTTCTTTTGCTTCTGTTAAAGCAGTCTGAAGTGCTTTCCAGGTTTCAGCAGTATATTTGCTGCTATCAAGTGCCTCCGCTTTTTTGATGGAAGCTTCAAGGATAGAAGTATTCAGCTGTACAGTTCCAGATACAGATGGGTAACCGGTTGATGTAAGCTCTATTGTGTAAGAAGCAGATTTGTCTGCAAATACAGGTGTGGAAGAACCATCTTTACCTTTAATTGCTGCATTGAAGTTAATGTTTCCGTCTGCATCAAATAAATCAGTAGCTTTAATTCCGCCTTTTCCTGTTTTTTCTACCCCATTAATTTTAATAGATGTAATATTATTTACATATTTTTTAAAGCTAACACCGGCAGGAAGAATAACCTGATTATTTTTATTAATGGAGATATCTCCAGTATTGTAACCAGATTCTAATGTGAAGGAGACTACAATATCAGAGTAAGTATCATCTGTAAATACCATAGAATAGGAACCCACACCAGTATTATCTGTAGCTTTTATCGTCAGAGTATTGTTTGCATATGTATAATCTGTACCTTCTGTCAGGACAGTTTTTCCGATACTTACGCTGCTTAAAGTATAATTAGAACCGGAAGGAATAGCAGTGGTATCTACAGAAACGGTTGCGCCATCTTTAAAGTTATCGTTGGCGGTAGCTTTAATACTGTCGGATACAGCTAAAGTTTTACATTTTAAATTAGTGTTGATCACAATATCAGCACCGTCTTTTACAAGATAAGTAACTTTTTTAATTGTTTTACCTTGTAAAGCTTCATGACGCTTATAATCAATTGTGTTTCCATGCTTTTCTTTAAATCCCTCTGTTACGGCAAAGGAGAATTTTCCTTCATGATAGATGTTTTCCAGATGCTCCATACCGTATTTATTACCATCTTCGTCTTCAACAATGATACCAAGTAAGGAATTTTTAGCATCTAAATTAGAAAGAGGGCTGTTTTCAGAGGTTACAGGATCTACTTCGTATTGTCCGTAGGAAGACTGTGTTTTGATAGTAAGTGTATCGGAAGTATCTTCTCTAACTTCAGATTTCATAGCTGTCAAAGTACCATCACCATTTAAGATTTTATATTCAGATGGTGCTGTATCAGATAACTTCATAGAACCAATAATTTCCAATAATTTATTGCTGCATTCTTTCTTTTCGGAAATAGCCTTTTTCGCATTTTCATATAATGAAGTTGGAACAGCAATATTTACGTCTTTTATACCGATAATAGAGCCACCCTGTCCGTTTGCATTATCTTCTGAATATGTATTGGAGAAATAAGATTTGTATTTCTTAGTTGTTGCACTACTTACTGCATCATACATACCACTTTCGCGGTAAGAAGCTGCTTTATCGGAAGTGAGGTCTAAAGTAGTATCCTCTTTTACATTATTTAATTCTCCGTAATAGAAGTCTGCATAAGAAAGATTCGCTGTTCCGTATACATATTTATCAAGAGCATTTTTAGCGGCTGTAAGATGTTTTACTGCCTCATCAACCTCTGCCTGAGTAGGAGCCTCTTTTGCTAAAATGTCTTTTGCTTCTTTTAATTCTGTTTCGAAGCTATTCCAGCTCTTTTCTGTATAATCCGATGGGTTTAATCCTTCAACAGAAGAAACAAGTTTGTTTAACTCAGTTGTATCGCCAGCATTTGTGTCAGGTTTTACAATGTTTGTATCAGTAGCTTCAAAGTTATATGTAGAATCAGCGTATCCAAGAGCATAAATGGTTAAGCTCCAGTAGCCAGTTCCGTCATATCCTTTTGGAAGCTGGCAGCGAATAGAATTTGTAAGACCTAACTGGATTCCCATACTTTTATGCATCCAGTTATCAGCAGCAAACTTTGTTCCGTAAGTGGCAAGTGCCTTAGAACGTGTGCTGTCATTTCCATAGTAGGTCCATTTTACAGCCTGCATATTAGCGCCAAGATCGCCGTAATTTTTTGTGAAATCTACACGAAGAAATTCACCGTAGCTACCGCTTGCATCCTTTACAGTTGCTCCCATATTGTTTAAATCAGCAGTTTTAAGAGTCTTATCTTTAATACCAGAAGAAGAGCCGTTACTTCTTTGGGTAAATGTGAAGGAACCATCACTCTGCTTTTCGGCAGTCTTTAGGCCATTGGTATCCTTATCAACAGATGCAGTAACATTATAATCCTGCAGATTCTTTTCTCCATAGCCACCAATTAAGGTACCGTTATTTTCTACAACGGAATACTTTTCTTTAAAGCTGGCATAGTCAGAAGATTTTACTTTGACAGGAACATATTTTAATCCAAGAACATCATATTCTGTCATAGTCTGTGTAGTGCCATTGGTTAAGGTGAGAGTACCTCTGTTCCATCCGGCACTGGTACCATCTGTAAAGTAGACAGTTTTTCCATCACTGCTCCAATGGGAAACACTATATTCTCCTTCAGCAGTTTTAATAACTGCAGTACACTGATAACTTCCGCGGTGAAGTCCGTGATTAGTGGTAGCTCTTGTTACTGCATCAAAGGCACCTTTATCTTTTTCATCGTGTGAATCAGCTGTATCAGAAGACGTGGTATCACCTGCTGCCATAACTCCTTCAGCCTTCCAATATTCAGCCCATGTCAGGCCTGCATAGCAGTAAACGTAGTCATCACTATTTTCTGCTGTCTGTGTCTGTACTGTAGATACACTTGCTGCTTTTACAACTGCTGGAGTAATACTGGAAAATACAGTAGTACAAGTCATTGCAAGAGCAAGAGTACCTGCTACAAGTAATTTGTTTCTCATAAGTTCCTCCTTATATTATAATTGGTATTTAAGTTAGCTTATTCTAACGAAAAATATAATAATATACTATTATTAGCTGTGTCAAACTATATATATATTAATGAAAAAAGTTCTCATTTTCTTATAAAAAAATTGCATTGTCAGAATATTTTCTATATAATGTATGAAGTTAGAAAGAACTAATGAAAGTAAGTTTCAAGATAATGGAGGATTGTTGTGATAAATTTTAGAAAAAAAGCAGTTGCGATGTTACTGGCCACTGTGTTCACTGCAGGAATGCTTTCCGGATGTGGAACATCAGTAGATACAGAGAAAAGTAAGAATGATAGTAGAAAGGCTGTGGAGCAGACAACACAGGCAGAAGCGGATACAAATAGTAAGACTCAAAATGAAGAGGACAAATCAGAATCAAGAGATATTTTTGCGATGGATACGTATATGACTTTAACGGCTTACGGAAAGAATGCTAAGAAAGCGTTGGACGAGGCGGTTGATGAGATTAACAATATTGAACAGCTTGTTTCTACGGGGATTGACAGCAGTGAAGTTTCGCAGATTAATAAGAATGGAAAAGGTTCGGTATCAGAAACAACAGGATATCTGATTAAGCGCTCAAAAGAGATTTATGACAGCACGAATGGAGTGTTTGACATTACGATTTACCCGATTATGCAGGCGTGGGGGTTCCCGACGGAGAACTATCGTGTTCCCGGAAAGAAAGAGCTGAAGAAGTTAAGGGGACTGATGGGAGCAGATCACGTTTTATATGATGAGAAAAAACAGGAGGTCACTTTAAATAAGGAAGGAATGAAGATTGACCTTGGTGGAATTGCGAAAGGATATACTTCTTCAAAAGTAATGGATATTTTTAAAGAAAATGGGATTTCTAGTGCAGTGATCAGTCTTGGCGGTAATGTGCAGACACTAAACGGAAAGCCAGATGGTTCTGACTGGAGAGTGGCAGTTGAGAATCCGGCAGATACGGGAAGTTATATTGGAGTGCTTTCTATAAAGGATAAGGCAGTGATTACTTCTGGGGGATATGAGCGTTATTTTAAGCAGGATGGAAAAACATATCATCATATTATTGATCCGGCTAATGGATATCCGGCAAATAATGGTCTGACTTCTGTTACGATCGTATCAGATGACGGAACACTTGCAGACGGTTTGTCCACATCATTATTCATTATGGGACCGGAAAAAGCACAGAAATACTGGAAAGAACACAGTGATGAGTTTGACACGATTCTTGTAAAAGATGACGGAAGCATTCTAGTTTCAGAGGGACTCGCAGAGTATTTTACCAGTGAGTCTGATTTTACGATAATAAAAAAATAATGATACAAAAAATTTCTCATAAAATCAAGTACAAAAAGATTTCGAGAATATAAGAATGCAAGAGTACAGGAATACAAGAATACATTCAAAAAGAAAGGGAGATATGATGAGAGAAAAGTGGAAAAAATATGTTGAAAAATTTAAAAGTCTTGGTGATAAGGTTTCAGGTGTGAAAGGAATTACAGCGATAATTCCGGCGGTTTGCCTGGCAGTTCTTATGGTGACGGTACTTACCGGATACAAAACCCCACAGGCAAAAAAGTATGAAGCTTCAGAGACAGAAGACATCAGTCAGATTAAGGAAGCGCTTGCGAAGGAAAGTACAGCAGCAATGGCAGAAACAACGAAAAAGAATACAACAAAGAAGGGAAAGAAGGGGGCTATTGATGTAAAAGATGGAACGTATAAAGGTTCTGCAAACGGATATGGCGGAAAAGTTACAGTAAATGTTACTGTAAGTAAAAAGACAATGACGGCGATTGATATTGTCAGTGCTCCAGGTGAGACGGATTCTTTCTTTCAGCGTGCAAAAGGGGTTATTGATGAGATGCTTACGGCACAGAGTACAGATGTAGATGTCGTGTCTGGAGCAACATACAGTTCAAATGGAATTATCGGTGCGGTGAAAAATGCACTTTTTGGAACGGAGTCTAATAATGCGACAGCAGCGAACGCAGGTAATGCAGCTGGTTCGGCTCCGAGTGTTTCTAAAGTGAGTGAGTCTGGAACATGGAAAGATGGAACTTACACTGGCTCCGGTAAAGGATTTGGTGGAACTATTTCTGTAAAAGTAACAGTAAAAGATGGAAAAATCAGCGCGATTGATGTAACAAGCGCATCAGGAGAAACTGCTTCCTATTTTAGTAAGGCAAAAGGAATTATCCCAAAGATGATCAGCGGACAGACTACAAATGTGGATGCGGCATCTGGAGCAACCTATAGTTCCAATGGAATTATTACCGCAGTAAGAAATGCTCTTTCAAAGGCGGAAACAGGGAAAAGCAGTACGAAAAAGAAAAAGAAGAAAAACAAAAAAAATAAGAAAAAAAACAGTGGTTCTAACAGCAATAATAACAATAATAATATTGCAGCACCGGCAGAAGGGTATGAAGATGGCACTTATACTGGAAGTGCGGCCTGTTCGGGAGAGCAGTTTAAGGAATATAGTGTAACGGCAAATGTAACGATTAAAAATGGAAAGATTTCTGCGGTGGAGATTTCTTCTACAGCAAAAGGAACCAACCTGAAACAGTTTATGAGCAGAGATGAGATTAAGAATCTTCCATCACTTATTGTCTCTAAAAACGGAACAAGCGGAGTAGATGCTGTCAGTGGAGCAACGTACAGTTCTCATGCTATTTTTAATGCGGTAAATGATGCTTTATCAAAGGCGAAGAAAAACAGTTCTTCTACGGAAAAGAAAGAAGAGACAACAACGGAGAAGAAGGAAGAGACGACAACAGAAAAAAAGGAAGAGACAACAACGGAAAAGAAAGAGGAAACGACTACAGAGAAAAAAGAAGAAACAACAGAAAATCCAGACGAAGGGAAAAACTACAAAAATGGAACATATAAAGTAAGCGTAAGCTGCGAGCCGGATGAAGATGAGGATTTTGATCCGTATACGATTTCCATGGATATCACAATTAAAAAAGATAAAATTACAGAAATTTCTAATATTACCGCGAATACAAATTCAACGAATAAAGCATATACAAACGATGCAAAGAAAGGAATGGTTTCTAAAATTGTAGCAAATGGAAATGCAGATGGTGTAAATACTGTATCAGGAGCCACCTGTTCTTCTAAAGCAATTAAAGATGCATGCCAGAAGGCATTTAATGCGGCAAAGAAGTAATTTTGAAAAGAGAGGCTTTTGCGTTTATTTAAGAAAAAGTCATTTGAATATTAAAAAAAATAGTAAGAAAATTTATAGAAGATAATAGAAAGCATTTTAGAAGGGACAACGAATGAAATATAAAAACTTTTTAATCCGTTTATTTGATCTTATTCTCGTTCTGGGGCTTTTAGCAGGATATCAGGCTGTGATTTACAGTCGTGATAAAGAAGCCACAATTGCAGAATTAAAAAGCCAGGTAAATCAGCTCCAAGGAGAAAAAGAGGATATTCTTGAAGCAGCAAAAAATTCTGGAAAGCTAGGGACCGATGGTGCATCTGCCGGTCAGGCAGGAACGTATAAAGATGGAACATATACTGGAAGTTCGCAGGGATTTGGCGGAGAAATTAAAGTAAAAGTAACGGTATCCGGGAAGAAAATCAGTGCGATAGATATTATAGAAGCAAGTGGGGAAGATGAGGCTTATTTATCAATGGCAAAAGATATTGTGAAGACAATACTTGATAAGCAGACGACAGAGGTTGATACAATAAGCGGAGCAACCTATTCATCTACAGGAATAAAGAATGCAGTAGGACAGGCATTAGAAGGAGCAGCTAAATAATGAAGAAAAAGAAAAAAATATCGGTGCAGACAATCATAGAAGTGATGATACGGGCAGTATTTTTTATCATCTATCCAGCCTTATTTTCCACTGCATTTACCGGAATAAAATTAATTGTAGAACAAATTACACAGCGTGCAAGTCTGCAGTGGAATTCCTTTGTACAGACACTTGTGGTATTACTGGTCTTTACCATTGTGTTTGGACGATTTTTCTGTGGATTTGCCTGTGCATTTGGAACCTGGGGGGATTTCGTTTATTTTATTTCATCTATGATTCGCAAAAAAAGAAAAAAGAAACCGTTGAAATGTTTTTCAAAAGCGGGAAAGATACTCCGGTATTTAAAATATGTTGTCCTGCTTGTTGTCCTGCTTCTTTGCATAAAAGGTTACAGTAGTGCCGTTGCTGTACATAGTCCGTTCAGTGCATTTTCCCGTTTCCATCAGTTGAAGATGGCAGACAGCCTTATAGGAACAGGTCTCTTTTTATTGGTTACAGCAGGAATGGCATTGGAACCAAGATTTTTCTGCCGTTTCTTATGCCCAATGGGAGCAGTATTTTCCCTGATGCCGGTGTTACCATTTTCTGTAATCAAACGAAACAGAGAAAACTGTATTCCAAACTGTAAAGCGTGTAATTTAGTATGTCCGGCAAACCTTGAGATACCATCGGATAAAGAAGGGGATAATGCGACATCCGGTGAATGTTTCTCCTGTGGAAAATGTATCGGAAAATGCCCAAAACAAAACACACATAATGGTCTTCCAGGAAGGTTATGGTTACCAATGCTTGTAGGAAAGGCTGTGATATTATTCGTGATATTTAGAGTATTGTATTAAAAACTTTTCCAGATTTTGTCTATCAGATAAATTATTATATCAAAAATCCTTTTTCGTGTTATAATGGACGGTAATTGCTGTATATTGCTACCCTCATAAGAAAGGAGTATTTTTTGAATAAAGCAAATTTAATTATAGAAGAAGTGAATAAAGTAATTATTGGTAAAGAAAAGGTCATCCGTAAGGTGTGGATGACGATTCTCTCTGGTGGACATGTTTTGCTTGAAGATGTACCTGGTGTGGGAAAGACAACGATGGCGCTGGCTTTTTCAAAGGCTTTGGGACTTTCTTATCGAAGAATACAGTTTACACCGGACGTTATGCCATCGGATGTGGTCGGTTTCTACTATTATAATAAGGAGAGTGGAAAGTTTGAATACCGTCAGGGAGCAGTTATGACGAACCTTCTGCTGGCAGATGAAATTAACCGTACTTCAAGTAGAACACAGTCAGCACTTTTGGAGGTTATGGAAGAAGGACAGGTGACGGTAGACGGTGTGACAAGAAATATACCGGAACCATTTTTTGTTATTGCAACGCAAAATCCACTCGGGTCTGCCGGTACGCAGATTCTTCCGGAGTCGCAGATGGATCGTTTTATGGTTCTTTTGTCTATGGGATATCCAACAATAAAGGAAGAAATGATTCTTATGAGTCAGAGAAAGGTGAGTGATCCTTTAGATGCTGTGAATGAGGTTATCTCAAAGGATGAATTACTTACTATGCAAAAGGAAGTGAATGAAATTAAGGTTTCCTCGTTAATCTATCAATATATTGCAATGCTTTCTGATGCGACACGAAGACATGATATGATTCAGCTGGGCGTCAGTCCAAGAGGGTCTCTGGCTTTATGCAGAATGGCAAAAGCGAGTGCATTTTTGGCTGGCAGAGATTATGTTGTGCCGGAAGATGTTCAGGATGTTGTAAAAGATGTTTTCCGTCATCGTCTGGTATTAAAGTCAAGAGCAAGGTTATCGAGTAAAGATGCGGATAAGATTATGGATGAAATCTGTGCCACTGTACATGTGCCGGATCGAAGAGCGGCAGGAGGAAGAAGATGACCCGAAAAAGATTATGGATGAATCGAATTAGCGGGATTGTCTGTCTGTTACTGTGGATTGCGTTAGTCATTTTCCTTTCTGGAACAACAGGGAAGATTGCCGGGATGGCATTAGGAATTATGTTGCTGGTGGCTGTCATTTATAATCTTTATCTTCCAAAGGAAGTTTCTACTCATCTGATTATTCCTGCCTACGCACAAAAGGAAGAAAAAATTACCGGACGACTTTATATCAGTAATACAGGAAGCTTCCCTGTTTTATCTGGGAAAGTTTTTTTACGGGTAAAGAAGACAATCAGTGGGGAACAGGAAATGTTTTCTATGAATATCAGGGCAGCGGGACGAAAAAATAGTGCGGCTGCCTTTGTTATAGATTCGGAATATATGGGATTTTTGGAAATCACGATTTTGCGGGTGGAACTGTACAGCTTTTTTGGATGTATGAAAAAGGTAACATATGTAAATCAGGAGAAGGTGGTAATGATTCTGCCACAAACAACGGAACTGCATTTTCCAGTACAAAACAGCGGAGCTGCCTGTTCTTTTTTTGATGAGGAACAAAGTGGTAAAAAGGGAAATGGTCCGGGGGAATATTTTGGAATCCGTCCGTATGTTGATGGAGATTCCATGAAGTTAATTCACTGGAAGCTAACAGGAAAAACAGATGAATATATGGTAAAAGAAGTGGAAGTTCCTATGATGCGGATGCCACTTATTTTTCTCGAAACAAGGGTAGAAAAGCTGGATGCTGCTATGATTGACGGGTTGTTAGAAGCATTTTTTTCTATTTCACAGCATATGGCACAGGAAGGACAGAAGCATTGTCTTTGTTGGTGGGATAAAAAGACCGATGGATGGAATTTTTACAATGTGGCAAATGCAATGCAGTTGGAAGAAGTGTATGCCCATGTATTTCAAAGTATGTTTTTTTCTCAGGGGAATGCAACGATAGATTCTTTTGAAAAAGAAAGAAAAGAACAGTTTTCAGAAGTGATTTATATTACAGAGTATTGGAACGAGAAACAGGCAGTTTTCGATGACTGGAACCTGACTTTATTATTAGAACGACGGGAAGCAAGAAAAGAAGAAGGGGAAGCGTTAGTACCGTATATTTTTTCGGCAGAAACCATGGGAGAGGATATTGATCGGACTTTGACAGCGTACAGGAGTGCAGATTATGGAGCATAAAAACTCATTTCACATTAAAAAATTGAATCATCAGAGTGGATTTGGCTGGGCAGAAATGATGCGGGCCGGGTATGTGTGGCTTGCTGCGCTGTTATGTTTTATCTGGTATGCTGCCGGCCGTTTTGAAATGTATACAGCAGGTGTTGTTCTTTTTATTGGGACAGCCTTTTTTATATTGTTGTATTTCGTTGGGATATCTGTTGGAAAAGGTTTTGCGGTTTTTATAAGCGGTTTGTATTTTTTTGTTCCATTTTTCATTCTTTCTATGGAGAATATTCGAAGAGCTTTATTGATTTTCTCCCGAACAGTCTTTGATTATCTGGCAGATTATGGACAGAGCAAAAATATTTTTCATCGTATAATTCAAAATACATCGGTAGATATGCAGACAGGAAATGTGGAGTTTTTGCCATTTGTTGTCGGAATATTGGGGATAACTTTATGGCTTATTCTTTTTATGGCGCTGTTGTGGAAAGTCCAGCCTTGTATTTTATTTTTTGTAGTAGCGTTCTGCTTCGCTTTTCCATTTTTTGTATGGGGAGTCCGGCCAGAATTGTTTGCAGTGTTAAGCTTTCTCATTTTTTGTTTCTTTTTCTTTGCTCCGTCTTTTTGGGGAGGGGTACTTGGAACTTCAATTCTTATTATTTTGCTTTTTTTAGGAACTTTCTCAGGAATGACAAATACCGGACAGATGTCGGCAATTCAAAAGAAGTGGAATAAGGAACGATATAAAGAGGATGTATCTGTTCTTCCGGAAGGTCAGCTTACAAAGGCAAAGAAGATGAAGCGGACAGATGAAGAGGCTCTTAAAGTAAATATTTATAAAAAAAACAGTTATTATCTGAAAGGATTTGTTGGAACAACTTATGAGAATAATTGCTGGAAAGCAAGTACAAATAACTGGAATATTTTTGGCTCAGACAGGAGTATGCTTGCAGCTTCTGACCGGGAGGCATACGAATCTTTATTATGGCTTCATAATAAAGAATTTTACGGAAATACAGTAATGTATCATTTTGTAAAGCAGAAAAAGCTTTCGGAAGGGAAAACAGATCCGTCTCTTTATACTTTATCTGTAAAAAATGTAGGGGCGAATCGAAAGTATTTTTATCTTCCTTATGAAAGTTCTGTTTTACCAACAATATATGAAGAAGAAGGGAAGGCAGCGGTCAATAAAACAGAGAATATATTCGCTTCTGGAATAAAAGGAGCAGAAGAATATTCTTTTAAAGCAATGGAAACAATGGCTGGAAAGCTGAAATCTGCGGCCGATATTAAGACGGAGAATAACAATCTTTCCTCAAAAAAAATGACGGAAAGCTATAAAGAATATGTAAATGCAACATGTCTTTTCTTAAATAAAGAAACAAAAACATTGATTTCTTCTGCAACAGAAGGGAGTCTTCAAAGTAATCTATCGGTATTAGCAATTATAAACCGGGTAAAAAGCTTCATGAAAACATCGATTACCTATAATGAAAATCCAGGAAGTATCCCGGAAGATGAAGACTTTGCCCAATGGTTTTTTGAAGATAAAAAAACAGGATACGATGTGCAGTATGCGGCGGCAGCAGTAATGATGTTTCGTTATTATGGAATTCCATCCCGTTATGTGGAAGGATACCTTCTTACACCGGAAACGGTAAAAGAGGCAGGAACGGCAGAGACGGTGACTGTTTCACAAAAATACGCGCATGCATGGCCCGAAATTTATCTGGATGGAATGGGATGGATTCCGATAGAAGTTACTCCAAAATATGAAAACATTATGGGAACACCGTATTATGAGACACAGGAAACTGCGGTAAGTAATTCAAGTTCGTCAGATCAATCTTTAGAAAATGACGATAAGAAGAAACAAGAAAAACAGCAGGAACAAAAAAAGCAGGAAAAAGAACAGACAACAGAAAAGAAATCAGAAAAGAAAACAGTAGAAACACCGCAGCAGATTCCGCAGAATCGCTCAAAGCAAAGCAAAGGTGGAAGAACGGTTCATAAAATCCTGTATATTCTATGTTTCTTTATTTTCATAGTAGGTTTTTTGCTTTTTGTATTTAGAAAACGACTGCAAAAAGTATACCGAAATTATAAAACAGATAAACTTTTAAAACAGCAAAAGTATAGTCAGGCAGTTATGTTCTGGTACGATATTTTGTGTAAAACAATATATGGAAAAGAAAAAATAAAAGATAATCGTGTAAGGACCTTTGAAAAAAGACTTCGTACCTTTGACAGAGAAGTGGAACCGAAAAAGTTACATCTTTGTATGAGGATTCGCCAGAAAGCGGTGTATTCACCAGAAGGAATCACTAGAAAAGAAGCAGAAGCTGCAGTACATTTTCTGAAAAAAGAGTGTGAAAAACTGAAATAAAGGTATTTTAAGTTTCGTTTCTATTGACAGGGAAAACTATAGCGATTAGAATATTTTCATAATTAGATTTAAATTAAGCGAGGAAAAAATATGTGGTTAGCAGATAACTGGAAAGAATATGAAGT
>OGDN01004375.1_pt1 | contig 12744 bp, 10 predicted proteins | sample 1570271 | NCBI WGS metagenome assembly OGDN01 (sample SAMEA4384481, study PRJEB24528) | human gut metagenome | reverse complement strand
AATTTTCTTTTTCTTCCAAATGAAGCTTTTCTTTCAAAATTCCCGCAACCATCTCCCCGATTGCCGGACTACTGGTAAGTCCCGGAGATTCAATTCCTGCACAGTCAATAAATCCTTTCGCATTTTCTACTTCTTCTATGATAAATTCATGTCCTTCTTCATGTGCACGAAGTCCTGCAAATGAAGTAATTACCTGACGCATCGGTATATCTTTTACATTCTGTCCTGCTTTTGTAAGTACCTGATCCAGTCCTTCTCTTGTCGTATTCGTTCCTTCTTTTTCTTCTATATCGATCGCTGTCGGTCCAAGAAGGAGATTGCCGTGTGCAGTCGGTGTAACCAGAATTCCTTTTCCGAATTCATTTGGCAGAGCAAATATTGTCTTGCTCACATGTGCGCCTGCTGTTTTATCCAACAGACAATAATCACCTCTTCTTGGTGTGATGTGTATCTTCTTTTCACTGACCATATTGTGGAATTTGTCTGCATAAACACCGGCCGCATTCACCACATATTTCGTCTTGAATACACCCTGATTCGTGTGAATTTCCCAGATATCATCCTTTTTTTCCAATCTCTGTACTTTTGTATCAAATTTGAATTCCACACCATTTTCACAGGCATTTTCTGCCATCGCAATATTCAATCCAAATGGACATACGATTCCGGCTGATGGTGCATAAAGTGCTGCATATACATTATCTACAATATTCGGCTCCATTTCGAGCACTTCTTCTCTGTTCAGGATCTGAAGTCCCGGCACGCCATTTGCCACTCCTCTGTCGTATAATGCCTGCAATTTATCCATATCTTCTTCTCTCAGACAGATTACCAGCGAACCAACTCTCTGAAATGGGAAATCCAGTTCTTTCGATAACTGTTCCATCATTGCATTTCCGCGGACATTTAACTTTGCCATCAATGATCCTTCTTTTGCATCATATCCTGCATGTACAATTCCACTGTTGGCTTTTGACGTTCCACAGCAGACATCTTCTTCTTTTTCTAATACACATACCTTTGCTTTATAACGGGACAACTCCCTTGCTGCTGCCGAGCCTGAGACTCCGCTTCCAATTATTATCACATCATACATATTTTTATCTCTCCTTATCTAATATCTGTATGATTTTTTGAAAAAAGAGCCTGACAAGTAAACGCATCACGAATATGCGGTTATCCTGTCAGGCTCTCTTCTCTCACGCCTCTTATTCTGTTTCTTTTGTTATTCTACCACGGAATAGCACCAAAAAGCAATACCGCAGCAACAGCTCCTATTACCGGACCTATTAATGTCACGATTCCATATCCCCAGTTTGAACTTCCTTTTCCCTTGATCGGAAGTACTGCATGCGCCAGACGTGGTCCAAGGTCTCTTGCCGGATTGATTGCATATCCTGTCAGGCCACCGAGTGACATACCTATAGAAACGATGATTCCAAATACGATAAATTTGCCAAGTCCATCTGTAAGTTCCGGCACATTTGCCATTCCTTTGATTGCAAATACAAGTATAAATGTTCCGACTGCCTCACTGAAAATATTCAGACCAAGATTCGGAATCGATGGTGCGGTACAGAATACTCCAAGCTTTGTTGCCTGGTCTTCGGTTGCATCAAACTGTCCTTTGAACAGAAGATATACAACTGCACCTCCCACAAATGCTCCCGCAAACTGTGCCACAATATATCCCGGAACCATAGACCATGCAAAGCTTCCGTCGATTGCAAGCGCCAGTGTCAGTGCCGGGTTAAAGGATGCGCCGGATGCAGCCCCAAATATGCATGCCGGCAGCATAACCGCAAGTCCCCAGGCGATGGTGATCTGAACCGTTCCGCCGCCTTTCATTCCGGATTTATTAAGGTTCACATTCGCAACCACTCCATCACCAAGAATAATCAGTATCATTGTTCCTAAAAATTCAGCAATATAAGGTAACATAGAAATTTCCCCCTTTTTCTATCTATCTTTCTTTATTCAGTTTTTAATCTTCTTTCGCCCATCCATAAGCGTATTTTACGGCTTTGTTCCAGCCTTTGATCATCTTATTTCTCTGTTCGTCATCGATTTTTGGCTCGAATGTCTTATCGATTGCCCAGTTCTTAATTACATCTTCTTTGCTCTCCCAGTATCCAACTGCAAGACCTGCCAAATAAGCAGCTCCCATTGCAGTTGTCTCTACACACTGCGGACGGTTTACCGGAGCATTGATGATATTAGCCTGTGTCTGCATCAGGAAATCATTGGCACTTGCGCCGCCGTCAACCTTCAGTGCAGCAAGATCGATTCCTGAATCTGCTTTCATTGCAACAAGAACATCATTTACCTGATATGCCAGTGATTCCAGTGTTGCGCGGATAATGTGATATTTGTTCACTCCACGTGTAATTCCTACAATGGTTCCTCTTGCATACTGATCCCAGTGTGGTGCTCCAAGTCCTGTAAATGCAGGTACTACATAACATCCATTCGTATCTTTAACTTTCTTTGCCATATATTCAGAATCCGGTGCAGAATCAATAATACGAAGTTCATCTCTCAACCACTGGATCGCTGCTCCTGCTACAAAGATCGAACCTTCCAGCGCATAATTTACTTTGCCGTCTAATCCCCATGCAATGGTCGTAACCAGACCATTTTTAGAAAATACCGGCTTTTCTCCTGTATTCATCAGAAGGAAACATCCTGTTCCGTATGTATTCTTTGCTTCTCCTGCATTGAAACATGTCTGGCCGAATAAAGCTGACTGCTGATCTCCTGCTGCTCCTGCGATTGGGATCGGACCTCCAAGATAAGACGGATCTGCCTCTCCGTAGATGCAGCTTGATGGTTTTGGTTCCGGTAACATACATTTTGGAATATCCAGTTCTTCCAGAATCTCATCATCCCACTCCAGTGTATTAATGTTAAATAACATTGTACGTGATGCATTCGAATAATCTGTCACATGTGCTGCACCTTTCGTCAGTTTCCAGATCAGCCATGTCTCAACAGTTCCAAATAATAATTCTCCTCTTTCTGCTCTTTCTCTTGCTCCCGGCACATTATCAAGGATCCATTTTACCTTTGTTCCCGAGAAATATGCGTCGATGACCAGTCCGGTTTTTTCACGGAATTTATCTGTTAATCCTTTTTCTTTTAAGGAATCACAATATTCTGATGTTCTTCGGCACTGCCATACGATTGCATGATGTACCGGTTCTCCTGTCTCTTTGTCCCAAACGATTGTTGTTTCACGCTGGTTCGTGATACCGATTGCCGCAATATCTTCTGCCTCTGCATTGATCATATTCATTGCTTCTACAGCAACACCAAGCATACTTGCCCAGATCTCATCTGCATCATGCTCTACCCAGCCCGGTTTTGGGAAATACTGTGTGAATTCTCTCTGTGCCACACTGCACATCTCACCTTTCTCATTAAACAGAATACATCTGTTACTGGTAGTTCCTGCATCCAACGCCATTACATATTTTGCCATATTCATTTCCTCCTGATTTTCGCTTCATTTTACTTGTTACTTTTTCGCATGCGTTCTATTTAAATTGCTCCCTCAGGCAATTAAATATTCTGTTTTTTCTTATATAGTTATTACATCTTCCATACCTGATGATTGGTTGATGATACTGCAATTGCTCCGGCTGATAATGCAGCCATCACATCTTCTTTATCTGTGATCAATCCTCCTGCTATGATCGGTGTCTTCACTGAACCACAGATCCGTTTGATCACTCTTGGCATCACACCCGGAAGTACTTCTATAAAATCCGGTCTCACCATATGTTGTTGCTGTCTGATATTTTCAAATGCCATGGAGTCCAGCAGAAAATATCTGAGAACCGTATACATTCCAAGTTCTTTCGCTTTCTTGATCAGTGACGGCTTTGTTGATATGATTCCATCTGCTTCTGTATGTTCTTCCAGATATTCTACCGAAATTTCTTTCGGGCTGAGTCCGCTGATCAGATCTACATGTACCATCGCAACCTTTCCGGCATCTTTCACCCGTTTTACAATCCTGTCTATCGAACAGACATCTCCAAATAATATGAAAATCACCTGTATCTCTTCTATTACACAACTTACTTCTATGTCTTCCATGTTCTTCACAGCCGCAATAATCGGATTATTGCCAACCGCATCATAAAATATCTGATTCATTTTATCTGTCCTCATTCTACTTTGCTAAACTTTTTTGCTTTGCACTTATTCTATTACACTCTAAATTAATTTTCAAAAAAAAAGAGTGCGCCTAAAAAGTAATCGTCTGATTACTTTGTATTCGCTCTCCTATCTCAGCTTGCTTGTTCAACTGCATCTACTATATCATGATGCACAAATCATTTCAATGACATTTAGTCATTTTCCATCTTTTCAGCTAATCTATACAATTATTCTCTATTTTCTTTTCGTCATTATGCATTATTCTTGTGTCTTTTCAACAAATATTTTTAGTTATTGCATTAACATGCCTGATGCATTTCTAACAAACTCTATATTTCACAAAGAATTACAGAAACTGACTAAACTCTACCTTCTCTTCATTAGGTCCTTTAATCGTAAAAAATTTTACTCCATTGTCCCAGAATGGCAGGAAATGAATCTCGTCATTTGTCGTATTCAGATCCATTGCACAGACTTCTTTATATGTCTCTTCGATATCTTTTACATCAATTGCGACATGATCAATGGCTCCGGCTTTCATCGTTGCCTCATCTGATTCATATGTCTCGATCACCAGGTTTTCTAATTTTAAGAATGCTACTTTTGCACCCTCATTCACCGTCTCAAATGCCGGTTCAAAACCAAGTTTTGCAAAAAATGCTTTTGTTGCTTCCATGTCCTTTGTTGGAATTCCGATGTGCTGGATTCCTGTTGCGTAATTTTTCATGTTGTTCTTCCTCCTTTTGATTGTCATATTTTACTCGTTTGGGAATATCATCATTTTACCATTTTTGCCACGGATTTTGAATACTTCATTGATCTCACCCAATGGAAGTCTGTCGGAGATCAAAAATACCATATGGCATTCTTATTTTTGATATTTATTTTTATAGTTATTTTCTAACGATTTCTTTAAATTGTTCTCTGCTCTCTATCTTCTTACTGCATCGAAAAATACTGCTGTATCCTCTCCTCATTCAGTTCTTCTCCGATCACGATCACAACTTCCTGTCCTTCCGGAATTGGACAAATTCTCATCTCCTGATGTGTGGCATTTAATTCCAGCCACTCGCCAGCTTCATCTTTCAAGAATCCTTTGACACGAAATACTCGTCCACATTCTTTATCCTCCAGAATGTTCTTTGCTACTTCTATGATCTCGTCTGTCGTCTTATCCAGATTCATAAAATACAGGGATTTAAATGTCTCTCCCTCTTCGATATGCATCTTCCGGTAATTCTCCGGTACATATCCACAGGATAAAAATGTCTCATAATCTGCCTCATCAAATGCCGTCCAGTCTTTTACCACAATCTCATCCTTAAATCTTCTTTTGCACTGTACTTTCTCCATTGCAGCATTCAGGTGTGAGACTGTATTTTCAATCTCTTTCTCCGACGCTTCCTGACTTCTGCTGAGTACGATGCATCCTGCATTCGCAGCCTCGGATGCCAGCAGATAGTCTGCTTCATCCGACAGTTTCTCCTCCAGTTTTGCGTCAACGACCGTGATCACATTCCCAATCTCATACCATCTGTCGATCGGATCATCCCGTAATACATCGAAAAATTCATCCACATCATAGATACCCGACGGCTCTACGATCACACGGTCATAGCCGCACATTCCCATTGCAATCAGTTTTGTGCGGAAACGTCTTCTGTGGCATTCCGCATCACATCCTCCGGCAATCATCTCCAGTTCACAGTTCTCGCCTTCCAGATCTTTTAACAGCATCATATCTACGTTAACTGCACCGTAATCATTTTCCAGTATTCCGATATTTGCCCCACTGTCGATCAGATATTTTGCATATTTTTTTATAAATGTTGTCTTTCCGGATCCTAAGAATCCTGTGATCAGATCTATCTTTACCATTTCACCCTGCTACCTCGAATATTTTCTTTCCTGCAAATTGCAATTTCCTAATTCCAGTTTAGCGATGCTTCCATATACATCTTATTATTAACTGTCATATCAAACAAAAAAACATATCATAAAGTATAACCTTTTTTTCAAGGCTATGCAAGAACACAAAAAGCGGCTGCCCTACAACAAGCAGCCACTCTTTATTATTTTTTATTATTTTATTTATTTCTTTCCACCAAAGATAAATCCCATAAATCGGATATAAGTATACACAACCAGAACAACCGCAATAATCGTCTCGATCAATACCACATATTTCAGGAACGGCATAGGATGTCCCATATTCATTGCACATGCCATCGTCTGTTTTGAAGCGATCGCACTGATGACAAATGGGAAGGTGAATGCCGCATAGCTTGGGAAGAATGGCATCTTCAAATAGCCGATTGCTTTTACAAGTGCAAAGATGTAGATCACCGTTGCAACTACAAACATTCCCATCAGGAATCCGTAAGATTTCGGCATGACAGACTGTACATATCCTGCGATACAGAGGCTTGTCGGTGCCGCATAGATACAGATCAGTGGTTTTGCCGGATCCGGTACTTCTTTCACCGTCACATAGCGGTATGTAACCAGGATCAGTAACAGGATCAGTGTCACAAATCCAAACCAGAATGCTGCACTTCCGATTGCAAGTTTCTCATAAGCAGGTGCCGTGACTGATGCAACGACAATTCCAACATATACGATATAATAACTTGCGAATACCTTTGGCATCTGCAATTTAAATACAAATTTCACTGTAAAATAAATGATCAGCACGATATGTAATGCGATTGCAAACAGCCAGATATAATAAGCCGCCTGTCCGATGAATGGTTTTACATAGGTACTTAAGATCATAAGTGCCATCGGAAATGTTCCTGATACGCTTGCCATGATCGGATTCTTCATATCTTCCTTCACAGCTCCCGGAAACATAATTAACTTCAGAAGTGCCAGGATCAGCAGAAATGCTGCGAACACTCCACACACATAACGGATTCCTTCTGAATAGCTCTGAAGCAGGTTACCTAAGGCTGCCGCTCCAAGCATGACTCCGCAGATTGGAATCGGTACTTTTTTGATTACATCTTTCATAATATCTTGTCTTCCTTTCTAGTCTGTATCTATGTATTCTAGATATCTGCAATTGCACGACGTTCTGCCGGTTCATCAATTTCGTCCAGGTTCTTGATTCCCAGTTCACGACAGACAATCTGTGCTACTTTCCATGCGCACAGTCCTGTGAAAAAGATACACTGTTCTTTGTGCTCACCCTGTCCCATGTTGAATTCTTTTGTCAGAACTCTGCAGCAGATTGCATTCTTCCCATTCGCTTTCTTGAACCAGTCATGCAGTTCGTGAACCAGTTCCATACATTTTATGCTCTTTGGATTGGTTGGCCCGTCCTGCTCTGTTCTTCCGAAGAACAATCCAAGTGCAAGCAGACCTCCGTTGAATGCGCCACAGACACATCCCGATTTGCCTGCTCCGACAGCCATACCGGATGACATTGCAATGACTTCTTTTGGTACATCCAGTTTAAATTCATCACGGATGGTGCACATCAATGCCTCACAACAGTAATACCCGCTTTTAAAATTCTTCTCTGCTGCTCTCTGCACCGCTCTTGGGCTGATTTCTGTTACTCCGATGTTCATAAGTAATTCCTCCTAATACAAATAATTCTCAGGCATCCCTAATACCCATATATTTATATTATATCTGTCAGTAATCTATTTGTTAAAGTGATATAATCTATAATACTTGTTATTTATTCATTCTCTCTATATTTCAAAATTTCTATACAAAAAAGCCATATATTCGGCACTGTTTATCTGTTAATAATGTCAAACATATGGCTTATCCTCAACTTTTAGTTTCCTTCTATCAACTTTTTTCTTATCCTGTATCCACAGATTGTCCGATTCAAATCTTATCGTACAATCTCTCCACGTTTTATTTTCTCGATCCATTCCTGTATAAACTGCCGGAAACACTGCACTGCTTCATTTTCCGCCTCTTCTTTTCTGGTGATCATACATGCCTTCCACTCATATATTCCATCGGAAAATGGAATCAACCTCATCCCGGATTCTTTCATATCGTCAAACACAAAATCCACCGTCACAGATACTCCTTTATTTGCTTTCACCATCTTATGACACAGGCTGAAACCACTGGTCTGGAATGCTATATCCGGCTGAAATCCCACTTCTTTACATTTCTGCATAATCATATGGTAGATTGTGAACTGGCTGCTCTCTATATACAACGGCCTGTCCTTCAGGTCTTCTATCGTAACACTTTCACATTTACTTAAAGGATCCTGCTCATTCACTAACATTTTAACAGAAAATGACTCCAAAGGAACCACATGATATAATTCTTCATCAAATTCTCCGATAGAAAAGGCTACATTTCCTTCATTCTCTGCAAACAGATGCTCTGTCTGAAGATCCGGATATTCTCTGTAATGAAACTCTATATCCGGATATCTCCTGCAGAATTCTGCAATACAGTCCGGTGTCACCATACGGATGATTCCATAAGCAGACAACAGATCTACCACTTTCTTCTGTCTCTGCTCGATATGCAGGATATCTTTCTTCACCTGATAATAATCTGCAATATCTTTATCCGCATATTCCAGAAAACGTTTTCCACTCTCTGTAAGCAGCATACCGGCTTTATTGCGTGTAAAGAGACGGCATCCCATCTCTGCCTCCAGGTTCTTTACGATCTTACTGATCCCCTGAGGCGTCATATAGAGAATACGGGATGCCTTTGTAATGCTTTCTTCTTTTGCAATTGCCTGAAATACTTTTAAATCTTTAATGTCCATTTTCGTTTCTCTTCGCTCTTGCTATGTGTCTTCTATCCAACCAGATGCATCATATTGATCAGGAATATCCAGCTCAGTCCATAATATGATATAACTGCTACAAGGTCGTTGACCGTTGTGATAAGTGGTCCGGATGCTACCGCCGGGTCTACATGGATCTTCTTGAAGAACAGTGGAATCAGTGTTCCGACCGCTCCCGAGATTACCATTGCCAGCAGCAGTGAGACTCCGATACATCCGGATACCGCATATGCGAATACAAACGTCTTTCCTTTGAATAATGCAATGTAAAGTCCGATCAGTGCAAACGACAGAATTCCCAGGATCGAACCGTTCGAGAATGCAATCTTCATTTCCTTAAATACCAGCTCTGCCTTCTGCTTTCCGGTCAGCGATTCATCCATCAGTACGCGGATTGTTACAGCCAGTGACTGGGTACCTACGTTACCTGCCATATCCAGGATCAGTGACTGGAAGCACATGATAATCGTAAGCTGGCTTACCACTTCTTCAAATAGACCGACTACAGATGAAACGATCATTCCAAGACCTAATAATACCAGCAGCCATGGAAGTCTCTTCTTGATACTCTCCTTTAACGGCTCCTTCAGATCTTCCTCTGCGGTCAGACCGGCGAACTTCGCATAGTCTTCACCCATCTCATCATCGACCAGGTCTACCATGCTCTGGGATGTGATGACTCCTAGGAGCTTGTTGTCATTATCCAGTACCGGAATCGAATCCTCGGAATAATCTTTCAGTCTCTCAATACAGTCATCGATCAGCTCATTACCATATACATATGGATACGATGTTGCGATCAGATCCTCCAGCAGGGATTCTCTTCTCGCAATAATCAGATCTTTCAGATCCATTGCTCCGTAAAATGTATTATCTTCCGTTACCATAAATAACGTAGAAATGTTATCATTCTTTGCCGCCTGATCAACCAGACTGCTCATTGCCTGCTTCACCGTCAGATTCTCACGGATCATGATGCAGTTTGTTGTCATTCTGCTTCCGATCTCCTCCTCATCAAAGGAAGCGATGATTGCCATATCCTTTCTGGCATCGTCATCCATTAATTCTATCAGAAGATTCTTCTTCTCCTTTGGCATCATCTGCAGAACGTCTACTACAGCATCTGTCTCCATCGCAGACAGGATTGCTGCTGCTTTCTTGATATCCATCTCGTCCAGATATTCGGCTGCTGCCTGTTCATCAATATGCTCAAAGATGTCTGAAAGCATGTCCAGATCCAGAATTCTACAGATTTTTCTTCTTTCGGTGATCTTCAGCTGCGGAAATACTTCAGCAAGGTCATTCGCATGATAATCTTCCAGTCTGCTTCTCATAATCCCCGGTGATGTATTGCTTCTGATGATTTCCAGTATTTCAACTGTGTAATCTTTATTTTCCATACCTTTACCTCCTACCCTTTTTTCCTCACGTGAAATATAACCATGGCACAGATTGCCCGGTTTTCTTCACCACAAATACACTGCAGGATATGTAACGATCATATCCTCCATCAACGACTGCTACTATTCACTTGTCATACTCATTGGGAAATAGGATAAGAAATAAAAGAAATCTATAATGTATATCGCAGCGATACTTACATCCAACAGAACCGACTGTTGCTTAATAAACTTTTTTGTTCCCATCCTATGCTGCTACTTCGCCCATGACTATCGCAACCGTCCATTCTGTTCACCTGCCTTTTTCTTTGAATTTTATTATTTATTTTCTAACTATTTTGTGCGGCATATAACTGCCCGCAACATATTATAAACGCTCAGAATATGAATTTCAAGCTTTTCCCCGATACTTTTCCTTAATCTAACATAATGTTTCCGGAGATTTTGCTTTTCCGGAATTGTACATAAATATAAACATCTCAGTTCCCGGTTTTTGCAAATTGCTTCCTATGTTATACTGAATTATTGTTTTTATAGATTAGAGGAATAAAAAAGAGAGAGAGGGTAAAATCAACACATGAACTCATTAAAACCAATGTTACTGACTTCACTGAAATCTTACGACCGTTCCCAGTTTGTAAAAGATGTGACCGCAGGAATCATTGTCGCAATCATTGCACTTCCGCTGTCCATAGCACTTGCACTTGCATCTGGCGTCGGACCGGAAGCCGGAATCTTCACTGCGATTGTTGCAGGATTTGTCATCTCTGCACTTGGCGGAAGCAGTGTCCAGATTGCCGGACCTACCGCTGCATTTGCAACTATCGTTGCAGGTATCGTTGCAAAAGACGGGTTAGACGGACTTGTGATTTCAACCATCCTTGCAGGTATCTTTCTGATCCTGATGGGATTCTGCCATTTTGGAAGTCTGATCAAATTCATTCCATATACGATCACAACGGGCTTCACTTCAGGAATTGCAGTTACGATCGTGATCGGGCAATTGAAAGATTTCTTCGGCATAACTTATCCCGACGGCGTAAAACCAATCGAAACGACCGAAAAACTCAAAGCATTTGCAGAAAATATCTCTACGATAAACACAGATGCCTTAATCGTCGGAATCGTAAGTCTCGCGATCCTGATCATCTCACCGATGCTCTTAAAGAGAATTCCGGGATCGCTGATCGCCGTTATTGCCGGAATCCTGATGGTACAATTCCTGCCGCTTAAGGTCTCCACGATTGGGAATCTTTACACGATCAGCAATTCCCTTCCTTCATTCCATCTGCCGGAGGTTAATGTACAGATTGTCCAGAATGCGATTCCAAATGCATTTACCATTGCTGTACTTGCTGCCATCGAATCACTTCTTTCCTGCGTTGTTGCAGACGGAATGATCAACGGGAAGCACCGTTCCGACATGGAACTGGTTGCACAGGGTGCAGGTAATATTGCTTCTGCTTTATTTGGAGGAATCCCTGCCACAGGTGCAATTGCAAGAACTGCTGCCAATATCAAAAACGGCGGACGTACACCCGTTGCCGGAATAGTCCACTCCGTCACACTGGTCATCGTACTTGTTGTCCTGATGCCATTTGCCGGAATGATCCCGATGCCGACTATTGCAGCGATCCTGTTCATCGTTGCCTATAATATGTGCCAGTGGCGTACATTCACCCATCTGGTGCGCACCGCTCCGAAGAGCGACATCATTGTATTGTTCACCACATTCCTTCTGACCATCCTGTTTGATCTGGTGGTTGCGATTGAGATCGGTATGGTACTTGCATGTCTCCTCTTCATCAAACGTATGAGCGAAGAAACTCATGTAGACAGCTGGGTCTATGTAGATGATGACACCCCGGATGTTGATGAACAACTGAAGGAACTGCCATTGCAGATCCGTGTCTACGAAATCACCGGACCATTATTCTTCGGCGCTGCAGATGCAATCGAACACATTGTTGTCAAAGACTTTACACGCTGTCTGGTTCTTCGTATGCGAAGCGTTCCTGCAATTGACAGTACTGCTATGAACGCATTATTCAATCTTACAAAGGTATGTGAAAATAAAGGAATTACGCTGGTATTCTCGCATGTAAATAAACAGCCTCTGAATGTTATGAAAAAATCCGGATTCGTAGATTTGGTTGGGCATGAGAATTTCTGTCCAAATATATCAGCCGCGCTTAAACATGCGGAAGAGTTAATTCAGTAGTAGATAGAATCTACAGGTATACAAAAAGGGCGTGTGTATCAAATGCCTTAAGAATGGCAATTGCGTAACCGTAGTGGCTTCCACCGGATTACACTTCCGGGCATTTCATTTATTAACATTCGCAGCCAGTCACGACTTGAAGGAAACAATAGATAAGGATTATTGTGAATGTGGAATGC
>OGDN01004370.1_pt1 | contig 12759 bp, 10 predicted proteins | sample 1570271 | NCBI WGS metagenome assembly OGDN01 (sample SAMEA4384481, study PRJEB24528) | human gut metagenome | reverse complement strand
CGAACTGCAACATCCACAGATCCCCCACGGCCGTCTCGTCGGGGCTCGCAGCGCGTGTCGCCGCCTGCGAACCGGCGGCGGATGTCAGACGACCGTTCGAGCTCAGATCGAGGGTCGCGGGGACCATGCCCTCCGAAACCTCTCCGCTCACCCCCGGAAGACCGCCGGAAACAGAGTTTCCGTCCTCCCTGTCGCTCTCGGAACACCCGGCCGCAAGGACGGCCAGCGCAATCCAAACATATTTCAACAACTGAGACATATATCTTTTATCTTTATTTTTCTTCTCCCGATATCTTCATTCGTCCTATCGTCCCTTGCCCCGGGCTCCCCAGACCCGGCACCTGCCTTTCATTTTCCCCGCCCGTTTCAGGGAAGGGGTAAATCGTCATATTATCAGCATCTTAATCGTTCTTCATCTTTTCCACCCTTTCTCCCGCACCCCCGGGGGTATTGCATGCAACCCTATGGGGTGAAGGGTATAGCCCCTCCTTTACGAACTTACTATCGTGATCTCTGCTTCAGGCATATTTCACATTACTCTCCCACACACCTGCAATACCCATCTCTGAATCGATAGGCATCGGCAGTCGTATAGGTCCAAGTGGAGTATTCGCTGTTTATCAGGCTGAAGCAATGCTTTCCGCCGACGCTCGGGTGCCACAGCATTGCAACACCTTTGTGTTTGAGATCGGTAGGGTCATTCCATCGCAATCCATCGGTGTTCGGAATTATTCGCTCCGCCGATCCACATGTTTCAACGCATTGATTGTATTGCAGCCTACCCCGGGTGATATATGCCGGGTAGAAGGCTTGGCTTAGCCGTGCAACCTCTGTCCAATTCTCGGCGGACCCATACTCTATAATCACTTCGCGCGAAGCATACTCGTTATTCTCCGGGATATTAATATTTGCAGAATAATTCCAGCACGCATTTTTTTCGGTCGAAATGATTAATTGGACGCCGTTGCCGTCGACGGCCCGGATCTGAAAACTGCCATAGCCCTCCAGTGTAACGGTGTAGGTGCCGCCAACTGCCGGGATATCCCCACGGGGCGTAACGGCGGCCGAAGAGACGTAATAGCACGGCTGCTGCGTGCAGTCTGAGCCGATTTTCGTCCATGTGCCGTTCCACAGATATTCGAAAGTTACCGTACGCGAATTTTTAATTGTATTGGCCGGAACAGTAAAAGTAACCGTGGCCGCTCCGTTCGAGCAGGCGGCATGCAGCAATCCACCGATATTGCCGCCGACAGACATCCGTACGGGAACAGAGCCCGTCCAATTGCCCGTAAGCCTTACGGAGTATTCGCCGCCCTCCGTCGGAATAACATTATCAGTCGGGGGGGGGACGAGGCTCGCATCCGCGATTTCACCCGTCACAGGTTCGTCACCCCCTTCTTCGGCACCCCACTCGTTGTCGCCCCAGTCCTGCACGTCGCCGCCGCCGTATTCGGGCTTCGACGGGTCGAGGTCGCCCGAGATGCTCCCGCCGTCGTTCCACGGCGTCACGGTCGCCTTGCCGAAGACCACCTGAGCGGCTCCGTTGCGAACCGCCACCTCATACGTATAAGCCTTGCCCGCCTCCCACTTATCGACCGCATCGACGGGGAAAGGCGCCGACAGCGACTTGCCGTCGAGCTCCACCTCGAGCATCACCTTGCCCGCGTCGATCTTATCCACCGGCAACAGCAGCAGGTCGTAGAGCACGCCCTCCGCCGTCAAGGTCTTTTCGCTCTTGTCGGCCACGGCGTCCGGCCAGCCCGGCGTGACGACCGGCGTCGCCTGCGTCAGGTCGAGCGTCCCGTCGAGGTAGACGACACGATCGTCCGCGGCGACATCACCGGCGTCGGCGATCCGGACGCCCGTGATCTTGCCCTCGCCCGTATAGTCACCGGAATCGGACGTGTCCGAAGTCCCCCGGTTCAGACGTATCTTCACGCGCGTCATGGCGTGCTGCATTTCGAGGAACATGGCCTGCGTATGGGTCGAGTGCACCGTGTCGCGCTGCCACACCACGTCGTTCGTATTCACGTCGTAAGGACCCGAATTGAGCGGTACGGCGGACATCGTAAGGCCGTAGGCGTCGCTGTACGGGAAATAAGCCGTCACGGTCGCCGCATCGGCATACAAGGGAATGGCCTCCCCCGTGATTTTCCACTTCTTCTGCGGGCCCTCGCCCGGATAGTCGAGCTGCACGATGCGGTTATCCACATCCTCGTAACCGTCGCCGCGCAGGAACAGCCCCAGCCGGTCGCCGTCGGTGAAGAACGTCGAACCCCCGCCGTCGACGATGGCCCGCGTCTGCGGCGTGCCGCCGTCCGCCGGAGAGGTCCCGGTCCTCCGCGCGCCGCCCAAAGCCCCGTAGTTGGCCTCGGCGATGGAGAGTATCACAGCCTCGCGGCCCGCGGGGGCGGCGGACTCTTCCCGGGTGCAACCGCCCGCAAGCAGCACTGCCCCGAACATATATGTCATCGCGACCGTCACGGTCCGCATCCTGTACTGTTTCATAAATCGTTCGTTTGGAGTTCGGCATCCCGCGCCGCACCGGCCGCCGGGATCTCCGTTCCCTCCCCCACGGGAGGGCATATCTCGTATTCGTCTTGTCTTTCTCTGAACGGGCGTTTCCCCGATGCCGGGCCGCCCGTGCGGTTCCTTGCGGCGGAAACCGCGCGCCGTGTCTCTGTTTATCGGATCGAAGGCCCCGAAGCCCCGCTATCCTGCGCCCGTGCCGGACCTCCGGCGGGCCTGTGCGGCCGATCGGGCCGCGAAAATGAAAAAAAGGGGCAGGCAGGATTCCGCCTGCCCCGGATACACTATGTTTATTAACTGATAATCGAATCTTCGGCGTTACTCGATCTCCATGTCGCCACCGACAACCTCTACCCAGTCGGTTACGGTCACGGTCTCGATCGAAAGCGAGTTACCGGTGAACTTAATCGTGTAGGTGTAGTTCTTGCCGGCTTCCCACGCGGTGTGGGTCGCAACGTCGAACGGCAGAGCGTAACTTTGGGGGTCAACAGCCTCCGTACCGTCTGCGTTCATACGCTGGATCGAGATGACAACCATGATGTTTTCCGACTTGTTGTTGGCGTCGGCCGTAATGTTGGCCAGCGGGAAGAGCAGGTTGCTGACACGATACGAAGCGTCGGCAGCCGTCTTGTTGTTCGTTTCGTCGTCGGCCGTCGATCTTACCATCTTGTAGCCCTCGATCGTACGTGCGATCTCGCCGCCGGCGATAGTACCGGTGATCTCACCCGTCTGGATGTTCATGCGGGTAGCATTCGCGTCGGCCGAATACTTGAAGTTCGCGTGCAACTCGCCTTCTTCCAGATTGTTGGTCTTGTTCCTGATCGTGTAGCCCACGAACTGATAGTAGGAGTCGGTCTCGCCCTGAACGGCCTCCTGAGCCTCGGCCGAGGTGTACATACGGAACGATACGCGCGAAAGTGCGTGATTCATCACCAATTTGGCCGTCGTGGTCGTCTTGGCGCCTACGATGTCGTTGCGCGTGTTGTAGAGGAAGTCGATCTCGTCTTCGGCAGTGTAGGCTTTCTTGCTGTCCACACCGTCGAGCGTACCCTGGCCCTCATCGTCGCCCACGATGATGTTACCCATATTCAGGATCTTGACGGGGATCGTCGTAGCATCGCCGATACCCAGGACGTTGGCATCATCGGTATAGGGATAGTAGCCGAAAACCTTACCCTTCTCGTCGGCTGCGAAAAGAAGCAGTTTGGTCTTGTCCTCCGTGTTGACCGAAACCCAGCTGTTCTCGCCAGCGTTGTTGGCGAAACGGATGTTGCGGCCGCTAGAGTAATAACCGCCGTCGGCATCGCCGTTGCCGATAGCCGAGGGAGTGAAGTCGGCAGTACCGGCTTCGTCAGTTACCATAACGCCGATAGCCGAGCCTACGGGGAGAACCGTGCCATCAACGGCCGTACGGGTATTGCTGACCGACGTCAGCACCTTGAGCTGCTGAGCCTGACTCAAATCGACCTTGGAGTCGTTTCCGCTGTTTTCATTCTCGTTGCAACCTACCATCGCTGCGGCTGCAAACGCCAATACAAAAAATTGTTTCATAAAAAAGAATTTGTTAATAAAATGGGTTAAAAAATGTTGTTTGTGTTTCATTATCTGCATTTCAGTCTGCATTCGTCACATCGCATTCCCCGCACGGGGTTCGGCCCTACACGCCCATATCGCCGCCGTCAACCTCGTCCCAGCCCACGACCCGCATCCGGCCCATCTGGAGCCCGTTCATATTCAACTCCAACGGTTCGAGCTCCAGCTCGAACTCGATGCGGGGATCGCCCGTCTGCTCGGCCTCGTCGAGCGCCTTGTTCACGATATCCGTAATGTCCCGCTCGATATAAACCGGGCTATCGCCGTCGGAGACGGGATCGATATAGGCTCGCAGGACAACCTCCGCGCGGTCGAGGCCAAAGACATAGAGGTACGACAGATAACGCTCATCTTCACGCACGGTCCGGGTCAGCGCCGTGCGATTCGGAGTTTCCGTGCGGCTCCCGCACACGAGCTTAACTTCCGGAACAACGCCCGAAAGGGTCAGTTCCAAGGATTTCACATCGGAAACCGTCCAGCCCTTGATCTGGCTGCGGAACGTAATCCCATAGCCCACAGGTTCGGGAACCAGCAGCGAACGGCCCTCACGGCGGAAATCCACTGTAACACCGGGAATGGAATCCCGGTAGAGGAAACTCTCCGCCTGACCGATGAGCTCTCCCCCCGCACGCGTATTCCACAAGGTGCGAAATGCATCGGCAGCCGACGCCTCTTCGGCCGCCAATGCCTCCACACGTCCGATAAGTTCGGGCGTAGGAACCTCGTTAACCGTAGCACGGGCCCGCTCGATATCGTGCAGATCGCTGTAAACAACGCCCTGCAATCGGTCGTTATAGGTCAGCACACGGTAATGACGCTGTTTCAGGTACAGCAGCGCACCCTCCTGCGGACAATCGTGCGGATCGCAGATACCGCTGCCGTCGTAAAGACGCAGGTGGTTCTGCCCCAGACAACTCTCCGCCTCGACACGGTTGCACCAGTCGTAATCGAAACGGTGCGGCACGGGGCAGTCGCCCGTATCCTCGCGGATGCAGGAGACCAAGACCGCACACGACAACAACAGTACGACGGTCGTCGTTCCGACAGCAGACAAAGTGCTATTCATATATTTCAACATCCTTTTCCTCATAACAAACAAGTATAAGCGCTATGAATGATCAGCCGTTACAAACAAAGCCGGAACGAGCCACACGAAGGACAGCACCCGTTCGCGGAGAGCATGCCGCCGCCGGACGCCCCGCGACGTCCGAAAACGGAGAAGCACGCGCAAGCCGCCCGAAAAGGCGGCAAGCACGACGTAAGAGGCCGAAAAGACGCTTCAGCCTTCAAAAACGATATCTCGAAAAGAGAGTTATCCCAAGCCCCGGAAAACGCCGCTGCGGTCAGCTCATCGACCGATGCGAGGGGGGGGGAAATTTTGAAATACAAATACACGTACACGCGCACCACGTGCGAAACACACGCAGCAAGCGACCGGAATGCCGCAGACGTCATACGCCCCGGAATTCGGCAGCAGCAGAAATCCGGAAGCAGTAATACGTTCGCAATATCTTTAAACCGATTCATCTGTACAAAATTTTTCCTTTCGGTGCCACAAATATAGATTTAACGAACACAAAGAAAAAGCCCCAAGTCTCATTTTCAGGAAAATTCAGGACTAAAAAAAGTCACATTATTAAAATTATTATTATTTTTGCCATGTTAAAAACCTAAAGATTAAGTGTCATATAATACTGATATAGCGAAATATAAGCAGATATAAGAACAAAAATGAAAAAGATACTGACCAAAAAACTGGAAAGCCTGCAAAAAGCCGTATTCCATTACAGCGCATACGCCATATCGGTCTATTCGGCGGCCGAAACAATCGCCGCAATAAATACTCCCAACACACGGGAGGTCGTCACGGGAGCGCTCCTGTGCATTCTTGCGGCGGCACTCCCCGCAGTCTGCCGTTACCGTAAAACTCCGGTCAACAAAGCCTTCGCCGCCCTGCTGCTGCTCATCCTGCTGAAAACAGCCGCACAAACCGTGATAGCGGCAGCAACGCCCGACACCGAGACAGCCGCCATCGTATTCCGCGGAACGCTGCTGCTGGGATTCCTGCTCGTACTCTCCCTGTTCGCATACAACCCGCAACTGTCATACACGACGGCCGCCGCAGGAACCGCGGCCTACGCAACGGCGGCCCTGCTCAGCGGAGAAGCCACACTCAAAGACTCATTCCTGCTGATTTTCACACTCTTCGCAAGCTGCGCACTGATGGAACACTATATAATAAAAGAAATACGCTCCCTAATGCACGACAACCGCAGATACCTCGCGGAGCGGCGTTCGCTGTTCAGCCTCTTCAACATCGACGACGGACAAGTCAGCCAATTCATACGCTTGCTGCGAAAACGGGACCTGACGCCCGGACAGACCGAACAGCTGCTCAAACTCCTCGGCGACGAAACGGAACGCCGCATACGCCAGAGCGTCCTGCACTTGATGCAGCACCGTCAGACCGATTACAGCAAGCTCGACGAACGCCTTCCCTCCCTAACGGCGACGGAACGTAAGGTGGCTTGTCTGGTGCTGCAAGGCAAGACACACCCCGAAATAGCGCGCGAGCTGCTCAAAAGCCCGTCCAACGTATCCGTAATACGCTCCAACATCCGCAGGAAAATGAGACTGGGGCCCAAGGACAACCTCGCGGAATGCCTACGCGCACTGATGCAGGAGCCCGAAAGGACGGAACGGACCGACGAAGCGCCCCCTGCGAACCTGAACGCACTGTCCGAACAACAGATACCGATCACGAAATGATAGACAAACTGAACCTCTCGGAAACAACATCGCAGGCGGAACGCCAGCGACGTTACATATTCTTCTATACCTGCGCCGGATATATGGCCGGAATCTTATGGAGCTTCTTCAGCGACGCAGCCCCCAGAACCACGTTCTACCACTCGATAAACGCCCTGCATCTCGGACTGCTGCTCGTGCTGATGCTCCTGTTCCTGTCCGAGAAGGCGACGACTGAGAAGTTGACGGCGCTGTTTCTCGTCATCACTCAGGCAGAAATATCCTTCGAGATGATTTACGAAGCGGTAAGCAAAAGTCACACTGCAAACCTCGTAATAATCGGAAACATGGTCCTGCTGGCCCTGCTGCTGATGATATCCATAGCAAGCTATTACAGAATCATACCCTACCTGCTCGGAGGCGCAAGCATCGCCACATATGCCCTATGTACGTTCCTTGCGACTGAGATATTCCCATTCGACTTTCTGCCGGCATACGCCATCGCATTCGTCGGTCTGGGAGTCATGGGCGCACGCATGAACCAAACCATACGCGACATATCCGTCGAAAACAACGCATACCGAACCGAAAGGCAGTCCATGCTCGAACTCTTCCGCATGGATACAGACCAACTGACGGAGTTCATACATCTGGCCCGGCAGAAAGAACTGACCATGGAGCAGACCGAGACGCTGCTCGAACTCCTCGACGCCGAAACCCGCCAGAAACTCACCGACGCAATCACGGAGAACATCCGCGCAAAAACAATCGAACTCGCAAAACTCGAAGAGAAAATCCCCGGACTCACACCCGCGGAAAAAGAGGTATGCATCTGCATACTCAAGGGTAAAAGCCTCGCGCAGACCGTCAAGGAGCTCGGAAAAAGCCCTTCAAACATCACAAACGTGCGCAGCAGGATACGCCGCAAACTCAATCTCGAACACGACGAAGACCTGCAAAGCTGTCTCACACAGATCATATACAGAAAATAGGCGGTACAGCAAGCCCCGAAGCATCCGGACACGCACCGCGAAACGGATCGGCAAAGATCGTCGGCAAACACACGAAGTCAACACACACCCAAATACACAAACGATACGAATGGAAAGGACACACAACCTGCAGGATCTCTTCGAGGCATTGCGCAGACAGCAGAGAATAATCCGGAATCTATCCGGGATGGGTGCCGTGCAATCTGCCTTGAGTCCGGTGCGGGAGATGCGGGATCAAATCTCCGGCGGCCTGTGTCTTTATCGGGAAAACCCCGCCGGTCAGGTAACGGAGCGTCTCAAAACATACCGGAAAAACCTTTTCAAAGGAATCTCGACGGTATCCGACCCGCTAGCTCCGATGAGGCGATATCTGTCCGTCATAAACCGGGTAAACAGACAATGGCAGGAACAGTTCGCCGCAGTAGCGGCAAGCACACGGCAGCTGGACATCGCCCTGAACAACGCCCTGCTGCGAATGGATACCCGGCAGCAAGCAGCTTTCGGAATTTTCAATGCGGCGCTCTGCGGAACATCCGCAGCGTTCCTGAAAAACATCTCCTACACACAGACATGGCAGGAAGCAGCCATCGTAGGGACGACAAATTCCATCGTTGCGGAGACACTGGACGACATGTACGGCAGCCAAAACACAACTGCGGATGATAACGCATTCGACACATTCAGGGAAACCCTCCTCACGGAATTAACGAAACTCCTGACACGAACAACATGCCGGCGCGTCAGGGTATTTCTGATGGAACTGATAGGCATTACAAGCGCAATTCTTACGATATACAGCGCATTCACGGTGCCCGGAAAGGAGGATATCGCCGACATAGTAAGAACCGAACTCCGGAGCACTCTCGAAATCCGGGAACAGGAGATAGGCCAAATAGCCGGCAGATACCTAGCAAAAATACGCACGGCACGAATCGACGCACCCCTGAGATATGCAGCCACGAAGAACGCACGGATTATCGACACCGTGAAACAAGGACAACAAGTGACCGTCGTCGAGACATGGCACAAGTACCTGCTTATTGTCTATATCGACACACAAACTCAAGAACCCAAATCCGGATTCGTACTCAAAAAATATTTCCGGTAACTATCGGGCCGGCACAGCCGAAAACCTTTCCAATGCTCAAATTTCTCATAAGAATACAAGAAATATTCAATACGCAAAACGAAGCCCCTCTCCTTGCGCAGGTACCGTAGAAATCTTCGAACTTCCGCGAAGACAGCTCTTCCCGGAAGTTGGAAATCGTCCGAGCATAGCGAGGGAAACTTCGGCACACGCCCCTCTTTAAGGGCATCGGGATTCAAGTCGAAGCATCAGACAATAACGGTGCGAAGACAGACATCCGCAGGCCCACGAATCAAAGCCGGTATTTCTTTCTCCGCCGTCGCTGGATTCTTTGCTGCTCCTCGAAAGCCCGCACATCGGCCAAGTCCAATATCGTATCGACAATTCCCGAAACCGGATTTGCCGTGAGGTTTCGCAGCTCGTATTTTTGTTCCGAGTATTGCTGCTCTGCAAGCTGTTTGTCGTTTTTCAGTACCGGATACAATTCATTGAAGACATTTGCTGAAAATTCTTTTCCCAGTACCGACCCGTTGGCAACGATTCCTGCATTGTGGTCAATAAACGTTACGCCGTAAATCCTTCCCACGGGGTTGATCCGGAAAATAGTGTCGATACCGTCTGCCTTGAGCAGTTGCCGGAATTCGTCCCGTGTGTTGTGCGGGCTCATGGTATCCCGGACTGTCTGTCGCAGCCGAGCAAGGTTCCCGTCTTCTTTCAATTTCATTTTCGAGTTCTCGTAATACCTTTGAAGGGCTTTATAGCCGACATCTTTCCCTATTTTGCTTGACTTGATGGGTGTGCCTGTTCCATAGCCATCGTCGGTCAGAGCATCGTAGACAATACCTGCATAGTTCCTTCCGTCAATGGTGCCCGTGCGTTCCTCGACCGAAACGTTGAACAGTTCCAGCAACGTGCGGAACTCACCGTAAGACGAGCATTTGTAATTTCGCAGGCACGACCTGATGACGGATGAGATCTGTTGCTTGACGTTTCCCGCCTTATAGTTTACTTTCCGAAGATCGGGGGTATCCGTCTGCTCCTCGCCTTTGATACTCGGATGCAGATCGTACTTGCGTTCTAATTCCCGCAATACGGACATGGAGCGGTCGTATTCGTGCGAATCAATGATTTTCCGCCCCTGCTCATCGACACGCAACGACACCAGATGGAGATGCTCTCTGGAAATGTCCTTATGCTTGAAAACGATATAAGGCTGGTTGCCGTAACCCATCCGTTCCATGTATTCCTGCGCGATGTCCCGGAGCTGATCGTCGGTCAACTTGTCTTCGGGCGAGGGATTCAGCGAAGCATGGAAAACCGTATTGGTCGTTCTTCTGTTAGCTTCGAGGTACGGCCAGAAACTCTCCATGCAGGCATCGACATCCAGTCGTCCGTGTTTATCGAACGGTTCGAGCATCTTCTGCCAGAAAAGCACCTCGGCTTCATCCTTATCGACCTTTTCCTTGTTATAGTGCAAAGCCCCGCCGGGCGAGGAGCCCGACCTTATATTCGCAACCATTCCGCAGCTTGTTTTGCAAGGTTCAGAATCTCGATACTAAGAGCTTTCAATTCCCTCGTTCGCTGTTCCAATGCGGCGATCTGATGCGGGATAGCAACGTTGGAAAAGTGCGAATTGACAGCCTTTACAATCTGATTATAGTTGTTGGCGAGTTTCTGGAATTGGAAATAAAAATCGTTCAGCCGGGCGACGAACTGCGTCTTCAAAGGGTCGCGTTTGATGACGACAAACTCCTCGGCGAAGATTCTTTTGACGATAAAACGGCTCCGGTTATGCTCCGATCCGGCTTTGCAAAGCAGCTCGTTGAAGCGGATGTTTTGCTCTTCGTTAAGCCGGAAAGAGTATTTATAACTCGGCGTTCGGGGCTTCTTGTCTGTCTTGTCTGTCTTGTCTGTCTGTTTTCGGTTAGTATCCATTATATAGCTTAAAAATGGGTCGCGACTTGGGAGCGGCCCCGGCCTCGCAGAGCGAGCGTTTTTGTCGGACAAACCGAAGGTTGTCGGACAAAAACACAGCTCGCTCCCATCTGGCGATGGGAAAAATCCGCGCCGAAGAATTGCTGCCGAAAGTTTCGGAAGTTCTCCATGACGGGTCCTGAGGCCGGGTCGTTTCCCGGTGCAATATTACAACCGTCCGGTACGAAAAAAAAGCCCGCCGAACGGACTGGAGCGGACTGGGGCGGACATTAGTTCGGACGCGTTTATCCTGTTGTATATTGCGGCAGGAATAAAAGAAAGCGTTTGTGAGCCATGAAATCGAATCATACTAAAAGGATATCGTGTCGGCGCGATGGCGATTGTTCCGGGATGAAATTCGTTGTTAAAATCGCTCTTTCCCTCTTTCGGAAGAAAAGATATTCATAAACGCTGAATTTCTGAAAGAGTGCATTTCTGAATGCAGCAAAAATGCAAAATTTGACAGAATGGCTACCCCCAAACGCGAGTTATCGAACCTTTTAAATTCTGTATTATGAACATCACCCCTGCAAGCATTGCCGTCTGCAATCAGAAAGGCGGCGTTGGAAAATCAACCTTCACGGTACTGCTCGCCAGTTACCTGCATTACATCGTCGGGCACGACGTGTTGGTCGTGGACTGCGACTATCCCCAATGGTCGATCCATGCCCAGCGAGAGCGGGAACTGTCGCTCATCGAGCATGACGATTATCACAAACTGTTGCTGATACGCCAATTCAAGGCAACGGGCCGCAAGCTCTGGCCGCTGCTGAAATGTATGCCGCCCGAAGCCTCCGAAGAAGTTGAGCGGCTGCGGCAAAGCGGCTACAATCCCCGCATTATTCTCTACGACTTACCGGGAACTGTCAATGCCGAAGGCGTCATTCGGCTCCTCGCGTCGTTGGACGCTGTCTTCGTGCCGCTGAAAGCCGACAAGGTCGTCATGGAAAGTGCGCTCTCCTTTGCCCGGAGCCTCACCAATAACCTTGCCCAAAATCCGGCCCTCACTTTACGGAGCGTCTATCTTTTCTGGACGATGATAGACCGTCGTGAACGAACGCCGCTTTACGACCAATACGAGGCCGTTATCCGCAAGCTCGGGCTATCGCTTATGACAACTCACATTCCTTACCGCTCGAAGTTCAACAAAGAGCTGCATCCGGATAATGCAGGAGTCGGTCGCTCGACGCTGCTGGCGCCGGAACGGATTTTTGCACGTGAAGCACAGATCGAGACCCTCGCAACGGAAATTCTCACGCTTCTTAACATCCGCTGACAATGGCTAAGAAAACCAAAGTCGAAGTAGACGAAGGTCTTGTAAGACAGGTGATCGCAGGACAGTTGCCCCTCACGACGAAAGTTACACGCGAGATAGAAGATCCTGCGCAGCAAGAGCCGCAGGCAGAACCGGAGGTCGCGGCCCGGTATTCCGAAGAAGAAACACAAGATAGTCCCACCCCGGCACCGGAGTCCCGGCGGCGACGGACAATGATCATTCCGGACTTTGAGCAGACCTATATGACTCGCCATGATATACACGTTCGCTCGGCCTTATATGTAAGTATCGACACCAAGCGAAAGGTATTGGATGTGGTTAAGAAAATCGGCAGCGAATATATGACTGCCACGTCCTATGTCGAAAATATCGTACGGCAGCATCTCGAACTATACAAAGACGACATCAATAGAATTTACAAACAAAAAAGCACCAAAAACCTCATCTAAAATGAAAAAGAATTGTTTTGCGCGTATGCGCGCGTCACTCAAGGCTGCGGCCATTCCCGATCCTCCTGCATCCGTTGTCGCCATATCTGAAGATTCCTCCAATCCCGATTC
>OGDN01004369.1_pt1 | contig 12759 bp, 13 predicted proteins | sample 1570271 | NCBI WGS metagenome assembly OGDN01 (sample SAMEA4384481, study PRJEB24528) | human gut metagenome | reverse complement strand
CCTAAATGATAACATTTGGAATGATGAGCTTCAAGAGCAACTATCAAATCTCGCAAACTTTCACGATTAGAAAGTTGACCAAACATCAAAGCAAGTAGCTGATTCCAGCAGGTGAAGTGCTTCACATATTTGTCGCCATCATACTTGCGCACAATGTAGTTGAACTTATTCCTATCTAAGAATGACACTAGTTGAGAGAAAACGTATTTTTCTTTATGCATTTGCAAATCTCCTTTCAGAGATGCAAAAATGCAAATTGAAATCCGTTTAATCGAAAAAACGCTGTAACTAACTAAATTTCAAATATTTCAAAGAGCTATTTTAGATTTTAATGGGACAGCAATGAATGAAAGTAGCAAATAAAAAGAAATGAGTTTATCAATAGGCGCACACGTATACAAGAGATTAAGCGACTCTACAGAGTTGGCAAAATTGGTTTCTGATAAAATATATGCTATCTCGACCAAAACGGAGACATCTTTTCCGTTTGTGATCTACAAACGCAACTCCTTAACGCCGGAATATACGAAAGATAGGTACGGTACGGGTGACACAGTTTCGGTTGAGATCGTTGTCGCCAGTGATAACTATTTGAACTCTGTTACAATCGCGGAAGAGGTACGTAAATCACTCGAAAACAAACGAGGAAGTTATGATAACTTCGATGTGATCGATTCTAAACTAATTAGTGCGAATGAGGATTTTATAGAAGATACTTTTATTCAAAGCCTCGTATTCTCATTTAAAACTGAATAATTAACTAAAACACGATAAAATTATGAGTAAAGCAAAATCTGTGTTAGGAAAAGACCTAATGTTATTCATCGACGGTAAAGCCATCGCACTTGCCACATCTTGCAAATTGGGGCTTTCGGCTGAAACAATCGACACACAAAGTAAAGATTCGGGTATCTGGACGGAAAAGGACATTAAAAAACTTTCTTGGAACGCTTCCAGTGAAAACGTATTTAGCGCGGATGCAGATGCGAATAGCTACGATAAACTATTCGCTTTGTTCTTGGCGCATAAACCTGTTGTTCTGAAATTTGGCGTTGTTGGCAATCCTGACGTAAACGAAATGCCCGCCGCCGGATGGACGCTAGCGGAAGGTGCATATACAGGTAGTGCGGTTATCACTTCGCTAGAAGCGAATGCGCCGGATGGAGACAAAGCAACACTATCAATCAGTTTCGAAGGAACCGGACCGCTTGCAAAGGAAGCAGCTAGTAAATAACTTACGGGCGGTGTTTTGCCGCCCTCTAAACGACTTATTCAATGAAAACAATATCACTTAACGGAAAAGATTTCTCTTTGAAATATACGCTTCGTGCGTTCTTTGTGTTCGAATCTATATCTGGCTATCCGTTTCAGTTCGGGAAATTATTAGATGAATACATTTTGTTTTATTCGTTCCTGATTGCTAGTAATAAGGATTCGTTTAATATGGAATTTGACGAGTTTATAGAATTGTGCGAAAATGATTTGACTCTATTCGAACAATTCAAAGAGTTTATTTTGGATGAAATCAAACTACGTTCGCAATCGGCGGGAAATGACGTAAAAAAAAAGAAGGTGACGACACGGAAACGAAAGCAGTAAGTATTCGCGAACTCTATTCGCGTGTTGTCGGTGAGGGCGGGATCGCTCCCGATTACTTCCTCGATAAAATGGACTTTATCGAGGTTGAATCGTTTATAGACGGATTGAATCGACGCAATCGGGAAGCGTGGGAACAAACTAGATTGTTAGGTTTCATTATAGCGCAATCTAATAGCACAAAGACGCTAAAGCAAACCGATATACTCCGGTTCCCGTGGGATGAAGAAGAAAAGAAAGATACGAGCGTAACGGACGAAGAGATGCAACGATTACGAGCTAAAGCAAAAGAAGTAGAATCACAATTAAACACGCATAAAGATGTCTGATATAGTAACAAGATTATTGCTTAAAACGAATGACTTTGACGCAAATCTAAATAAGTCGAAGAAGAATGTAAACGGGTTTCAAAGCGACATTTCTAAGATGTCTGGCGTTGCAGTATCGGGAGTTATGAAGTTCGCCGGGGTTCTTGGTATTGCCGTAACTGCCTCGGAGGGTTTCAATAAAGTAATGAATAGCAGTCAGACGCTAGGAGATGAATATGCCCGTACTATGGACGGCTTAAAAGGTGGCGTAGAGCAATTTTTCTACTCTATCGGTAGTGGAGACTGGACGCCGTTCATGAACGGGTTAACCGAAACTATACGTCTAGCACGCGAAGCATACAACGCGATGGATCAATTAGGAAATACAAAGATGTCATTCTCTTATTTTGATGCAAAGAATCAAGCAACCATACAAGAACAAATAACTATCTTAAAAGATAAGGATTCAACGGAAGAGCAAAAGAAAGCAGCTAGGGAACTATTAGACAAGACGCTGAAAGACCAAGAGGAAATCGTAGGACAATATAAACAAAGAAGTCAAAACGCATTACAAGCAATGGTAAAGGCGGCAATAGGACTTGACGGCGTAGATGTTTCGGCAATAGATATAGATAAAGTGTTGAGATTAGATGTATCTTCGGTAGGCGATAAACAAAAGGCACAATTAGCGAAACAGTATAAAGACTTCGTAGATGAATACGATCGTTTAAAAGCCAAATTCACAACTTACGAAACGGTGGGTTCTGGAATGAATGTGCACACGGTTACAACAACAGATACAAATGCATTGAGTAAGGCAATAAGCCCGATGTTATCGAAGTATCAGGATGCAATACAATATAACGCGATTTTAGTAAAGAAGAGTGATGAATGGTTGCAGAATTTAATAAACGTTGCAACGGCGGCAGAGGCGGCGGGACGGAATTTATCTAGTATGACGAAAGCGGCGAACCGTGCTTCACAGTCAGGAATAGGCGGTAAAACGCCAAAGGAAGAACCGAAAAAGGGCTCTATCGCTTGGTATGACACGCAAATCGCAGAGCAAAATAAAAAACTTATTGCTGAAACAGACATGCAAGCGCGTTCCGCCATTCAAGCAACAATTAATGAACTTGAATCAAAGAGGATAAGTTTAAAGTTTGTTGTAGAGCAAGAAACGTTCAAAAGTGCTCATGGTGAAATGAAAGACGGCGCTTTGTCTCTTCCGGTAAAACCAACGTATAAAGATAAAGTTCCTACTCATGGGAAAGAAGGTAAAAACTTAAAGTTGCCGAAATATGATCCACTTTTTAAAAAAGAAGATATAGACATGAATGAAAGGTATGCCGAATCTCTATCTGCAGTTGGTAGTATTATGGGGTCTTTATCTGGAATAACCAATGAAAGTGCGGCGGCGTATCTTCAATGGGGCGCAAATGTTATATCCAGTATTGCGCAAGCTATTCCGGCTATTCAATCGTTAATAACTGCGAAACAGACCGAAGCAGTAGTTAGCGGCGTAGCTTCCGCAGCAGAAACGCCCGTTGTCGGTTGGTTATTGGCGGGAGCCGCCGTTGCTGCCGTCGTCGCTGCAATGGCTAGTATTCCTAAATTCGCAACGGGTGGTATTGTGCCTGGCACATCATTCACAGGCGATAAGGTTCCGGCTTTACTCAATTCAGGCGAGATGATTCTAAACGGATCACAGCAAAGTAATTTGTTTCAAATGCTTAATAGCGGTTTATATGGCTCCTTATCGCAAAAGATTGCACCGTCTGCAGAAAATGGAAATCAGCCCGCAAACGTAACGTTTCGCATACATGGAAGAGATTTGGAAGGAGTTTTGAGTAATCATTATAATCAGAAAAGCAAAGTAAGATGAAATTAAGATATTATTCAGAGTTTAAGAGCAGGAAAGACAAGACGTATAGAATCGAAATTCATACGGTCTTTGCAACGTATTCCGAAGAACTCACCCTAACAGATAGCCCGTTTACTGTTGAGTATGAATCGGACACTCTATACAAACCGTTGAAAATGTCTAATTCGGTAACAAGCATATTGACAGATAGAATTTTATCAGACCTATATACAGCCGAAGGGCAAAATATAGAAGTTCGTTTGTATAATAAAACCGATGATGTTTTAGAGTGGTTTGGATATATGAGTCCAAATTTATATTCGAGCGATTATATAACTCCGCTTAATATAGTGGAGATACAGGCAATCGATACTATTTCCGTTTTGGAAAATAAGAAGTACTCTTATATTAATTCTTCCGAGGTCTATTTTAAAAGTTTCAAAGATGTAATAATGCACATTCTTGATATTGCCGATCCCGGAAAGATTCTAAACAAATTGTACTTTCAAAAAACTAATAGAATCTCGAAAGATGTTTCTACTTCTTTGATAGAAGATATTTATATACATGAACGAAACTTCTTTGATGAAGCTAACGAGCCGATGAATAGTAGAGATGTTTTAGAAGAAATCTCTAAATATATCGGTATGACGTTCATTCAGTATCAGGATGCTTATTATATGATCGACTATGATTTTATCAAAAACGACGAGCTTCATTTTTTCGTTTATGATAGAATAAGCGATACATGTGAAAGTATAACAATCCCTTCCGCACTATTGAATGTGCGTAATATTGGCGTATCTGAAAGCGCGGGAAGTATATCGCTTGGTGATGTGTATAATAAAGTATCTGTTGTTGCTAATATGAATCAGATAACCAACTTATGCCCGGAATTGCTCGACGACGATAAGGATATAGTAAATCAAAACTCCGATCCCAATAAATATTATATATCTGGTAAGGATATAGACGGAAAGAATTACACCCTTCTTAATTCGTTTTTTAAATCTAATAGTAATTGGGGGTATTTGATACCGAGTTTTTCCTTTCTTGATATTCCGGCAGAAGGTGTTGAAGTGACTATCGACAACGTTAATGATATATATTCCGGTGTGGTATGGCAGAAGTACAGCGACTACACAACAGAGGACGGGGAACCGTCTTCTTTAAGTTGGAAAACCTGCGTTTCATTCCTGCAAGCGTATAATATAATTAGTGCTTCTCGAAAGACTCTTTTAACATTGAAAAACGGAGAGTATTCTTTATTCAAAGGAGGATATTTCATAATAAATATCGCTTATAGAATGTCCGGCTCTTTTCTTCCAAACGATATAATAAAAACGTCCGATGAAGTATACTCTAATACAAAATATGGCGCCGGATTTGATAATACGATGGTTCCTTGCAAATTATATATAGATGATTACTATTATGATGGTGAAGTATGGAGAAATCAAAAGTATTATACGGATCGAGTAAATCGAGGCTATTATAAAATCACACACAACTTAACTTATCGAGGGGCTACATGGTATAGATATAAGGATGCATTTGGAGATTGGAGATTTGTAAGCAAGGGAGAATATGATTCAGCTAGCGGCGAAAAGGCTTTCGGCGGGTTCGCCGATAGCAATAAGGTTTATGCGTATAGGGAAAATGGCGAAGATATTTTTGTCGAAAAATGGTATCACGACGAATGTACGCTTAAAGATGGTTTCTATTTGGTGCATATAAACAAAGAAGGTGATAAAGTTTTCGATGATGAAAAGAGATTAACGAATACTGTTAGTTATAGATTTAATCTGTACGACTCAACGGACGGAGTCGCGATTAAACTTCCAGATGATAAAATACTATGCGGAAAGATACGCTTTGAATTAAGCACTCCGAATCATTTAGGAAAATATCCTATGTATCGAACGGATGGGGGCTGTCATCCTTGTACTGCATTTCATATATCCGATTTCACGTTTAAGTATACTAACAATAGAGTTACATACGATATATTTAATAACGCAGTTGACGACTCCGACGTAGTTTACAGCAACGTGATAAACGACAATAATGTAACAGAAATGGACGACATCGAACTATTAATCAACTCAAACGCAAAAAACATTTCTTCTTACTCAAATTGCGCTACCAAATCAGGAGATAAATTTGATTATTTAAAAACGGTATATAGTCCGTTGCACGATAAAAATGTATTGCCAGAACAAATACTAATAGACAAGTTTTATACACATTATAAAGCTCCTAAATTTAGATACAGCAATAATTTGAATCGTGGCTTTTCGATACTGTCTAGGATTTACGAAAATTCCCTCAAAAGAGAAATGATAGTAGATCAAATGAGTATTGATTACGCAAATGAAAGTTGTAACGTATCATTAATAGAAACATGATAGAAGTAGAAAATAAGAAAGTGCCTCATTCGTTTCGGAATAAGTATTTACGCAATTCCGGTTCGGTAAGTATTAGTACAACAACGCCAACGCCTATAAATGGCGGTGGCGTTGATCTTGATGTATTAAAGATGGACGATGGGCGTACATCATCCGATAACAATGTATTTTCGTCTCTTCGTTCCCTATTTGAAATAAAGTCTCGTATTATTGCTCTGACCGATAATAATACGGCACTGACCGACGATAATACGTTTTCTTCTTTGCGCATAAGACAGGAACTAGATGCGGCTATCGACGCTTTAAAAGACTCGTATTTATCCAAAATAGCACCAGACGAAACACAATTCCTTATCAAATTGTTAGGCGGTTTAATCGTTGACAATGGGCTAGACGTAACGAAGGGTATTTCTACGGATACGTTAACCGCAACGACGGTAACAACGCAAATACTCAACGTTCTTGATAAACTGATTGCCAAATCAGCGACTTTTTCCGGTGATATATCCTCAAATGACTACGCAGAAGGCTTAATCGGTTGGCTGATCGGCAAAGACGGTCATATAGATGCAAAATCTCTTCGTCTACGTGATTTCCTTGAAGTTCCTGAATTACGCTACAACCGCGTATCAATCGTTTCGGGTGAAGAGTGGAACGCTCCGGGCGGTGGGATTATCGGATCAGTAGACACAGAGAACGGAATTATCTATCTAAAGCTAGAACCGGGCGAAATAGCAGAAATAGAGGTAGACGATATTTGCAAAGGTATATTCAACAACTCAACCGGATTTCAAACCGCTTATTTTCGTATTACTGAAAAGATCGGTGATTCTACGTTTAAATATGCGCTTCGTTCTGGTACAACCGCACACCCTTGCAAGGCTATGCACTTCGTTTCGTATGGTAACTTCACAAACAAAGAGCGGCAAAAATCGAGCTACTCGACACAAAGCTATGTCCGTTACCTGACAGGTGTAAACGGTTGGGAGATTTCAAAGGAAATGATCGCTATGCAGTTGGGCGACTTGTCTAACTTGAAATTGTTTGGTATCGAAATGACCGGACATAGTGCGTATCTCCGCAATGTGTATATGACAGGGACTATCAAGCAATTATCTAACGATGGTATAACAGAAGTTCCCGTACCCGCTTTCAAAGGAGTATGGACGCTGGGCACATATTGGTACTATGATGAAGTTGTATGCAATGGCAGTACATGGATATGTATTGCAGACAAAACAATCCAAGAACCAACAGACAATTCTACTGATTGGCTTAAATATGTCTCTAAGGGAGAAACGGGTGTCAAGGGCGACAAAGGCGATAAGGGTGATAAGGGCGATAAGGGTGCAACCGGAGCAAAAGGCGACAAAGGTGATACAGGACCGACCGGATCGCAAGGTATTCCCGGCACATCACAGTATTTTCACGTGAAGTATTCCGCTAATGCGAACGGTAATCCGATGTCTGATACTCCGAACACTTATATCGGTACAGCGGTAACAACTAGTGCGACCGCTCCAACCGGATACGCTTCTTATAAGTGGGTACAGTTGAAAGGCTCGCAAGGTCCTAAAGGAGATCAAGGTATTGCCGGACCAACCGGAGCCAACGGACAAACTTCCTACTTACACATCAAGTACTCGGACAACGGTACGACGTTTACCGCTAATAACGGCGAGACACCGGGCGCGTATATCGGACAATACACCGACTTCACGGCGGCAGATAGTAACACGTTCTCTGCTTATACATGGACGAAGGTCAAGGGCGACAAAGGCGATAAGGGTGATAAGGGTGATAAGGGTGCAACCGGAGCAACCGGGCTTCCCGGTGCTCTAATCCGTCCGCGCGGCGAGTGGAAAGCAAATACTAACTATGTTAACAACACGCAGTATCGAGATACTATCATCTACAACGGTAATACTTATTCGTGTCGTGCGGATCATAATTCCGGTTCTTCTTTCGATGTAACGAAATGGACTTTGTTTAACGAATTTATAAATGTCGCTACGCATTTATTAGTAGCTCAAAATGCAACGATCGATATACTCGGTACGTCTGGTCTGTTTATCGGTAATCAAGCAAAAACGCAAGGTTGGTTAATGACAGGCGGTTCGATTAAGCACAATATAACCGGGCTTGAATTGACAGCAGACGGGAAATTATCACTCCCTAAAACAGGTGCGATATTGGTTGGGGGGAAGACGTTTATCAGTGATGGAAAGATCGTCGCTGATTTTATCGATGTAAACAAACTCGTTGTAAAACGAATAGAAGCTGTTGATGGCACTATTGGAGGCTTTAAGATTTCTGCTAATAGTATAGGGACAGGTTCTACTAGTATACCAACTATAGATAAAAAGGAGATGTTCCTTTACGATGATATGATTGGTTTTAATAGTAAAAATAGGCAAGTTATTGTAGGTCCGTTTAGTACAATGGGAGTCGATTATTTAGGAAGATTCTACGATCACCGTTCAAGACCTTATGATATAAATAGGGGTGTATCTATTAGTGTAACCGGAGGACGAGATAATATAGCACTTGCTATTGATGGTGGCATTGTAGTTGATGGTCAAAGAGGTATTGATGAGTTTTTCAGCTGTGCTGCCGTTTGGAATAATGGAAGGCAGCAGACTCGCGTGTTGCAGTTTAAAAATGGCATTTTATATAATGCATATTGGGGATAATAATCAAATCACATAATTATGAAAATAGACTTTAGAGAAATTCAAGTAAAAGACATCGAAGGGAATAATAGTACCGTCGATATTGCAAAAATGTTAGGCAATGCGATCTATCAGAAAACCGCCGATTTGGGCGAATTGGAATTAGCTCAACAAATCTACAAAAACGGTGAAGTAGAAGTATCTCCCGAACAGGCGGAAAGTATTAAAAAATATGTGAGTACGGGGTTCGTCGCTTTTGTTCAGGTAGCGGTTAATAAGGCTTTATTGGTAGAATAAGAGCTACCCAAAGCGATATGAAATACATAAAATAAAAATATGGACGAATGGTTAAAAATCATAGGAGCGTTAGGAGGATTAGAGGCGATCCGATTTACTGTTACTTTTCTAGCGAATCGAAAAACGAACGCTAGAAAAGAAAAGGCTACGGCGGATTCTATGGAACTTCAAAATTTACTTTCTATCATTGACAATCTAAACAAGCAGATCGAGCGGTACGACGAACGATTAAAACAACGTGATGAGAAAGTAGATACGATTTACCGGGAATGGAGAACCGCACAAGCAGAGGCGCAAAATTGGATGCGCAAATACTACGAGCTTGAATTAGCTTTGAAGGATGCGGAACACAACCGATGTGATAGACCAGACAGCGAGTGCAGCCGGAGAACTCCGCCGCGTAGACCAATAACTATTAATCAAAACAATAAGGAGACAGCAGAATGAAACACTTCACTATAAAAGAGCTTGCGCACTCCGATACGGCGCTAGCGAAAGGAATTGATAATTTCCCAACAGCGGAAGCTATCAACAATTTAACAAAGCTAGTAGATAATGTACTCGATCCGTTACGCGAGAAATACGGTAAACCGATCCGCGTTAGCTCTGGGTATCGCAGTGCAATTCTTAATCGTAGCGTTAACGGTGCGACATCTAGCCAACATCGACTAGGGGAAGCCGCCGATATTACGGTAGGAAGCAAAGAAGAGAACCGGAAGCTATTCGAAATAATCAAAAGCGAATTACCTTTCGACCAGTTAATCGACGAAAAGGATTTTTCTTGGGTACACGTGTCATTCAGAGAAGGACGTAATCGGAAACAAATACTAAAGCTATGAAACGACTAGTTTACATTATCATACTGTTAATATTAGCGGTGTGTTTCACGTCCTGTCGAACTCAATATATCCCGGTTGAGTCCGTCCGCACTGAATACAAAACGCGCGATAGCATCCGGATTGATAGCATCTATCAACGAGATAGTATTTATACGCTCGTAAAGGGTGATACAGTTTATCAGTATAGATATAAGTATCTGTATCGCTACTTAACAACGAATCGTACCGATACGATTCTTAAAAACGATTCTATTCGTGTGCCTTATCCGGTCGAAAAACAGTTGAACCGATGGCAATCTATTAAAATGGAGTTGGGCGGGCGGGCGTTTGGAATTATAATTTTGTTTATTCTGATAATAATTGGTCGAATAATATTCAAATCAAGAAATAATTAGTATATTTGTGTACGGGTGGGGGTGTCTGTTGTATCATCTCTCTGTGGAAAATTGCTATTTTTCGAGGACGGGAGATAATGCGTTATTTATTCCATTAAGAATGGGAGGTTGTGCCGTTGAACGACACAACCTCTTTTTATTTATATACAATAAGAAAACCCCGCAACGGCTCACATTGCGGGGTTAGTGTCAAATAAGAATCTTAACCGATTTTAAGCGATGTTTGATGAATCATTTCGCTTACGTCCTTCAAAGCATTTAAAAATGTTTGAAGTTCATTATCAGTAAAGCGAGCCTTTTTCCCGTTTACGATGTTACCGTTAATTCTTTGATATAGCCAATTTCTTGACTTTCCGAAATACTTCTTTGCGATATAGCTAAACGAAATAGCCTCTGGCAATTCTCCGAGCTTATCCCTCAATATAGCTTCTTCCGCTCTTTCTATGAAATCATTGCAAGCGTCTACGGTTGCTTTTAGTCCGGATTCAGACGCTTTTTTATAGGCTTCTCGCTGATCTTCTGGCAGTGCGTTATATTTGGCTTGCATTTCTTTTTTGAAAGCGTCCCTTTCTTCTTGTGTAGATAAGGTTTTAAATCTTTCAAAATCCGCTTTCATTTCGGGCGTTGGCAAACAAGCGTTTATATCTATCATATTTTAAAGTTTTAATCCCTCCCCGAAGGGAGGGAGGTTAATTACTCTTTTAATTTTTCCCGAATCTCATTCATCCGGTCGAGTATGTCATTTATTAATGCTTCTCTTTCTTTTTCATTTTCGGGAACCCCGTAGGCTTCGTGGAATGAAGCGAGAAGTTTTAAATTCTCATACTCTTGTTCTAATTCCTTTCTTTCTTCATCTTTCATTGGTTAAACATTAAAATTAAGAACTCTTATTTGACTTTACAAAGATAATAAGCATTTGCTTATTATGCAAGTTTTAGGCGAATTATTTTAGTGAATTAATATAATCTATTACTTTTCTATTCGCTTTATCTATTTGCTCTAAATCGTAATCTATATAAATTCCGGTTGTTTTGCATCCGAACTCATGCCCCAAAGCTAAAGATATTACATCTTTCGATATTCCTATTTTATGCGCTATTGTAGCCCATGTATGGCGCGCCCAATACGAGGTGATGTCGGGAAATAAAATATCTCTAATCTTTTTCCCGCCTAATCCTTTTCGTTCGAAATTTCCCAGTTTTTGCAAACCTCTATTCATTGCTGCCATATACTTTCTATAATTGTAATCGTTGGTTTCGAGCGTGTTTAGTAGAAATTTATTTCCTTTATACCTGTTTATTATCTCCATTGCTTCCGGTTCTACTTTGATAGAGTATAGCTTTCCGGTTTTTTCTCGTTTATATTCTATGCGTCCGTCAACTATTTGTTTGAGGTTAAATAAGTCTATTGCGTTTATTCCGATTAGATAAAACATAAGCATGAATATGTCTTGATACTCCTTTTGATATTCTTCTCCGTTAAAGTCTCGGAGCGTGGCGAGTTGTTCCGGTCTTAGCGAGCGTTTTCGAGTTTCCTCTTTTTCGATAGCAAACTTTCTAAACGGATATAACTCCGTTTCTTCGTTATCTATCGCATAGTTAAAGACGGCTCTAATATTCCGTAGATGGATTGATATTGAATTGGTTTTCATTCCTGTATCTTTTAGCCATTTATTAAAAGATTCCAGCCATTTCTTTGTAATAGTCTCAAATGTACATGCCGGGTCGTAGGCAAGAATCTTATTCTTTGTTGCCTTATATAGTTCTATTGTATTTCCTTTCGTCTTTGTCTCTATAAACTCGTCTAGGCAGGTTACGAAAGTTTTGCAGGTTGACTCGTTTTTGATGGACTTTGAAATATAATCTTTCAAGGCTGCGTCGCTCATGCTTTTTAATTTCTGATTATTATCCAACATAACGATAAGCATTTCTACGCGATTTATAAGATTGCGTATCGCCACATTTTTAGCTTTGTAGCTTTTCGCTTCTTTGCTATACTCTGTACCCGTCCACGTTCTCGGAGTAGCGCAAAAATCGGTACTTATTAATATTCGGCTTTTATGCCTAATATACAACTTGATCGGGTATGTGCCGTCTTTCTTTTCTCTACGTGTGTCTAATTGATAACAAACAGTTGCCATAATAATATTGTTTTTAGTATATATACGCAAACAACGTGTCAACGGGATAGCGCGATATTATGCGAGATGAAAATTTGCGCAAAATTTGCACCATTTTCCTTAATAATACCCGTTTATAACGCCTAAAAACGATACTTTGATATAGATATAAGGCAATAAAAAAGCCCCTTACTTGTTAGTAAGAGGCTGATAATCAGATAGTAGTGGGTACGAGAATCGAACTCGTATTACATGCGTGAGAGG
>OGDN01004355.1_pt1 | contig 12791 bp, 12 predicted proteins | sample 1570271 | NCBI WGS metagenome assembly OGDN01 (sample SAMEA4384481, study PRJEB24528) | human gut metagenome | reverse complement strand
GGAAATCTGCGCCAGATTAGGAAGCAAGGGAAAGGTAGGAGTTCAAAGAGGAAGGAAAACCGCAGGTTGTCCTTCCTTTTTGCCCCCGCGGCGGGCGCCGCGATGCTCCCGCCGTCCGCAGACGGCGAATCCCCTCGCTGAGGTTCAGCAAAAAAACTGCCGCCCGTCAGGGGCGAACCCGCTAACGCAGTTCGCGCACCCCGGCTTTCCGGTGCAGAAAAAAAGGAGCCGCCCGTTAGGGGCGAACACGCTGACGCAGTTCGAGCACCCCGCTCAGCCGGTGCAGAAAATCCGGGAAATCCCGAAAAAATTTTCCCTGCCCGAAAAGGCAGCAAAAACGCCCGTTCTCACGCTGAGAAAACGTCTATCCGAACGGTATAGTTAGCAAAACCTAACCACCCGGAATTCAGCCGAAAATTTCTCTCGAAAAAGTGCTTGACATATTGGTTAGGATATGCTAACTTATATACATGGTTAGCCGAGGCTTACTGATACGCCCCGTTGACCGGCACGCTTCCTCACGGAACGGGAACGTGCTGAAAAGTTATAAAAGAAACAGCTTCCTCTGTATTTTGCGCATCATTCCGAACAATACCGTTACTGGTCTGCGCGGCTGAATGGCTAACCGCAGCCGCGCTGTTCGGGAAAACCGCATACCAAACGTACAGACCGGAAATACTGTAAACGGGAGGTGCATCAGCAATGCAAAATGGCTTGGATCGACTTTTAGCAACCTACTGCTCGCCGACACTGGCGGGCATCAAACCGGCAAGTCTGGTGTCGTGCGACCGGAATTTATATCCCGATCTGCCGCAGCGGCTCAGCGAATACCGCAATGCTTTCGCAGCGCGAGAAATTCACTTTGAGATCGTCTGCGCCTGCAGCGCACGCTTCCTCTTACTGGTATACAGCAAGCCGCAGCTTGAACGCCGCATGGCGGACCCGCAGGTGCAGCATGTGCTCCGGCACTTTGCGTACCCGGTCGGTCAGCCGCTCGACGTACTGCTGCGCAATCTCAAGCGCCGCATCGCCATGTCCAAGGACTTTCCGCACGAGATCGGACTGTTCCTCGGATACCCGATCGAGGACGTTGTGGGCTTTATTCGATACGCCGGAAAGGGCTGCAAATTAAGCGGTCTCTGGAAGGTGTACGGCGATGCCGAAGCGGCATCCCGGCTGTTTGACCGCCTATCGCGGGTATGCCACGCCGTGACCAGACGCGTTGACAAGGGCGAAACCCTTCTCGAAGTGTTTGCAGCATAGCATAACTCGATAGAACTACAAATATAGAACAATACATGCGAAGGAGCAAAATCATCATGAGCAAAGCAGCAGTTATTTTCTGGAGCCAGACCGGCAACACCGAGCAGATGGCAAACGCAATCGCAGACGGCATCCGCGAGGGCGGCATGGAAGTTGACGTACTGAACGTTGCGGACACCACCCCGGCTGACGCTGTTAAGTACGCAAAGATCGCTCTCGGCTGCCCGGCAATGGGTGCTGAGGTTCTCGAGGAGACCGAGTTCGACCCGTTCTTCACCGAGCTGGAGAGCAAGATTTCCGGCCTGAAGGTTGCGCTGTTCGGCTCCTACGGCTGGGGCGACGGCCAGTGGATGCGTGACTGGGTACAGCGTACCAACGACGCAAACGCTGTCATCTACACCGATGAGGGTCTCATCCTCAACGAAACCCCGGACGACGACGGCATCGCAAAGTGCAAGGAGTTCGGCAAGGGCTTCGCAGCATTCTAAATTAGATTTTCTCTTGCGGCGTGTGCATACCTGCGCGCAGCGCCGAAACAATTTCTCACGGTCGTAACTGATACGACGGTATCAGTTATGATACAAATATCCTTTCTTGTCCCGGGGGAAACCCCATGGCATACTGCCCGGTATGTCAAAACATAACATGAGCCCGCGGTCATCCGGAACAATGGCCGCGGGCTTCCTCCTATCTGCGGAAAAGGCTGGTCGGCAGCGGCGTCCGCTATGATACAAATATCCTTTCTTGTCCCCGGGGAAACCCCATGGCATACTGCCCGGTATAGCAGGGTAGTATGAGCCCGCGGTCATCCGGAACAATGGCCGCGGGCTTCCTCCTGTCCGGCGGAAACCGGCAGTTAGCGACAGCATACTGCACAATTAGCCGCGGCAAACTCTGTGCAGATTAGTTAGCTTTAACAAACTTGTTTTTTCCGTATTGACACAAAAGGTTAGCTGGTGTAAACTTCAAATGATAAATAGGTTAGAGCGGTCTAACCTGATACAAAACACTTTTTTTCGCGCAGAGATTACAGAAAAGGAGAGGATTACCATTATGCCGCTTACGTTAATGGATGTTGGTGTAGAGACCACCGTAAAGACCATTCGAGGAAAAGACCAGACGAGAAAGTTCCTGCAGAATCTCGGCTTTGTCGAGGGCGCAAAGGTCACTGTTGTGTCTTCTCTGGCAGGCAACGTGATCGTAAACGTGAAGGATGCGCGCGTCGCAATCTCCGAGCAGATGGCTTCGCGCATTATGGTTTAATTGCAAAGGGGGAAAACGCAAATGAGCAATCTGAGACACACGCCGGTCGGCTCCACCGTAACCGTCCGCAAGATTGAGGGCGAGGGTGCGACCCGCCGCCGCATCATGGATATGGGCATCACTCGCGGTGCGGAGATCTATGTCCGCAAGGTAGCGCCGCTGGGCGATCCGGTCGAGATCACCGTGCGCGGCTACGAGCTGTCGCTTCGCAAGGCAGACGCCGAGATGATTCAGGTTGACTGATTTCGATTGAAACCACGGTTTCAATCGAGGACTGACGAAAAACCGCGCCCTTTGGGCACATTTTTTCGTCCCTTGTATAAATTCCGTGATACATGCTCCCGGAATTTATGGATTTGCGCTGCAAATCCGATTTTATGCGTGCTGACGCACGAACAGAAAGCCGTCAGCAGGCGAATAAACTCGTTAAATTTTTTTACATAGGGGTTAGCGTACACTAATTATTCCGTGCTCACTGATCCTTAGAAAGGGGAAAAAACATGTCAATTCGTTTGGCACTTGCCGGCAACCCGAACTGCGGCAAGACCACGATGTTTAACGATCTGACCGGTGCGACCCAGTATGTCGGCAACTGGCCGGGTGTTACCGTGGAAAAGAAGGAAGGCAAGTTCAAGGGCGATAAGGAAGTCCTGATCACCGACCTGCCGGGTATCTACTCCCTCTCTCCGTACACGCTGGAGGAGGTCGTTGCGCGTGATTATCTCGTAAATGAGAAGCCGCAGGCCATCATGAATCTGGTGGATGCCTCCAACATCGAGCGCAACCTGTACCTGACCACCCAGCTGCTCGAGATGGGCATTCCGGTCGTTGCGGCGCTGAACATGATGGATATCGTCAAGAAGCGCGGCGATGTGATCGACGTAAAGAAGCTGTCCAAGGAACTGGGCGTTACGGTCGTTGAGACCGCAGCCATCAAGGGCGAGGGCACCAAGGAGCTGGTCGAGGCGGCAAAGAAGGCTGCCAGGGATGGCAAGGCTCCGGCACGCATCAAGTTCTCCGACACCGTTGAAAATGCGGTAAACGAGATCGAAAAGCTGATTGCAGACGTTACCGAGCCGGCGCAGCGCCGCTGGTTCGCTGTCAAGCTGTTCGAGCGCGACAGCAAGGTGCAGGCGCGCTTCACCCTCGGCAAGGACGTACAGGACAAGATCGAGAAGCTCATTTCCGCCGTTGAGGAGGAGCTCGACGACGATGCCGAGTCCATCATCACCGATGCACGCTATCAGTACATCGGAAAGCTGGTCAAGGACTGCGTAAAGAAGAAAAAGACCGGTCTGTCCACCTCGGATAAGATCGACCACATCGTTACCAACCGAATCCTCGCTCTGCCGATCTTCGCACTGGTCATGTGGCTGGTCTACTACGTTTCCGTATCCACCGCGGGCGGCATCTTCACCGACTGGGCGAACGACGGTGTGTTCGGTGACGGCTGGCATCTGTTCACCATCGGCGCTGCCGACTATGAGGAAGCAACCGCCGAGTACGACGACCAGATCACCCGCCGCGACGCATGGCTCGAGGCTGCCGACGAGGCCGGCATCGACACCGCTGCGCTGACCGAGCAGCTGGACGCTGAAGAGCCGGACGAGACCGCAATCGCTGACGCAGCTGCTGCCATCGAGGCAGACCCGGCTGCTGCATCGGTTGTCGGCACTGCCGAGTTCGAGGACGAGGACTCCGGTGAAGTCACCACCGAGGACGTTGACCTCGCAGGCTTTGAACAAACCCTGACCGCTGCGGAGCCGGATCCGGCTGACTTCGGTGTATGGGTTCCGGGTATCCCGGTGCTGCTGGAGAAGCTGTTCGCCTCCATGGGCGTTAACGAGGACGGCTGGGTTTACAGCCTGGTAATGGACGGTATCGTTGCCGGTGTCGGCGCGGTTCTGGGCTTCGTTCCGCAGATGCTCATCCTGTTCTTCTTCCTCGCTATCCTCGAGGACTGCGGCTACATGGCGCGTGTTGCATTCATCATGGACCGTATCTTCCGCAAGTTCGGTCTTTCGGGCAAGTCCTTCATCCCGATGCTGATCGGCTCCGGCTGCGGCGTACCGGCTGTCATGGCTTCCCGTACCATCGAGCAGGAGCGCGACCGCCGCATGACCATCATGACCACCTGCTTCGTACCGTGCGGCGCTAAGCTGCCGATCATTGCGATGTTCGCGGGCGCGTTCTTTGGCGGCTCCGGCACCATCGCATTCTCCGCTTATGTTCTGGGCGTGCTGTCCATCATCATCTCGGGCATCATGCTCAAGAAGTTCAAGATCTTTACCGGCGACCCGGCTCCGTTCGTCATGGAGCTGCCGAGCTATCATGTTCCGACCGCCGGCAACGTATTCCGCTCCATGTGGGAGCGCGGCTCCTCCTTCATCAAGAAGGCAGGCACCGTCATCCTGCTGTCCACCATCTTTATGTGGTTCACCCTCGGCTACGGCTGGGAAGGCGGCGCGTTCTGCGCGGTAGCCGATATCGACAACTCCATCATGGCGCGCATCGGCACTGTGATTGCTCCGATCTTCACGCTGCCGGGCTTCGGCACTTGGAAATCCGCCGTTGCCACCATCTCCGGTCTGGTCGCAAAGGAGAACGTTGTTGCTACCTTCGGTCAGCTGTATCACTTCGTCGGCGAGGTTGCCGAGGACGGCTCCGAAATCTGGAGCGAGCTGGCTGCTGACTTCACGCAGGTCGGCGCGTATGCCTTCATGGCGTTCAACCTGCTGTGCGCACCGTGCTTCGCGGCAATGGGCGCCATCAAGCGTGAGATGAACAACGGCAAGTGGACTGCTTTCGCAATCGGCTACATGTGTGCTTACGCTTACGTTGTATCCACCATCATTTATCAGATTGGCGGTCTGATCACCGGCGAGCTGACCTTCGGTGTCGGCACGGTCGTTGCCATCGCGTTCATCGCGCTGATCATCTTCCTGCTGTTCCGCAAGCCGGCCAAGGCTGACTCCACCGAGGGTCTGCGCCGCATGAGCGTGGACGCCAACTGATTTCTTTCGGATTTGAAAGGTGGCTTTAACCATGAGTATTGGTGATATCATTCTGGTATTGATCGTAGCGGCTGTCGTGTTCTTCGCGGTCCGTTCGGTCTTCGTCAAGAAGTCCGTCGGCTGCAGCGGCGATTGCACACATTGCGGCGGCAGCTGTCATCACACAGCGCCTCCGGACAAGAAAAAGTAAACACCTCTCTAAAACCGTCCCGCTTTGCGGGGCGGTTTTTTGCGTTAAGATCGTACTCTCGGACAGGGATTCGCAGGCAGAGCTTTTGCGGTGTGCCCGAACCGCGCAGGCGGTTCGCCGATTCTGGGCAAGGATTCCGCCGCTGCGGCGGCGGGAGCGTTTGCCGTACCCACGGCAGAGGGCAAAAAGGGTAGACACCTACGGTTTCTACCCTCTTTGAACACCCATTTCCCTTGTAATCATAGCTTGGGTGCAGATGGTAGACTGCGTAAGCAGGAAAAGGACGCGGCAGTCGGGTTACTCTTGCGTGACTTTCGCAAACCTTTCGCAGTTCTCGGATAGCGTACTGCTACACATGCGGGTTAATCAACGCAGAGTGCGGCACAAGGTGAATTGCCCAAAGGGCAAGAGAGGGTCCTCTGGAGGATAACCGTGCCGCACAATTCGTCAGCGCGTTATGATGGACAGGGCCTGCGAGGATAAAAGCTACTAAATAGATAGATTCGTAGGTGCTGTCCGTAACCTCCAGACTTACGAGTTGCGCGGCACGGGTATGCCGCGCCTGCTGGAAGTAGCCGACCTGTGTAGCAGTACGGTATCCGACACTGCGAATAGGTTGAGAAAGACACGGAAGAAAAAATCCTCTGCCGTACTCCTTTTCCTGCTTACGCAGTCTACCATTTGCACCCAAGCCCTCAAAAGGAAAGGTAGGAGTTCAAAGAGGAAGGGAAACCATGGGTGTCCCTTCCTTTTTGCTCCCGCGGCGAGGGCCGCAGCTCCCGCGGCGAGTGCCGCAGTCCCCGCCGTGGAGACGGCACGTTCCCCGCACGCCGCAGCGTGCGAAATCCCCGCCCAGAAGTGGCGAACCGTTTACACGGTTCGGGCACACCGCAAAGCCGGTGCCTGCGACCGCTTCGCTATCCTCGAAAACGCCCTTTGCCTTTCCTCGCCGGCGTGCTATAATCAATATAATGGTACACAACAGGGGGAATGCGCGTGAAACAGCTGACCAAGAACCAACTGAAGATTCTCGCCATGGTGTGCATGACGATTGACCACATCGGCGCGGCATTTTTTCCGCAGGCGGTGTGGCTGCGCGTGATCGGACGGCTGGCGTTTCCGCTGTTCTCCTACTGCATTGCAGAGGGCTGCCGCTATACGCGGAACAAAGCCCGATACTTCGGCAGCGTGTTCGCGTGCGGCGCAGTGTGCGTTATCGCGTTCCTGCCGTTCGGCAGCTTCTACGGCAACGCGCTCATCACGCTGAGTATGTCCATTCTGCTGCTGTACGGTATGGAGGCGTGGAAAAGCAGCGGAAAACTGCGCTTTCTCGTGCTCACAGCCGCGCTTGCCGCCGTATTTTACCTGCTGTGCCGGACGGTCTACATCGACTACGGCTTCGCTGGCGTGCTGCTGCCGCTGTACGCGGAAATCGGGCGGCTATTCTGGGAGCGCGTGTTCGTCGGCATTCCGCCGGTCATCGGCGAGCGGCTCGGCTTTGCGGTCGGTCTGCTGGCGCTTGCCGGTGTGATGGGCGGCTTGCAGCGCTTCTGCGTGCTGGCGATCTTCCCGATTTTGCTGCTCGGCAATGCGCGCGGCAAATGGAAAATGAAGCACTTTTTCTACCTCTACTATCCCGCCCATCTGGCGGTCATCGGCGCATTGCAGATGGCGCTTGAAGCCGCGGCAGGATAACCGCTCGAACAGTGGAAGTACAGCGGAAATTGTGGTATAATAGCCTCATTCGGCTATTATAAATGATTGAATGGCGTATACCACCAGTGGCATAAAAATTTACGTTAAACTTAACGTTTAGCAGCCGCTGTGGTATACTATATATAATGTATCAATGAGCGAGGAAAATACACATGAAAATCATGGTGATAGACGGCAACAGCATATTGAACCGCGCGTTTTACGGTATCCGGCAGCTGACCAACCACGAGGGACTGCCCACCAACGCGGTTTACGGCTTTCTGGCTACGCTGTTCAAACTGCAGGACGAGGAGCAGCCCGACCGCACCATCGTCTGCTTTGACGTGAAGGAGAAAACCTTCCGTCACCTCAAATTCGACACCTACAAGGCCACCCGCAAGGGCATGCCGGATGAGCTGGCGGCGCAGCTGCCGCTGACAAAGCAGGTGCTCGATGCGCTGGGCATCGTCCGCTGCGAAAAGGCGGGCTACGAGGCGGATGACCTGCTCGGCACCATCAGCCGCCGTGCGGACGAGCACGGTGACACCTGCGTAGTCGTAACCGGTGACCGCGACAGCCTGCAGCTTGTCGGCGGCGGCACGACCGTCATGCTGGTCTCCACCCGTATGGGACAGACCACCTACCAGACCTATGACACCGCCGCCTTCCGCGAGAAATACGGCTTTGACCCGATTCGCCTGATTGACCTCAAGGCGCTCATGGGCGATTCGTCGGACAACATTCCGGGCGTGCCCGGCATCGGTGAAAAGACCGCCATGCAGCTGCTGCACGACTTCGGCACGCTCGAGGGCGTGTACGCGAATATCGAGGACGAGCGCATCAAAAAGGGTGCGCGCACCAAGCTGCAGAACGGCGAGCAGTCCGCGAAGGACAGCTACTGGCTTGCCACCATCGACCGCAATGTGCCGCTCGACCTCGATGTGGAGCACCTGCCCGCGCAGGACATCGACGAGACCGCGCTCTACGACCTGCTGACCCGGCTGGAGTTCAAGAACTTCATCAAGCGGTTTGACCTTTCGGGCGAAAGCGTGTCCGCGCCGCGCCTGCCGGAGCTGAAAACAGAACGAGCCCAGAATGTGCTCGAAGCGTTCAACTTAATGGATTCGCTGACCGACTGCGACCGCGTGTACGCCATCGTGCCGGAAACCTTAGGTGCAGTTTGCCTGCTGGACGGCGACACGGCGCACATCCTGTTCGCCGAGGCGTTCGGTGACGCGTGGAACGACATTCTGTGCCGCCTGTTCGACGGCACGCTGTCGCTCGTGCTGCACGATGCGAAGGCCACCGTGCGGGCGCTGCTGCAGCGCGGCATGGACCCGAAGGGCATCGTGTTTGACACCGCCATCGCGGCGTATCTGCTCGACCCGACCCAGTCCGGCTACGATCTGCCGCGGCTTGCGCTCGCGTACTGCAATGCCGAGCTGCCGGAGCTGGATCTGGACGATCCGGCGGCGGTTTCGCTGCTCGGCGGTCAGGAGGACACCGAGAAGGCCGTGGCGCAGCATGTCGGCGCGCTGCGCGCCATTTACGCCGAGGCGGCTGACCGGATCGAGCAGCTTGGCATGCGAAAGCTGTACTACGAAATCGAGCTGCCGCTCCTGCGCGTGCTGGCTGAGATGGAAGCGGCGGGCTGTGCGGTTGAGCCGGATGAGCTGCGTGCCTTCGGTGACAAGCTGGACGTGCGTATCCGCGACCTGACCGAGCAGATTTATCATGACGCGGACGGCGAGTTCAACATCAACAGTCCCAAGCAGCTGGGCGAGGTGCTGTTCGAGAAACTCGGCCTGCACGCTCCGAAAAAGACAAAAACAGGCTATTCCACCAACGTTGAGGTGCTTGAGCGTATCGCGGAGGACCACCCGATCGTGCCGCGCATCCTCGAGTACCGCAAGCTGACCAAGCTGAAAAGCACCTACGTTGAGGGACTTCTCAAGGTCATCAGCCCGGTGGACGGACGCATTCACACGCATTTTCAGCAGACCGTGACCGCCACCGGACGTCTGTCCTCGACCGACCCGAACCTGCAGAATATTCCGGTCCGCACCGAGCTTGGCCGCGAACTGCGCCGCATGTTTGTCGCACCGGACGAAAATCACGTCCTTATTGACGCGGATTATTCGCAGATCGAGCTGCGCGTGCTCGCGCATATCTCGCAGGACGAGCACATGATCGAAGCCTTCCGGCACGGGCAGGATATTCACGCCGCAACGGCTGCCAAGGTCTACCATGTGCCGCTTGAGGAGGTCACGCCGCAGATGCGCTCCTCGTGCAAGGCGGTCAACTTCGGCATTGTGTACGGCATCTCGGATTTCTCGCTCGCGCAGGATATCGGCGTGACGCGCAAAGAGGCGGGCGAGTTTATCAAAACCTACCTTGACACCTATCCGGGCGTGAAGAAATATATGGAGGACATCAAGCAGACCGGCAGGGAGCAGGGCTACGTTACGACCCTGTTTGGCCGCCGCCGCGCGCTGCCCGAACTGAAGAGCAAGAACTTCAATATGCGCTCGTTCGGTGAGCGTGTCGCCATGAATACCCCGATTCAGGGCACCGCCGCGGATATCATCAAAATCGCCATGGTACGCGTCCGCGACCGCCTGCTGAGAGACGGTCTGCAGAGCCGATTGATTCTCCAGGTGCATGACGAACTCATCCTCGAGGCACCGAAGGACGAGCAGGAAACCGCCATGCGCCTGCTCACCGAGGAGATGGAGAACGCATTCCGGATGGATGCTCCGCTGGTGGCAGAGGCCAAGGCGGGACACAGCTGGTACGATGCGAAATAAATGGAAAATGGAGAATGGAGAATTGATGTGCGGTGCGCAGCACGGATGGAACTCGCGCAAGGATAGCGGCATTCTCAATTCTCCATTATAAAGTTGAGAGTGAAATACAATGGAACAGATTATATTCATTTGCACCGGCAACACCTGCCGTTCCCCGATGGCGGAAGGCTTATTCCGCGCACATAACGGCGAGGAAAAGACCGGTTTAACGGCGGCTTCTGCCGGATTATACACCGAAAACGGCCTTCCGGCTTCCGCGAACGCGGTTGCCGCAGCCGGAGAACGCGGCGCGGATATTTCGGCGCACCGCTCGCAGCAGCTGACCGCCGAGATGGCCGAAAACGCGAAGTATCTGGTCTGCATGACCGGCTCGCACTACGATCGGCTGTGCGAGTTGTTCCCGGACTGTGCGGACAAGATTTTCACACTGCTGCCCGAGGACATTTCCGACCCGTTCGGCGGCGATCTCGCCACCTACCGCCGCTCTGCCGCCGAGATCGACAAGGGCGTGCAGGCGGTCATCAAGAACCTGAGCCGATGAACATTGTCGTGATGCAGGAGCGCCATCTCGCGGCGCTGGCGGAGATCGAGCGCGCGTGCTTTCACGCGCCGTGGAGCGAGAACATGCTGCGCGAGGAGCTGGGCAAGGGCATTTTTCTCGTGGCGGAGCAGGACGGCAGAACGGCGGGTTACGTCGGCTGCCAGACCGTGCTCGACGAGGGGTATATTACCAATGTTGCCGTGTCGCCCGACTTCCGGCGGCAGGGCATCGCGCGGGCGCTGATTGCCGAGCTGACAGCGAAAGCCGGAGAAAACAAGCTGGCGTTTGTGACGCTCGAGGTGCGCGAGAGCAATGCACCGGCGATAGCGCTCTACACCGGAGCCGGATTTGCGCCGGTCGGAAAACGGAAGAATTTTTACAGCAATCCCACAGAAAACGCGGTTTTAATGACGATTTCACTGATTTGAAGGAGGATTTTGCCATGCTGGAGCTTCGCTTTGTTGACGCGGAAAACAGGGATTTTCACGACCTGACCGCTGCGCTGGACGAGTATTATTTCATGCTCGTCGGTGATGTGGAGAAGCGCTACGCCAAGTACAACCTGCCGCATCTGTTTAACTGCCGCATCGTCGCGTACGAGGACGGCAAGCCCGCAGGCTGCGGCGCGTGGAAGAAGATAGACGAGGGGACATTCGAGGTCAAGCGCATTTACATCGCGCCGGAGTTCCGCCGAAAGGGCGTTGCGAGCGCGGTCATTGCGGCTCTCGAGCAGGATGCGGCAAAGCACGGCTTCACCAAGGCCATTCTCGAGACCGCCCGCACGACCGAAGATTCGGCGGCGCTGTACACCAAGCTCGGCTATCGCGTCATTCCGTACTACGGCAGTCCGGCGGGCGCGGAAAACTGCCTGTGCTTTGAGAAAAATTTAGGAGATTAACTATGAAAATACTTGCAATCGAGTCCTCGTGCGATGAAACGGCGGCAGCCGTCATCGAGGACGGACGAAAAATCCTGTCGAGTGTGGTGGACACGCAGATCGCCACGCACGCGCTGTACGGCGGCGTTGTGCCGGAAATCGCGTCTCGGCGGCACATGGAGGCGGTCGTGCGCGTGACCGAGCAGGCGCTCAAGGATGCGGAAATGGACAAGCACGATGTGGACGCGGTTGCCGCGACCTGTGCGCCCGGACTGATCGGTGCGCTGCTCGTCGGCGCGAACTTCGGCAAGTCGCTCGCCTTTGCGATGAACAAGCCGTTCATTCCGGTGCACCACATCCGGGGACACATTGCGGCTACTTATCTGGCGTATCCGGAGCTGAAACCGCCGTTTTTGACACTGATTGCGTCCGGCGGTCACAGCGAGATCGTGATGGTGAAAAGCTACACCGAGTTTGAAATCCTCGGCGGCACACGCGACGACGCAGCAGGCGAGGCGTTCGATAAAGTCGCCCGCGTGCTCGGTGTCGGCTATCCGGGCGGCCCGAAGATCGACAAGCTGGCGCAGGACGGCGACCCGAAGCGGTACAAGCTGCCGGATTCGCACATCAAGGATGCGCCGCTGGATTTCTCCTTCTCGGGACTCAAAACGGCGGTCATCAATCTGGCGCACAACGCCGAGCAGAAGGGCGAAACCATCGACCGGAACGGTCTCGCGGCCTCGTTCTGCGCGGCTGTCGTGCATACGCTCGTGCCGCGGCTGGAGATGGCCGTCAAGCAGACGCATGCGCGGCGCGTTGTGTGTGCGGGCGGCGTGGCAGCCAACTCCTTCCTGCGGGCGGCCCTGCAGGACATGGCAAAGCGCGAGCACGTTCAGCTGTTTATGCCGCCGCTGCAGCTGTGCGGCGATAACGCCGCCATGATCGGCAGTCAGGCGTATTATGAGTATCAGGCGGGCACCCGCGGCAAAACCCTGCAGAATGCCTACGCCACCGCGGATATCGGAAAGAATATCTGCGATTGAGATGAATTGAGAATGTACTTCGTCTGCATAGCAAAACCCCGGCCGTCCCTTTTACCCTTTGTGTTGATGGGGTATAACTCCGGTGATTTCACTAAATC
>OGDN01004354.1_pt1 | contig 12797 bp, 13 predicted proteins | sample 1570271 | NCBI WGS metagenome assembly OGDN01 (sample SAMEA4384481, study PRJEB24528) | human gut metagenome | reverse complement strand
CTGCTCCTAATTTTCTTGTTCTCATTTGAAAAACTCCTTTTTCACATTGTTTTAGGCCTTGTTTGAAAAATAAAACTTGCATAAAGAATCTAAAAATGATAAAATAGAAGAATGAAACGATATGAAATCAGCAATCACGAATGGGAAAGAATCAAAGACAAGCTGCCAGCAGAGCGAACAGGCAAAAGAGGACGACCGGCAAAAAATAACCGCATCATGTTGAATGGAATGCTGTGGATTGCAAGAACGGGAGCTCAATGGAGAGAAATGACAGAATGCTATGGACCATGGCAGAGTGTCTATGCAAGATTCAGAAAATGGCAGAAAGATGGTGTATGGGAAAAAATTTTTCATACGCTTTCCAGTGATGCAGATATGGAAAATTTGAGCATAGATTCTACAATGGCAAAAGCACACCAAAGCACAAACGGTGGCTTTAAAAAGGGGCAGAAAAATCCATCGGAAGAACCCGTGGAGGATTGAACACAAAGCTCCATGCAATTGTAGACGGTCTTGGAAATCCTGTAGAATTTCTAATCAGTGCCGGAAATGATGCGGACAGCAAGCATGCAATTGATTTATTGAAAAAAGTAGATATCACAAAAAGCAATATCCTTGGGGATAAAGCGTATGGTTCAAAAGAAATTCGGTCATATATTGCAGAATAAAGAACGTCATCTTGTAGAATGTTTTTTTAAAAATTAAAATGGTTTCGCAGAATTGCTACTCGTTATGATACGTTGGATTCTTCTTTTCTTTCCTTTGTTTACCTTGCTTCTATTATGATTTTGTTGAAATAGCATAATTATCCTGATTTTTCAAACAAGGTCTAACAGACAATTGCTTTGGCAATTATTATATGTAAGTATTTTAGTTTAAAAAATCAAACCTCCTATGATTCATATATGTTCATAGGAGGTTTTTCATTATCTATTTTTAATTAAATAGCTTTTTATTTTCGAAGTACAAAACTTATTCCGACCGCAATGCCACAACCGGATCTTTCTTTGCTGCACTCTTAGATGGAATAAATCCAGCAATCAATGTCAGCAGAACACTAATGGCAATCAGAATAATTGCTGCTGGAATCGGAAGAATCGCACGCAAATTGTTGATGTTGGTGAGATGATGCACCAATAGATTGATTGGAATACAAAGCAAATAGGTAACAAGAACCCCTAACAAACCAGAAGTAAACCCAATAATAATGGTTTCCGCATTAAACATACTGGAAACATCTCGTTTTGATGCACCAATCGCACGGAGAATCCCAATTTCTTTGGTGCGTTCCTGTACAGAAATCAATGTAATTACACCAATCATAATCGAAGAAACAATCAACGAAATGGCTACAAATGCAATCAGTACATAAGTAATGGTATTGATAATCTTCGTAACCGAAGACATCATCAATCCAACATAGTCCGTATACTGAATCTGTGACATCTCATCTTTGCCCTCGTTATAATCTGCAATTGCATCTTCAATGACATCCTTATCTTCAAAAGTTGCCGCATAGAGATTGATTGACGCAGGATCATCTAAATCAATATCCCCCAGTGCTTTCAAGTTGTCCTCATAAGTGGAATCTGAAAACTGCATCAGTTCGTCATAATAGTTCGCACATTGTTCTGCGGTCAACGTGGGAAGCAGCTGATTCAAGGCTTTCAGCAATTCTTCTGGCTGCATCGCTGCCATTTTCTGTTGGACTTGCTGGGCATATTGTGCCTTCACTTGCTGCTGCATCATTTGCGTAAATGTGTCTGTAATTTCGTCATCACTCATGGATTCCAGATAAGATTGCACATCACTTTCACTCATGCTCATTTGCTGCGTCATTCCCTGCAACATTGCCGCTTCCATATCGCTGCGGATCATGCCTTGCATAGACTGCTGCACGGATTCATTCAGCTGTTCTTCTGTAGGAATGCTCATCATCTGAATATACATCTGTGCTTTTCCGCTGTCATCTAATCCATTTACATATTCTAAAAACGCCGTCTGTTTCTCTGCATCAGTTGTGCTTCCAGAGCTATCCTTGAATGGCAACCCAGTGAAAATATCCGTATCCTTACTTTCCTTCTGAGCAGCAATTGCATCAGAATCTTTACTGTGGTCAATCAAATACTTGGTCAAATCGCTGGTATAAACAATCGAACCGGACAGCATCGGAGCGGTGGTATCTTCATTTGGTCGAATAATACCCGTAACTTTTAATTTTAATCCATTGTCATAGAGGTACTGTAATCCAGCATCTGTATCTCGCAAATCGGTATAAAGTCTTGTATTTTCATCATAGCGATAACAATCTGCATTCAAGATTGTGCGGAAATCCATGTCGCAAATGTCAGCATATGACCAGTTCTTATTGTCCTTTTGCAGCTCCTTGCCATTGACTGCCGCTTCCATGATGTTATCCACATCTTCTTTCGGTTCTAAGCCGAGTGCATACAATGTCATGTCATCCAGTTCATTGTTTTCATCTAATACCAACATAATTTCATCGTAGCTGTTCGGCCACGAACCATAAACCACATCGTATTGCTTTTTCAACAAGTCGTTGATGGGGTTTCCATTCTCTCCAGGAAGCAGTTCCTGCCACAAATTCATAGAAGAACCGCCCATGCCCATCATAGCAGTTGCTTGTTCCCCAAACATGGAGTTGCTGGCATTGGTCATTGCCTGCATATCAATTCCCATATGTTCCAATACCATTTCTTGCATCAATTCTTCGGTGTCTGAATGAATAATCGTTCCATCTACATTCTTAGTATAGATGAGCAAATCCAAATCATATGTATATTGAACCCCGTTGACTGCCTTGTGTAAATCGCTGTCACTGTCTTCCCGTTCGGATTCAATATAGGACTTGAAACTTTTCAAATCATTTTCCGAAGTTTCCATATTGTTCAAAGCGTCCATCATGTCATAAATTGCCGACTTCTTATATACTGCATCTTTGTCATGTGTACTGTCCGAAGTTGCAGAGCCCATAAAAGTTTGCATCAAGGCACTGAGGTCTGTGTTCGTTTTCTGAATTGTCAGCGGATAAGAGGACAATGTTTCTTCTTGAATCACATTAATATAAGTATTGAAGCCCTGTGAGATGGAGAGTACCAATGCAATTCCAATAATCCCAATGCTTCCGGCAAAAGAGGTCAGCATGGTTCTCCCCTTTTTGGTAAAAAGATTTTTCAGGGACAACGAAAATGAAGTACCAAAAGACATCGAAGGTTTTTTCAGCTTCTTTCCATTTTCATTGTCAGCTCTATCTGCTTGCAATTCCTGTTGGTATTCCTCTTCTGTCATTGGCTTGGAATCATCTGTCAGTTTGCCGTCCAATACACGAATGATACGGGAGGAATACTGTTCCGCCAATTCCGGATTGTGTGTAACCATGATAATTAAGCGGTCTTTTGAGATTTCCTTGAGAATTTCCATGACTTGAATGCTGGTTTCTGTATCCAATGCACCAGTCGGCTCATCTGCTAAAATAATATCTGGATTATTGACCAATGCCCGTGCGATTGCCACACGCTGCATTTGTCCGCCAGACATTTCACTTGGTTTCTTGGAAAGCTGATTGCCCAATCCCACATCTTCGAGTGCTTTTTTCGCACGTTTTCGACGTTCTGCTTTGGATACGCCCGATAATGTCAATGCCAGTTCTACATTTTGCAGAACCGTTTGATGAGGAATTAAGTTATAGCTTTGAAATACAAACCCAATGGAATGATTGCGGTAGGTGTCCCAATCTCGATCTTTGAAGTCCTTGGTAGAACGCCCATTGATGATTAAATCTCCCTCTGTGTACTGATCCAATCCGCCAATGATGTTCAGCATGGTGGTCTTTCCACAACCAGATGGCCCTAGAATGGAAACGAATTCGTTTCGCCGGAATCGCAAGTCAATGCCTTTTAGTGCATGAACCGTGTTTTCTCCAGTCAGATAGTCTTTTTTGATACCTTTTAACTCCAACATAAAGGTGCTCTTTCCTCCTTTTTGGTATCGGGAAAATTGCGGTTGCCTGCCGGAAAAAAGCCGACAGTTTCACGTGTTATTGTATCACATCGCTAAAAAAATGTCAAGGAAACACCACTGCAACCAGCACCAATCAAAAGAGCCATTTCAAGCGTTTAAATATAATATTCCGGCTCATTTTCGGTAGAAATATATTGCCGGACACTCTGACGAATGATTAAGGTACTCTGTAATTCTGTTTTTACAATTGCCTTATGCCCTCCATTCATGCGGTCTGTCAAGATTTGAATCGCCAGATGTGCCATTTCTGCCTTTGGCAAGGAAACCGTTGTCAGCATTGGCGTTGTATATTGTGATTCTACAATGTTATCACTAGAGATAATGGACGGATGATAATACCACTTCTTGCTTTGTGCCAGATATTTTAGTATACCGATTGCCAGAATATCATTTGCACAATAAAAGGCAGTTGGTGGCGTTTCTAGCTTAGAAAAATACGCTATCGCATGATATCATAAACATTATCAATATCTGGTGCAATTCCGTGGTGAATCAGTACTTCCTGATAACCAATATATCTTGTTTCATTGTGGCAGTCCCCTACATAGCCGATTTTTTGATGTCCGCAGGACATCAGATAATTGACTGCTGTCAGTGCAATCTTTCTGCCATCACATAAAACCTCATCCACTTCATAAGTCGTAGAATTCCGGTTGATGGAGATGAGATTTTTTTCATAACGCTTTAGCGTTTTTAAACCCTTCTGAGAACATTTTCCAATGAGAATCAATCCATCATGCTTCTGCTCTAATGTATGGAACATCTGCCCTGCTAACTTCTCAATCTCTGAAAAATCTGCTTTCTTCTCGCTGGAAAAAACAGCGTGCCGCCAGATGTTTTCAATCAATCCCCCACTTTTTCGCACTTCAATTTCTACCAGCCGAAGCATTTCGCTATAAAATGGATCTGTTTCATCCGAATTGACACGAGTCAATAAAATGTTGATGTGAAAAATTTTTCTCGGTGTATCCCCGTTTTTCAGTGCTCGTGCTGCTTCATTTGGCACATAACCGATTTCCCGTGCAGTCTGTAAAATCTTTTCTTTCAACTCCATCGAATGGTATTTGTGCTCTGGGTCTCGCAAAACCCGTGCGACTGTTGAAACCGATGCCCCTGTTATAGCAGCAATTTTTGTAATTGACATATTTTTCGCCCCATATCCGATAAAATCTATCTGTATGATATGTTTTATTATAATGACCGCAATCCGAATTGTCAAGAGAAATGACATCGTTGTCAAATAAAAATCACAATAAATCCCATTGAAATAGTCGGATAAATCAAAAAATACTGAAAGTCCTGCTCCTACACAATATAGAAATAAAGCATCCCGAATCATTGCAGCAAATTCAGAATGTGATTTGTTTTAAAAAATGTATTAAAATCTCCTTGATATGCGGGAAAACTTTGTATATAATGAGCATACAGACAATATTTTTGCTTCATCATCAAAAGAAAGGGATTATATTATGAGAATGGCTTCAAAATGGATGGCTGCCACACTTGCAGGCTTGCTCACAGTGGTATCTATACCAATTAACGCATTACAGCAAACACAAGCTGCTGATTTTTCTGTATGGATCAACGAAATCTGTACGCAAAATAAATCCTGCCTAACAGACAGTTATGGCGTATATTCTGACTGGATCGAGCTTTATAATTCCAGCGATTCTGCTATCGACTTATCGGGTTATGGCTTATCGGATGACCCAACCAAACCGCTACAGTTTACATTTCCGGAAGGAACGGTGATTGCTGCCGGAGAACACCGCATTCTTTTTGCCTCAAAACAAGCGTCTACCGCTTCTGAATTGCACACTGGCTTCGCCCTGAGTAAGAACGGGGAAACAGTAACACTCGCAAGCCCAAGTGGTGCGATTTTGCAGAAAATCGCCGTGCCGGCACTCGGTAAAAATGTCACCTATGGACGTTCTCCAGATGGCAGCGATACCTTTGAAATCATGACAGCAACCCCAGGCACTGCAAATGAAATTGTCATTGATACCCCTGTATTTTCTGCTTCCTCTGGCTTTTATGGAACAGATTTCTCTTTAATACTCACCTCTTCCAAAAAAGATACCATTTATTATACTTTAGATGGCAGTGATCCGACCACTTCTGAAACGGCTCAGATTTATACTGATGCAATTCTAGTACAAGACCGCACCGATCAAGCAAATCTTTGGAGTGCGTTGGCAGAGGATAACAATTCTGCGACCTCTATCTCCAGAGGAACTGGATACAAAGCACCGAATTTCAATGTTGACAAGGCAACGGTCGTTCGTGCTGCCGTTCAAAATGCAGATGGCGTGTTCAGTGATGTGGTGAGCCAGACTTATTTTGTTACCACAAGCAATCTTGCACAGTATCAGGATTTGACAGTGGTTTCCCTTGTCACCAATCCAGAAAATTTATTTGATCCGGATACTGGTATTTATGTAACGGGTAACCAGTATTTAGACTGGAAAAATAGTGATGCCTATAACCCAGACAAGAGCGTTTGGGATACAGACAATCTGACAAATTATTTTTCCAAGGGAAAAGAATGGGAACGGGAAGCAGCTCTCACGGTTTTCCAAGATGGAAAGGCAGTGGTTGACCAGAATATCGGCATTCGAATCAAGGGGGCTTCCAGCCGAAACAGTGCACAGAAAAACTTTAACCTCTATGCAAGAAGTACATACGGGGCTTCTAAAATCTCCTATCCGCTAATTCCTGATAATTACGCAGCAGATGGAACATTGATTGATCAGTATGATTCCGTATCCCTGCGAGCAGTCAGCGAAGAAGGTCGTTTACGAGATGGCTTCTCTCAAAAGCTGCTCACCGACCGCACCAACCTTACCAAACAAGATATGCAATCTTGTGTGGTGTTTCTCAATGGTGAATATTGGGGCTTATACGAGATGACGGAAAAGTTATCCGATGACTTCATCAAATCCAATTATGATATTCCAAAAGAAAACGTTGCCATGATTAAAAATGGTGCACTGGAAGAAGGCAGCCAAACAGAACTGAATAACTTCTATCAGTTTTTCAAAAAATATGCAACAGCAGACCTGACCAATGAAGACAATTATCAGGCGGTCTGTGATTTCGTGGATATTGATAGCATGATTGAACACTATGCAGCTGGTATCTATCTGGGAACGTATGACTGGCCAAACTATAACTATGGCGTATGGCGAAATACTGGGGATACAATCGCAGGAAATCCTTATAGTAATGGAAAATGGCGGTTTATCTCTTTTGACTACGATTATACTATGGGCAAAACCTATAAAGATTTTGGCGGTGTAGAGGGTTACGCTTATGACAACTTCCAGCACGTTGCAAATGCAAATGGATTCCCAACGAACTTATTTCTCAACCTATTGCACAACGAAGATTTCCGAAACAAATTTGTCAATGTATACTGTGACTATGCCAACGAAGTCCTCACACCAGAAAAAGCGGCTGCAATGATTGAAACTTACAAGCAAGATTATACCGAACAGCTTGCAAATACGACGGTTCGTTGGTGGGGATTCTTTGGCGGTACAAAGGAAAACAACTTACGCTATCAAAAAAATACCTACTTGAATACGACCCTTCCGCAAATACAAACGTTCTTCCAGAAACGTGCAGACTATACAATAGAAGATATGTGCAGTTACTTGAACCTCTCCCCTTCGATGCAAACGATTACACTCAAAACCAATGGAAACGGCAGCATTCAAATCAATAGCATTGTGCCAGATGCTGCAACCGGTTGGAGCGGACAATATTCTCCGGATTGTCCCATTACCTTGACAGCAATTCCTGCGAAGGGTGCAGAATTTTTGGGCTGGGGCGGTGATCTGTCCAGCACAGAAACAACTGTAACACTGACGCTGAAAGAAGCCATGTCCATTACAGCAAATTTCAGCGGTGCACAAGCTGTTCTGGGAGATGTCAACGCAGATGGTGTGTGCTCTGTTGCAGATGCGGTTCTGCTGCAAAAATGGCTGCTGCGTGCTGGAGAAATTACAGATTGGCAAGCTGGTGATTTTGATGAAAATCAAGTTTTGGATATTGTTGACCTTGCACTGCTGAAACGGAAATTATTGAACAAATAAGAAAATGCCACAAAATCAACAGCAACATTGTTATTGGAAAAGCGATAGAGCGGTGATCCACTCTATCGCTTTTTCTAATTCAGCAGTAATCATAATCTCGACTTCTGTTGAAATTTTCATCTTGTTTCTTCCTCAAAAGAATCATCTGATTCTATTTCAACTCGACTTTTTCTCCTGTCTTCATCTACATATTTTTTGAATTCTCGAAAGATTTTCTTTTGTTCCTCGGTTACATCACCAATTAGATAAACAAATCCATTATGAATTCTGATATTCTTTATGATTTCCTTTGGCGGCATCAGTGTTGACATGGTTCATTCTACATTTATTTTATATAAATATCTTAATCATCAATATATTTTCAATCTTCTCATATCCGTCTGGAAAGCTATTTATCTAGAAGATATATTGCAAGCGAAGTCAATTTTTCTTGCATGTTGTTCTTCCACGACCCAGTTCAGGAATATATTTTCTTTCAAATTTTAATTCATATTATTTTTATAGTTAATTATATATCTTTAACAGTATTATCATCCGTCATCATAATCTTGGCTTCTATTGGAATTTTCATCTTGTTTCTTCCTTGAAAGAATCATCTGACTCTACTTCAACTCTACTTCTTTTAAAAATACCTTCCACTTCTTTTTTAAATTTACAGAAAATATTTTTTTGTTCTACTGGGACAGAGTTCTTGGCGAGCTGGAGATCATGTACCCCGACAGACTGAGCTGAGCCGGCACGGTCAGTCTGCTTCCATTCCGCTACGCTCCATTTCAGCAGACTGACTGTTGAAGAACTTGACAAATTACGGTATTTATTGTATACTGTAAAAAAATTGAGCGGCTGTTTTTCAAGCCGCTCGCAATATCGTTTTTTATCACTGTTGTTGAATTTACAGAAATTTTTTCGCAGAGCCACTAATGTTATTATTCTTAATGAATTATTTATGCTTTCATGCAAACTTTAAAAATTCAAGCTTAAACAATTTTATTTTCAAATTTGCTGCACTGCATTCCAGCACCCATTTCTAGATTTGTTTTCAGACAGACACATCTTGCTGTCGTTTCAAACTTCCAGATTCCATTTTTCGGATTCTGAGGTCGGATATATTGATTCGTTGGGTCATACCAATACTTGCAAAACGCACAGCGTTTGTTTTTGTCTCCATTTAAATAATAAGCACACATCATTATGATCACATCCAATCTGTTTTTTATTAGGCGATGAAAAACGGTTATCTGTTCCTGCATCCAATTGCAGTGCTTTACGTTTTTCTAACTTGTTGTTTACAAAATCATGGTAGATTCATATCATTTTATGATGTTAAAATAAGACCGTAAATTTGCTTTTTCTGCAAGAATATCAAAATACTGTGAGGTGAAAAAAAGTGGCAAACGGAGTTAGTTATCAGTCAAACGGACAAATTCAGCATTTTCAGATCAAAACGGACACAGACGTCTGCGTTTGCTGTCTTTTTTAACTTGCCTACTGATTTCCCCGTTTGATGCTTCAAGCGGGGAATTTTTATGTCCTTTTGACTTTACTATCGTTATTTTCAAAATAAATATAGTAAAGGAAGGTTCAAAATGGAAAAAATGCTTGCAACAATGACAACAAAGCCAAACTATGAAAGTGAAATCATCAAGATTGTCAAAGGAAATGGCTCTCCCAAGGTAATTCTGAATCAGTTGGAGAACTATCACGGCAGCGATATTGCAGACGTGATGGAGCAATTGAATGAGCAGGAACGAAGAAAAATCTTTCGCATCTGCCCGGCTGAAATACTCGCAGAAGCTTTTTCCCATCTGGAAGAAACACAAGCAGGTGCATACCTGAACGAAATTCCACTGAAAAAAGTTACCGAAATTCTCGCTGAATTAGAAACAGATGCCGCAGTGGAAATTCTTCACACGGTCGGAAAAGAAAAACGAGAACTGATAATTGATGCACTGGATGAAGACATCAGAAAAGAAATCCAGTTAATCGCTTCTTTTGATGAAGACGAAATCGGCAGCAAGATGACTACAAATTGTATCATTTTACGGGAAAATCTCACGGTAAAAGATGCGATGAAAGAACTCGTTCGACAGGCTGAAGAAAATGACAACATTTCCACGCTGTTTGTGGTCGATGATACAGACTGTTTTTATGGTGCAATTGCACTGAAAGACCTTATCACTGCAAGAAGTCATGTGCCGCTGGAGCATCTAATTGCAACTTCATTCCCCTATGTATACGCAAATGAAACAATTGATGCTTGCATGGAACAACTGAAAGATTATTCGGAAGACCTGATTCCAGTGCTGGATAATCAAAACAAGTTGCTCGGTGTTATCACTGCTCAAAGCTTGATTGATGTTGTAGATGAAGAAATGGGAGAAGATTACGCAAAACTGACTGGTTTAACCGCTGAGGAAGATTTAAACGAGCCACTCAAACAGAGCATGAAAAAAACGATTGCCGTGGCTGTTTGCACTGCTATTACTGGGGCTTTTGGTATCTGTCGTTGTTGGAGCATTTGAAAAAGTCGTTGCACAGCTGACGCTAATCATGGCATTTCAGTCTTTGATTTTGGATATGTCCGGAAATGTCGGCACACAATCTCTTGCTGTTACGATTCGGGTCTTGATGGACGAAAATTTAACATTCCAAAAGAAACTCAAGCTTATTGGAAAAGAAATACGTGTCGGATTTTTCAATGGATTGATATTGGGCGTTTTGTCTTTTGTGATGGTCGGGCTATATATTATGCTGTTCAAACATAAGACCATCTTGTTTTCTTTCGCAATTTCCGGCTGTATTGGGGTGTCCTTGATGCTTGCTATGCTGATCTCCAGTGCTGTTGGCACGTTGATTCCGCTGTTCTTCAAAAAAATCAGGGTAGATCCGGCAGTTGCTTCCGGCCCACTGATTACAACTGTAAACGACCTTGTTGCAGTTGTCACCTATTATGGTATGAGCTGGATTCTGCTTCTGAACATCTTGAAATTGGTGTAATGATTTTTTATGATTCCCAGATACAATGATAATCCTCTGCTTCTCCCCATGGATCTAAACTATCTGATTCCCCTACATATAGCAGTTTCTCATTCCGAACCAAAATCAAACATGAATGTTCCGGCTCCCATGGACAATCGCATTCAATTCCGTAGCCGATTTCATCCATTTCTTGCGGATAAACAAGCAATGTGGGATTAGAAAGATAAGACAATAAATTTTCACCGGCTTCATACCCCTGTTTTACAGGTTCTATCTCTACAACAATCTCATCATAAATTCCCATCTCTTTCCATGCATCATACATATAGAGAAAATATGCTGCTAGCATCTCTTGTAGATTCGCACAAAAGGCAGCATTTTTCTTTAATTGCTGATACTGTGCAATACAGGCTTCCGCATCTTCAACAGTTGCTCCATCATCTGTAAAAATGGAAACTGACATTTCCCCTTGAAACAACGAATCAGAATCAAATGTTCCCTCTAAAAACCAATTGTTTTCATCTGCTTTTAAGTTTTTTATCATGAAGCAATACTCCTTCTGTGAAAAATTGTTTCTGCATTTTTAGTATATCATATTCGCTTCTGTTTGTCAAAAAAATCAGATTGACAGAATATCTAGTATATTGTAAAATAGAACAAATACTTTATTTGAAAAAGGAGCTAAAAAATGGGCATTTCAAGTACATTATATAGCGGATATTCCAAACAAGAAATAGAAACAAACCGCATTCCAACACCCTTTGGAGACGCCACAATATCTATTTCTGGACAGCCAATTTCATTCCACTACACAACCAAACCGCACACTTTTAAAAATGGCATCTCTACACAAATTCATCGAATCCGAATCGATACCTTAAATTATCAACTGGATGATATTCTTGATATTCAAGTTGGAACGATTCGTACATTTGAATTTTTTGATTCTGATGAAAGCACTGTCATGACCGAATACCATGATGACAAGTTTTGCATTGCCCTCATTGGATACGATACCGATTATGATTTTCGTACCGATGCATTTTATGGCGGAGATGTTTATTCTTACGATTCTTCCTGTACAGAATCTGGTATCTGTTGCACCATCGTAAGAAATCCGGCTGTATTTTCCCGAGAACATAACCGAATGCTTTATGCTTGGGTAGTTTTTTTGCCTGTATCAGATTGCTATGATGCTGCGGATATGATTGATATTGAACTTTTATGATTCTATTGATGCAATCTTTTCTCTCTGCATTCTGTCGGAAAAATCTTCTGATCTCCGAATCTCTTCATCGGAAAGTTCTGGATTCCATCCAAATACTGCATACAGCTGAACAAGAAGATAGGCATTGTCTTTCTGGATATGCTGTAATTGGTCTGCCTTTTCGGTTTCCCCAATTTTCCGAAGCCAGATTTCCAGTTCTCCGCTGTAGTAATTGTAAACCAGTTCTTCCAGACTCAAACAACGCTTTAAATCTTCGATTGTCTTGACATACTCACCATTCATGAACATCATTCTCACCTCCTGAAAATAGAATATCATAGATGCTCTGATAAGTAAACGGCAAACAGTTCCGAAAATTTCTGGATTTTTCGGAACTGTTTTCTCTTGACATTTGATATGAACTGACCCCAAAAAGTTAGACAAAGATTCAAAAGAAAATTTATGCAAAGCGA